>Ga0193730_1000171_pt1 | contig 20637 bp, 20 predicted proteins | sample U1a1metaG_FD_144919 | JGI IMG/M metagenome (GOLD analysis project Ga0193730, IMG submission 144919) | Soil microbial communities from a riparian zone of the East river system, Colorado, United States - U1a1 | ecosystem: Environmental > Terrestrial > Soil > Riparian zone | place: USA: East River...
ACCAGTTTAACTCGCTACCTCAGCAGACTGTTTCTCATTCTCGTTTTCACTGGTGCGTTCTCGATGAGGAGCGCGAGCGCTCAACCCGGTGGGCATTTGGTCGTTTCCAGGTCGCCGAATTTTGGATGGAATTTGGCTTTCAACCTTGAAATCGACGGCAGGTCCGTCGGGGATGTCGTACGGGGTCGCCGCTATCATACATGGTTGCCAGCCGGGCAGCATGTCTTAACCGTGCGCAAGGTGCCGTACGTAGGTTATACTGCGCCCACTTCGACAACATTGAACGTCCAGCCGGGGTACACCTATGCATTTACTGCGATGTTCGATTCGCAACTGATTTTTCTCCGGCCTTTAGGGGCGTGGTTCACCCCCGGAGAGGACTGGCAAAATGGCTGGCCGGGAAGGTCTTTCCGCGCTGTAATCGACTAAGAGAAATCCAGAAGTCGATTAACGCCACACTCGCCCAGAGCGAGTCCGGAGCATAGCGTCAGGCCATGAAGCCAAGATACAGCTCCGCCAATACACTCCTCCTGATTCTTGTTTTTGTTTGCGTAGTCTCGATCGGAACTGCCGCCGCTCAGCCGGGCGGGCGTCTGATTGTTTTGAGGGCTCCGAACTTTGGATGGAATTTGTCTCTCCATCTTCAGATCGATGGAAGAACCGTCGCGAATGTGGTACAAGGCCGCCGCTATGATCATTCTATCCCATCGGGACGTCATGTGTTGACAGTCTCCGCCGTTCCAAACGATTACTTCGGCCAGCCGCAATCGACTGTGCTGAACGTCAGGCCGGGGCAAACATACGTGTTCACGGCAGTCTGGCAGGACTCGAATCGAGTCGGTCTCGTTCCATCAGCTCTGCCTTCAGGGCAGGCGTACTAGCTCCAATCCCCGGACGCAGGCAGTGTAAGCTGCGGTGTGGTCTGCGACAGACGCCGTTCACCAGCGGCCCTGATGGCAGCTATTCTAATTTCGCCAGAATGTTTTCCATCTCGCTCCGGCGAAAAGCGCGCAGGGTGTGGCCCTTGACGTTGCCGAGTGAGCCGATCTTGAGAATAAACGCGCTCACTGTCTCATCATTAGGCGCTTCAAGCGTCACAACACCGTCGTAAGCGCCCATCGTCCAGAATTCGTCCACGATCTTCATGCCCATTTTCTCCGCCTCCGCCATCGCGGCGTCGCCTCGTTTCACTGTGTCCTTAATGTTGCGAATACCCTGGTCCGTAAACTGAATCAGACAGACATAAGTTGCCATAGTTTGTTATTCCTTTCGTTAGTTGGAGTCGCAACATAATCTGCAAAATTGTCGTTCCGCAATTCGCCACCGAGTGTTGAAGTGATAGTTCATGGAACCGGGTGAAGCTCTTAGCACAGCGGCGCAAATTGCTGTCACGCTGACGCCCGGCGCTACAAGGTCTATGAAGCCGGCTCGGTCTCGTGAAGACGCCCGTAATCGACGGTGAGCCGTCCCCCGCCATGCTCGGTATAAATTTCGACGAAACGTTCCCCGAAACGTACATCGCGCCAGCTGTAATCCTTTTGCGTTTGAACCGACGCTGCGATGACCGGATCGATTCCGACGACTGATACGATAAACAGCGCACGGCTGGCTTCGAGGGACTCAACAGTCGCGCCAAAAAGCGGACTCTTGTCATCGATTGTATGTCGCAGAGTCAGCGCCGCGGGAAAGACCGTCAGCCGATCGAAATGGAGTTTGAGAACATAAAAGTAGCGGAAATCTCCGCCTTCGACCAACGGTTCATCGCGTGAGAACATGATCCGGAACTCGGCCTCGACCATGCTGTGTTGATTTTCGTTCCCGATTCGCACCATGAGCGTCGGCTTCCCATTCAACGGCGCAACGACCAGAGAATTGCTGAACACAACGCGCGCGATCGGGCGGGAAAAACGCACGAAAATCAAGCCTGTCATCGCCGCGAGCAAAAATATCCCGGTCATGATTTCGACGGTGCTGATTATGTGACCGTAAAGCGTTTGCGGATACATGTGGCCATAGCCAACCGTGGCCAGCGTTTGCACACTAAAAAAGAAGTAATCAAAGAACCAATGCCCACCAGTGCTGCCGGCGATGCTGTCTTGCTGCAGACTGTAAAGCGCGGCGAAAAAAAGATTTAGCCCGATGTAAAGACTGGCGACAAACGCGGCGAACCGCGGCCACCTTAAACCGAGGAGCCAACGATAGACATCGCGCCACCGCCAGGCGTCGGTCCCGACTTTGACGAATTCGACCTGACCAGAGCGGATCGAAACGTGACTCGGCTTCCGCTGCCGCTTCTTCGTCCTCCTTCCGCTCATCTCGATCTAATCTGCGGACATTGGCAATTGGTCAACAAATCCAGCGATGGTTTCGAGAATTTTCCGATCCACGTCTTCCTGCGTTTCGCTCTTTAGCTCGAGCTGGCGCTTCGGGACCCGCAATGAATGGTCCCCGCCTTCGACGATGTGCAAAAAGTTCGGTGCCTTCATTTCTGTGCGCACCTGCTCAAGGAGATCCAAGGGACAAAGCGAATCCCGCGTGCCTTGCACAAACAGGATTGGCGTATTGAGCGCTTGCAAAACTTCGTCCCGGAGTTTTGTGCGATCGCCCATCGCGCAAAGCGGATACCCGAGACAAACAAGCGCGTCCACTTTTTCTTCGAGCGACACATGACAACCGATGCGCCCGCCCATGCTCTTGCCAATCAGGATAATCGATCCAGCAGGATGCCGTGCTCGCGCCTGGCTCAGTACTTTCCGGTGTGCCGCGATCAGTGTTGGCAAAGGATCGGGGCGTTTCCGACCGTCGCGCATGTAGTCATAATCGAGAGTCTCAACGTCACCGATTTCGTAAAAACGAACCTTCCAATTTTGCATCCAGGGGTGGGATGACGGTGCGCCCGCGCCGGGAGCGAACAAGATTAAAGGTTTCATATGCTACCGCCGACGGCGGCGTGGCATCCTCGTAATCTGCCGCGTTCAGGAAAAAAGTTTTGGCACAACGTTGGCAACAAAATCCACCAAGCCGTGGCCTATCATGTTGGCCACCAGATCGCGACGCCACAAATAAAATCCGGTCAGGATTATGCCCGCTGCGAACGCGATCAGAATATTTGCAGCGCCTCCGGACCAATGGCCAAGCGAAAAAATAACCAGCGGAATTGTTACGGACCAAAAAGGTCCGAGACCAATCATCCGCAGGCGTTCAATGGCGTAACCGCGGTAAAATAATTCTTCCACCACTCCAGCGCGCAAAACGATCAGTGTAATCAACCAGAGCGGCAGCTTCTCGAATGCAGCGGACCCCGGACCGTGTCCGTATCCCGTGAGATAAGCCAGGCTGCCAACGACTCCCGCCGATACAATCGCGATCACCAATCCCCAAGCAATCGATTTCCACCAGCGACATGTGCCGAGGCCGATTGACCTAAGCGATAAACGTTCGCCGCGACGAATAATAACCAGGAGAGCGACTGCGCTCGCCCAAATCAGCGTTTCCTTCAAAATTGCCGAGGCAAACGTGATCTCGGGTACAAAAAACGCGAGCGCATAGCGAATTACGGCCATCGCGAAGAGCGAGATGAGTAGTCCCACCAAAGTGGCGCTCGAAATTTTCGTGGCGACAGAAGCCTGGTTGGTCACGGGAGAGAAAGGCTGCTCGTCTGCTTCCATCGATTCCATTAAGATGCCGCAGGGCACAGTTTGGATTCAAGGAAATCATAGATGCCTTTCGGCGACATCGGAATTTGACCAGGCAATCGCCTGTCGCCTTATTGCACCGTCACAAGCGTGCCGACCGGAATTTCAGAGAAGAATTTACGAGCAGCGTCCTCGGGCAATCGGATGCAGCCGTGCGACGCCGGATAATTCGGCACGTACCCCGCGTGCATTCCAAAATCGAGACAACTCAGCCGCATGAAATACGGCATGTCTACGTGGTAGATTGTGGAACGATGGTTTCGTTCCTTGTTGGTGATCACAAATTCGCCTCGCTTAGTCGAATAACCTGGTCGGCCAGTCGAACATTGCGTGCGATACACTGGAACGCCGTTTTTAACGAGAGCGACCCGCTGCAATCCAAGAGAAATTTCGAGGCGCAATCGATCCGGGGACGGTCCACCGCCAAGAAGAATTTGTGCGGCACGCCAGTGACCCGTTTCAGCGGCAATATCCAATGCCGACATTTTGTTTCGACTCGTCAATCGGCTTCGGTTGGCGCCTGCGGCGAGCAGACCGCGCAGGTAGTCGTCCTGTCCAAGCCCGGAGGCAAGCATCGCGACAGTAAGATTCCTATCTTCTTCCACGAAGCTGCGAACCCCTTTCGACGAGAGCATAGCTAGAAAATCCTTGTCACATTGAGACGGAAGAACAGTGTTAGGGTCGGCTCCACAAGCCAAAAGCGTGCTGAAAAGAGAGGAGTTGTTTCCCGCAATGGAATAAGCAAGAAACGGCACCTTCTTCCCCTCAGGTGTCGGAGGCGCTGAATGTTTTCCAAGAAGCAATCGGATTTGCTCCTTTTTCCCGGCTTGGAGGGCTGCGGTCAGAGCACGTCGCGTACTGCTTGTCCACTGCGGCGCTGGTGGTAAGCGCTCCATCACAGTGTTGATGATCTCCTGATCGCCGCCGTCGAGAGCAAAGCCCAAAAGGTCCCGCCCGTCCGCGCACGGAACCTCGGGGCGAAGCTGGGTTGAGCGATCCAGAAGTAGTCTGAACGTTGCTGGGTTTCCGTGCATGGCTGCTGCCATCAGCGGCGTAAAGCCGTTCTTATCTGCAACATCAACCAGCGCCCCGACGTCAAGCAGTCGGTGAGCCGTTTTCCAATTTTGCTGAGACGCTGCGATCAGCAGCGGCGTGCGCCCCTGCGCATCGCGCCCGTTTGGGTCGACGCGTTCGATCAGGCACAAGTCGATAAGGGAATCGCGCTGAATCGTGACAGCCCGCACGAGTTCTTCCGGCGAGATGGTAACGCGCGCAGGAGGTTCCGGCCCAATGGCCATTGCCCACAAAAGGACCAAAATTAAAACTACAACGCCGGCCCGAAAGATGACTCGCCTTTTGAACGCGTGCATATGCAGGGTTGGGCTGGGAATTATACGAGCTTCGTCAACAAATGTGGTATAACTGCGACGAAAGCGCGAGCCCGACTTCGAGTAAGCCGGGATTGGACGCAGCCAGTTGAACGTTGCATGTTCCCTGCTGTCCAAATTGCAACCCATGCGTTTGTCCATTTTTACCCTGTGCGTTGCACTGAGTACATCGTTTGCGGCGCAACCTGAGGTCGCCCCGAATTCCACCGTTCCGCCGAATGATTTCCGGGCGGTTGCACTGAGTACATCGTTTGCGGCGCAACCTGAGGTCGCCCCGAATTCCACCGTTCCGCCGAATGATTTCCGGGCGGAAGCGGGCAAGGACGTCGTTCACCAATTAAACGACGCTTTCGCCAAAGTCTTCGAAACGGTCGCGCCGAGCGTGGTCATTATTGAGGTTTCGAAGAAGAACGACCCGAGCGAGACCTCGCCGCTCGACGATCTGTTCTTTCAGGGGCCGCCCGATGAAAACAATCCACGCCGAAATCCCGGCGGGCAACGTCCGGTCCAAAGCGAAGGCTCTGGTTTTATCGTGCGGCCTGATGGCTACATTTTCACGAACTTTCACGTGGTAGAAGGCGCAGATAAAATCGACGTGAAGTTAAGAGACGGGCGGAATTTTTCAGCAACGGTGGTGGGTACGGACGAGAAAACCGATATCGCCGTCATCAAGATCGACGCGAAAGATCTGTCAGTCGTCCAGCTTGGGGACAGCGATGCTGTGCGGGTTGGGCAGTTTGCGTTTGCGATCGGCGCGCCATTCAAGCTCGACTACACGTTTACCTACGGAGTAATCAGCGGCAAAAGCCGGAGCAAATTGTTTCAGACAGGCGGCTATTCGATCTCAGATTATCTGCAGACCGATGCCTCAATTAACCCGGGTAACAGCGGCGGACCGCTGTGCGACATCGATGGCAAGGTGATTGGGATGAACACGCTGATCAATGGCATGAACCGCGGACTGGGCTTTGCGATTCCAAGCAACATGGCGAAAGAAATCGGCGCCGAGCTGGTCGCCGGTCATAAAATCATGCGTCCGTGGCTGGGCATCCGGATCGAAACGCTCGGTGACGATCCAACGATCCGGGATTTGTTTAAGGGCGCCGATAAAGGAGTGGTGGTGCGCACGATCGAAGCTGATGCGCCTGCGTCCAAAAGCGACTTGAAGCCGTTCGACGTAATCACCCAGATAGACGGAACGCCGATCGAAACAGACTCACAGCTTCAGCACGAGATCCTGAAAAAGAAAATCGGCCAAAATGTCCAACTTGCCGTTTGGCGCAAAGGCCAAACGATCAATGTCCCCATTAAACTTGGCGAATTACCTAACGAGATCGCGCGAGCGTCAAATACTTTGCCGACCCAGCCGCGGCAACCGTCACAGGAAAATGTCGGCAAGTTTGGATTGCAAGTGCAGGAATTGACGGATGAGGTTGCGAAACGCTTGAAGCTTCCGACTGAAAAAGGAGTGATTGTAACGGATGTGGAGGACAACAGCATCGCTGCGGCGCAGGACATCCAGCGCGAAGACGTCATTACCGAAGTGGACGGCAAACCGGTAACGAACGTGCAATCATTCCGCGATGCGCTCAACAAGGCCGATCCGAAGCGCGGCGTCCTCCTATATCTCGACCGCAAAGGCACGAAAACTTTCGCAGTGCTAAAGGCGGGCGGCTGACGCACTGTAGCCATGACGCTGTGGGCCGTCAGGTAGGGCGACCGGCCCCGGGCCGGTGGCTACAGAAGATTGCAAGTCGCGCAAATCGATTCTGCTCATTGGGGCGAATGCGCGCGGAGATACTCAGATAACGGCTGGTTATCGATGTAGAGCTGATCGAGGGCTGCGTCCCCACGGCGCACGCGAACTGTGACGTAGGCATTCTGATTGTCGCGGCGATTGTTCTCCACATATGCGCGTTCCGCTGCGGCTGCGTTTGCTTCGGCAACCCAGAATTTGTTGAACGGGAAACGCACCTGCTGTTTGCCTCCCCACCACCAGACTGATTCAACCGGAACGGCATCGTCGGTTCCCGCCGCTTCGGTTGTAAGATGGTCAATCTCGGCAAAACCATCTGTGCTTTGCTTGAGCACAGCGTACACGGGCTTATTGCCTGCTTCGAATTTCGCAGGCGCAGCGAATTCCTCCGCAGTGAAACGTAACGCGATATATCGGCCGCGGATCACATCGACCGGATCAACGGGCGCAGTGCGGAATTTCCAGACGCGACCCTGTTTAAGGGTTTGGTCGCGTTGCCAGACCATCGTGGCCGGCACGGCTAATTGCGCAAGAGCCACCACGCCGAAAATCAGAATCCGTAACATCTTCATGATGCGGTCCGTCGTTTAAACAACAGCAAGTTGGCAACGAGAAATCCCACGCCCACAATGATGAAGCCGACTCCGCGAGCGACAAAGCTGAGGTCATTATCAAAGAAACGGCAGATCGCCAGCGCAGCGATCAGTAGAAGCCCAAAGTTTGCGCGGGCGATGCTATTTGTGCGGATGCCGCGGGCGAGAATGTCGATCCCGAGCAAGAGCGCGTAGCAGTTCATGACCGTGCCAGCTGCGAACGAGCAGCGTGTGCTTCGCCATCTGTCGTTTGGAAATTCGCACAGATGAGTGATGGCCCACGCGATGGCGGTGACGATCGGAAAAAGAGCCGCTGAAAGACTAAACTCAGCACGTCGACGCAGAAGATCGAAACTCGCCAGACAAACAGCAGCAATTGGAAATAGCAGTTCGACAACCACTGCCAGATTCGCCGCCGAAGTGCGTGGAACCGACGCGACACGGTACGTCATGTGCCAGTTTGATTCAAAGCTGAGCACAATCGTAACGACACCGATCGCAATTCCACCGAGCAATGCGAGCAAATGCAAACGTCCAGCCGGCTGCGGGAAAAATTTGATTCCGCAGAGATAAATCGCTGTCGCCAGTCCCGCATACGCGATTGCGCCGACATTGGCGTCTGCGAAATCTGCAGTGGCGCCAACGCCGAACATTGCCGCGAGCGCCACGGTGATTACGAGTGTGGTCGTTTCCCGGCTGTCACAATCAGACCGAAAACGAATCGCAACATACGGGATCACCAGCGTCAAAAGAAACCAGAAAAGCATCGGGTTTCCTGCCGACGAAGCGGTTCCCCACCGCGCAAACAGCCACAGAACGCAGCCAATTACATACGCAATCGCGCCAAGACTGGTGCGTAACAGATAAACGATCACGATGCTCAATAACAACCATGTGCGCATGAAGTCGGCGAAGGTTCCCTGCACTTGATACGTTTGGCTGATCAGCGAAATAGCTGTGGCTACTGCCGCCACATCGAAAATGGCGGCCGCTTCGCGCCACGGCCGCGATTCATTCCTCCGCATCAACGTGAACACGACCAAAGCTTGCGCGATGAGAAGCGGCAGGAAAGCGACTCCTGTGCGGGTGGCGCGGCTTAAGTCATCCCAATTGTGCGCGATGAGCAGAATGATTCCCGCGGCAACTAACGCCGACCCGACCGCTGCCAATATAACGAACGCGAAGTTGACTCGGGGTTGATCATGCTCGTAATAGCCGTCAATTGCTCGAGCGTTTTCAGAGCTGATCACGCCGCTGGCTACTAATTCTGGAAGCTGCGATCGCAGCCAGCGAATTGCCCGCCGATTTCTGACGCCTGCCACGCGCCAGATTCAATCAGAATCGGTGTTGATCTGAAAGCGAATTGCGCGGCTAACTTTTTCGGCTGGCAACGACCATCAGCACGATCCCGCCGACGAGACAGAGTCCGCTCGCAATCGGCGGAAAAGCAATCCCGTGACTCTCCTTGTGCGTGATTTCAAGTGGGCCTAGCTGGGCATCTTTCTTTTGCGTCGTCCAACCGAAACCTCCCCAAGCAAAGCCGATGAGTCCGATAACGATCAGAATGATGCCGACAATGCCGGCTGGTTTCATTAATGCGAGCTTACAATGGCCGCCGGCCTGAGATCAACTGAATGATCAGCACCACAATCGCAATGACGAGCAGAATGTGAATGAATCCGCCCAGGGTATAGGAGCTGACGAGTCCAAGGAGCCAGAGCACCAGCAAGATTACAAATATTGTCCACAGCATAGAGGTTTCCTTTTGGTTAAGTCATACGTTGCTTCGTCTTCCACATCACTGTTGCGCTTATCAAATTCAACGACGGTGGTTTAAGACTAAAGGCGACAACATGGCTCCGGTCATTTTCGGCGACTACGGCTAGCTGCTTGCTCTAACTACAAAGATCGGCGACCGCTCACAAGGTTAATGATGAGCACGATGACAGCGATAACGAGCAACAAATGAATGAGCCCGCCACCAAAATGTCCGATGAAGCCAAGCAGCCAGAGCACCAGCAAGATCACAAATATTGTCCACAGCATAGAGGTTTCCTTTCGGTTAAGTCATACCTACCTTCGCGCGAGGCAGTTCTGTTGCGCTTATCGAAATGTAAATTTTCTGTGACGCTTTGGCGAAGATGACCGAAGGAAGAAATATCTGCCCCGGCGTTCGACAATGCGGAGACCCAACGCGACGCAAAACACCATGACGCCTATTTTTTGCCGATTTCGCGTAGGATCTTACGGAGATTCCACCCGTTCGCTTCGAGTTTTTCGCGTGCGGAACTGTAATCACATTGGGTCAGCTCAGCGACCACGCGTACAGCGCGATCGCGCAGCTTCGTACTAGTGGTATGCAGATCCACCATCAAATTGCCGCGCACTTTACCAAGCGCAATCATAGCGCCGGTACTAATGATGTTGAGCGCGACCTTTGTCGCGGTACCGGCTTTCAACCTTGTTGATCCGGTAAGAATTTCCGGCCCAACTGCGAGCGTGATCACCAGATCGAGAACTGTAGCCGCGATCGGGGATCGCGGCTGGCCGGCGTCAGCGCCACCGGCTACAGTTGGATTAGACGTGAGCAAAACCGTCTTGGCGCTTAACTGCTTTGCGCGCGCAAGCGCTCCGAGCACGAATGGCGTTCTGCCGCTGGCCGAAATCCCGATCACAACATCGGGATTTTTTATTCGCCGCTCATCCATGGCCAATGCGCCAGCAGTTTCGTCGTCTTCCGCGCCCTCCGCGCTGCGATAAAGTGCAGTCACGCCGCCCGCGATTACTCCCTGCACAAGCTCACGTGGCGCGCCAAACGTCGGTGGAATTTCGCTCGCATCAAGAACGCCAATGCGCCCGCTGCTCCCGGCACCAACGTAGAACAACCGGCCGCCATTTCGCAGCGATTCGGCCACGATTTCAACGGCCATGGTCAGCTCGGCAGCCGCCGCGCGCAATGCCGCCTGGACGAACTTCTCTTCCTCGACAAAAACTTGGACCAACTCTCGTCCGCTCATTTTTTCCAGATTCTCCGAGCGAGGGTTGCGTTGCTCGGTTAAAGCGGCAGCCAAACTGTCGATTTGCCTTTGTGACGGTTGCAGGTGAAACACGGCATGCTCGCCCGCTTCTGCCGCCAGCCATGCCGCGCCCAGTTCAGGAGCTCGCTCGGCAATTGCCACGCGAGCGTCGGGAAGGTTCTTCTTTAGTCTGCGCCGGAACGCGTGCGTGTAGATGGAGTCTCGATAAAAAAGGCCGCCCATCAGCGCGACTTTTGGCGCAAGCACATGCAGGCGTGACGCGACCGCCTCGGTGTATTCGCACAGGACGCGCGCGCCTTTCTCGATGATCTCCATCATGCGTGGATCGCCCGCAGTTGCGGCGTCAAAGACCACCGGCGCGAGCATCGCGATCTCCATTTTGTTCGCCCTGCGAACCCAGCGAACCAGTTCATCCAGATTGTTCAATGAAAGCGCGTGCAGGACTTTCGCAGTGAACTCGATGGCGCCACGATGCAAATCGTGTTCGCGCAAGATCAGCCGGAGCGCTTGAATGGAGAGAGAATAACCGCCGCCGGCGTCACCCAGGATGTGCCCCCAGCCTCCAGCCCTCTCGATGTGGTCGCCGCGCCGTCCAGTCACCGACGACCCACTTCCCGCATTGACGACGACGCCATCTCCATGGTCAAGCGCCGCCGCCAAACCGGACTGACGGTCACTACCCGTAACGATTTTAGCATTTGGCCAGATCTCGAGACAGATTTCCTTGAGCAACCGCCTATCCTGCTCGGTGCCGCAACCGGCGAGGAAAACTCCCGCGCGATCAATTTGCTTTGGCAGCTCCGCAAAAATCACGCGCAGACGCTCGGGCGTCGTGAGGCGAAAATTCGATGGGGGCAGTTTTCCTTGGTCGATCACGTGAAATTCCCAGCCGGGATCATCCCGACCTGTCGGGACTACGGGTTCTACGAGTACCCAGGCGGTTTTCGTGCCGCCACCTTCGACCCCGAGAATGCGCTCGCCGGGTTTCATCACTTCCTAAATGCTTAGCTGTTCTTGCTCGATTTTGAAAGCGCAGTGTAGGCAGGCCGCGTCACGGTAGGGCGGGCAGTCCCCTGCCAGCCGGTCCCGGGCCCGGATCGGCGCGCGCGGGAGCGCACGCCCTACCGTGGCGCCGCTGTTATTGCAAACAGAACGGCGTGCCCCGATCCATCGGACCCGCCCTACCGCTTGCATTGCCGCCGTGCGATTGCCGAGCTTTTGCCCGTTTGTATCGTGTTTCATGGCCAAAGACGAAGCGCAAGCTGCAAAGCGTCTCGAGCAGCTGCGAGACGAGATCCGCAAGCACGACCGCCTCTATTACGACGAAGCTACGCCGATAATTAGCGATCACGAGTACGACCGGCTTTACAAGGAACTGATCGCTCTGGAGACGCAATTCCCTGATCTTGTTACGCCGGACTCCCCGACGCAGCGTGTGGGCGGAACACCGCTCAAGGCCTTCGAGCAGGTCTCGCATCTCATTCCGATGCTCAGCCTCGATAACACTTACTCGGAAGACGAATTGAAAAACTTTTACGCTCGCATCCGGCGGCTCGTACCAAACGAGCAGATCCCGGTCGTGATCGAGCCAAAAGTGGACGGCGTCGCGGTTTCGCTCGTTTACGAGAACGGCAGGTTACGTCAGGCGGCGACGCGCGGAGACGGAAATGTGGGCGACAATATTACGCAGAATGTCCGGACAATCCGCTCAGTGCCGGAGCGGCTCCGTGGTAGTACGGCGAAACTTCTGGAAGTGCGCGGCGAAGTTTACATGGACCGAAAAGGCTTCCAAGAACTAAACGAGGAACGCAAGAAGGAAGGGCTGCCACAGTTTGCAAACCCCCGCAACGCCGCAGCCGGCTCGCTCAAGCAACTCGACCCAGCGATCGTGGCTAAACGCCCGCTCGGAATCGTGCTTTACGGAACCGGAGCAATTGAAGGAGTGGATGTCGATCTTCACTCCGAAATTTTTCTGGTGCTCAAGAAACTCGGGTTGCCAGTCACCGAGCGGTGGTGGGTGGCCAATTCTGTCAAGGAAATTTTGGATGCCATTCACGAACTGGACGGCATTCGTCATAAGTTCGCTTATCAAACGGACGGCGCCGTGGTGAAGGTGAATTCATTCGCACAGAGAGAACGCCTCGGGTTCACCGCCAAATCGCCGCGCTGGGCGATCGCTTACAAGTATGCAGCCGAACGTGTTGAGACGCGTCTCAAGGACATCGTAATTCAGGTTGGGCGCACTGGAATTCTCACGCCAGTGGCGGTGCTGGAGCCCGTGTTCGTGAGCGGAAGCACGGTTGGTCGCGCAACGTTGCACAACGAAGACGAAATCAAACGCAAAGATATCCGAATCGGTGACACAGTCGTGATCGAAAAAGCAGGCGAAGTAATTCCCGCCGTAGTTGAAGTCGTCAAATCGAAGCGTCCGCGCGATGTAAAGCCGTTCGACTTTGCTGCACACGTTCATGGCAAGTGTCCCGTGTGCGGCGGTCCCATCCAGCGTGACCCCCAATTCGTCGCGTGGCGCTGTGAAAATCTTCAGTGCCCGGCACAGACGACCCGGCGCGTGGAATTTTTCGCGGCACGCGGCGCGTTGGACATCGAGAGTGTCGGTGGAATTGTGGCCGACAAACTCGTTGAGCGCGGCCTCGTGCGCGAGGCGCTCGATCTTTTTGAGCTAAAGACCGAACAGGTCGCCAAATTAAATCTCGGCACAGAAGAAGCGCCGCGACTCGCGAGGCGCTCGATCTTTTTGAGCTAAAGACCGAACAGGTCGCCAAATTAAATCTCGGCACCGAAGAAGCGCCGCGACTTTTCGGCGAAAAGAACGCGACCAAGGCAGTCAACGCAATCGAGCGCGCCCGGACTTTGCCGCTGTCGCGGTGGCTTTTTGCTCTGGCTATTCCCGACGTCGGAAAAACAACTGCAATGGAGCTGGCCCGATTTCACAATACGATCCATGACGTGGCGCATTCAGAATTGTTGCGTGGCGTGTTGGAGTATCACGAAAAGCGGGAGCGCGGAGAATCAGCTAACGAGATCGCCGAACGATTAATCAAAGCCGGTTTTGCCAAACCATCCAAGAGCAAGATGGGAAAGGGCGGCATTGTCACCGAAGTGGGGCCAGTAGTCGCAGAGAGCGTCCTCGACTTCTTCGCGTCGACTGGCGGCAAAAGAATTCTGCGCCGATTAAACGAGCTAAGAATTCACCCAAAGAGCGAAAGAGTTTCAGCAAAGAAAGCAGCCGAATTGCCTATGGCCGGAAAAACATTCGTTTTGACCGGGACGCTACCTTCAATGACGCGCGAAGAAGCCACCGAAAAAATCGAAGCGCTCGGCGGGCATGTCACCGGCAGCGTGAGCAAGAAAACGGATTACGTCCTCGCAGGCTCCGAACCAGGCAGCAAATTCGACAAGGCGAAAGAACTCGGCGTCCGAGTTCTCGATGAAGCCGCGTTCCGCAAAATGCTCTGACGTTAGAAACGCTCCATTTATTACCGCAGATGCACTGCAGAGGAGACTATCAACTCAGTCCAGGAACTACTTCTTGCTACGGCCTGCGAGGGACCTCGGAGCCGAGTGAGAGCGGAATCGCCTGATTCAGCGGTGTGGCAGGAGAGGCAACCATCACTCCAGTTCGACTGGCTGGATGAAGGGTAGCATGGACATGGAAAATCATCTTTTGATCGCCCCGCATTACTGTGATCGGGACGGTGTCGCCCGCAGTAATGAAGAACGAGGCATCCAGCACATCTTCTGGTTGGGTCACTTTTTTGCGGCCAACTTGTAGGAGAATGTCCCCCGGCTTGATCCCGGAACGGGCGGCTGGAGTGTCTTCCATGATCTGGGTCATTTCCGCGCGGGAACCTTCCACCGGTTCAGCGGCCTCCGAAACATTGATCCCGACCCAGCCGTGTCTGGCCTCACCGAAACGAACAAAGTCGCTGCGGATTTTTTCCGCCGCCTCGATCGGCACCGCATAACACGCGGAGGTGTTCTCGAGTCTGCTGACTACGATGCCAACAACCTCGCCTTTCATGTTAAAGAGCGGCGCCCCGGCTTCCCCACGTTGTGTCGGCAGGTTCACACGCAAGTGAGTGGTGGAAAAATAACGGCCAAGATATTTCTGATCGAACCCTGCGACCATTCCGCAGTTCGGAGTTTCGGGTAAATCTAAAGGATAACCGATTGCCACGACGGGGCTCGCGGGTCCCAGTTCTTCAGATTTTCCAATCGGCAGAGCCGGCGTGGCCGCATCTATTTTTAACATGGCTGTCCCGCTGCGGATGTCTGCCAAAAGCTGGCGCGCCGGATATTTTTTACCGCCGAATTCGATTGTGAAATTTCCTGCTTCGCCTCCCACTGTATATGCGGTGTAAAGCGTGCCTGTCGGGTCGATGAAAAATCCGGTGCCGCAAATTTCGCTGTGTTCATCGACGCCATGAATCTTCACCACTGCTTTGGCGGCGCGCTGGAAGATATCTTTTAACTGAGCGCTAATTGCTCTGGTCGACTCCGCCTGCGCAATAGCACGCTCAAAGAGATCTCTCTGATCACTGGCTGGCGTAGCGGACTGCTCCTGCGCAAAGAGAAAACTCCCGCCTGAGAGGAAGATCAGGGCGAGTGCAACTATGCTGCGCTTAGAATCTGAAAGTGGGCTCATAACTCACGGGGACGCTATCGAGCACGTAACGCGGGGGTGCGGCTCGGTGAGTCTGGGCGCTTTCATGAAAACTGCGAACCGGCTGCGTCCTGAGAATCTGCGTGGCGACCGGAGACGCAAGGTTCCATTCCCCTTCGGCACTCGCCGGCACCGATATGGTTGGCGGACTCTGGAGAGCGACGCGAGCCGTCTCGGGTTGCTGATAAATCTTTACTGAAATTACTGCGGCACAAACCAGGACCGCGCTGACGGCAGCAGGATAGGAGGTCAAAGAACGAACATTTAGCTGCAACATGAAGTTTTGAGCGCGTTCCAGGCAAATGCGCCAAAGCGGCTGGCGAAGCAATTCATTGCGCTGCCGGCGATGAAATTCGTGCAGGAAATTCTCAAAGTATCCGGGCGGCGGTTGCTCGTAGCGCTTCAACCGAAGCAGCCTCGCGATTTCGCTATCGTTGAATTCGTCCATTTTTTGAGAGCGGATTAAGAGACAGGATTTTTCCTAAATTCGTCCAGGTAATTTTGCAACTGACGATTCGCATAGAAGAGCCTCGAACGTACTGTTCCTTCTGAGACACGCAAGATTTTACTGATCTCCGCGTGGGGCATCCCTTGAATATGGAACATGGTCACCACGGCTCTGTGTTCATCAGACAATTTCATCATGGCCTCGTTCAATCTTCGCTGCAGCTCGGAGAGATCCGCTTCGCGCACGGGACTGCTCGTCGCCGTTAATTCCAGGAATTCCTTGTCGTTTTGAACGCTCGCATCCACATCATCCAGACTCAATTGAAACCGGCGACCGCGCTTCTTGAGAAAATTGAGCGTCATGTTCACCGCGATGGAATGGATCCATGTGTAGAAGGAAGATTTGCCGCGGAACCCGCGGATTGCTTTGTAGGCTTTTGCGAAAATGTCCTGTAAAAGGTCATTCGTGTCCTCGTGGTTCGAGGTCATGTTGTAGACGAGACCATAGAGACGCGGCGTGTATTTGATGACTAGCTCGTCGAAAGCGCCCGCATCACCCGCTTGCGTGCGCTTCACCAACTCCTGATCCGGGTCGGTTCTCGGTTGGTCCATCGCCTCGCGCTTAGATTTAGCACGAGCTTCGAGACCGGACGACAACAAATCAGAGATCCGGCGAGCAGGCAACGCGACTGAGGTATTCATCTTTGGCAATAATGCTCCGCTCGATCACCGCCGATCGCGGAGCGACATTAACCAGAGCAAGTTGCCCAGCGCAGCGATAAATGCCGCTATGTAAGTGAGCGCCGCCGCGTTCAAAACGCTGTTCACACCGGCAGCCTCTTGTCCTGGCTGCACGATTCCCATCTCACGCAAAATAATTTTCGCTCGGCGTGAAGCGTCGAATTCCACCGGCAACGTAACCAATTGGAAAACCACCAGGACCAAATAGCAGTAAATCCCAAGCGTGATGAGACCAGTGATCCTAAAGAAAAGGCCGCCGATAATGATGAACGGCAACAGTTGCGACGCGATCATCGTCACAGGCACAATGGCCATTCGTGCTTTCAGCGGCGCGTATGCCCTCGCGTGCTGAATGGCGTGGCCGGTCTCGTGCGCGGCAATGCCTAGTGCCGCGACTGACGGCGTATGATAAACATTGTGCGCGGCAATGCCTAGTGCCGCGACTGACGGCGTATGATAAACATTGCTCGACAGGTGCAGTTTCTTGTCCCTCGGATCGTAATGGTCCCCAAGAAAATCGTTTGTCTCCACAACTTCCACATCAGGTATTTGGGCCGCCCGCAGAATTTCCTGCGCGCACTCCGCACCGGTGATGTTCGAGCTCGCCCGCACCTCGCCCCATTTTCGGAACGCACTGGTCACCCGAATCTGCGCCCAAATCCCGAGGATCAATGGGACGCCGATGTAGAGCAGCCAGTGAGATCCAAGACCAAAACCGTATGGAGAAAACATGTCGATTTTAATTTAGCGCGGCAAAGCGAATTGTCACTTTGCCGCAGGGAAATTAGACGCCGAGAGACGCTGCGCGTTCATTTGCAGCAAGGAGCAGCGGCTTCCCAGCCCCGAAAGCATTCACGGTCGCCCAGGCCGCCGCTCCTTGAAATCCGATCAAATTTCCAACTGTTTAGGAAATCGGGACAGAATTCTGCACCCCGTTTTGGTAACCAAAACCACATCTTCGAGGCGCACTCCACCGAGCCCGGGATAATAAAGCCCCGGCTCAACTGTGAGCACTTGCCGATCTTTCAGCGTCACTTTCTGCAAACGCGGATGCTCATGAATCTCCAGGCCCAGACCATGCCCGGTGCCGTGAAAGAATCCCACTCGTCTGCCCTTGCGAATCTCGGTCGGAAAACCGCGGTTGGCGAAAAATTCCTGGATCGCCTTGTGAATCGTCATCCCGTCAACGCCAGCTTTGATTCTCCTTAGGGCTAGCGCTTGTCCGCCTTTCACAGTTTCCCAGAGTTGTCGTTGCGCGTCGCTCGCGCGCCCGCGCAGCACAGTGCGTGTCATATCGCCAAAATATCCGGTCTTCGCGTCACGCGGAAACACATCCAGAATAATCAATGAATGGGCGTACAGCGGTCCGAAGCCGCGTTCATGTGGATCGCACGCCTGATCGCCACCGGCGACAATTGTCCCATTGGGAATGCCGCCCGCGCGTAAAATCGCGGAATCAATTTCGGCCCGGAGCATTTCGGAAGTCAGCGTTTTACCATTCCAGCGTAATCGTTTTCCGGAGCCGGGTTTGGATTGCTTCAGCACTTCAATCGCGCGTTTGAGCCCCTTTTCAGTGATTCGCAAGGCATGTCCCATCATTTCGACTTCCTTGTCTGATTTCGCTTCACGCTCCGGCCAGAAGATTCCGTTCGTTGCGCGAACACGGATTTTGTTCGCTGCAAGTTCCTCCGCGTAGCGAAGTGGGAAATTTGCGGGAACAATTGCGGATCTCACGCCGCGTTTCTTGAGAAAACGGGCGAGAACTTTCTCGTAGGGCGGCGCCTTTTTGGATTTTCCCTGCACTTCGTTCTCAACTTCGCTGAACATGACGAACTCATCTGCGTCGGCTTGTTTGCGGCCTCGATCGATTTCCAAATCGCTCAAGACCAGCGTCCGCTTGCCGCGGCGTTGGAGAAAAATGAACGGATCAGGCGCCCAAAACTTCGTGGCGTAAAGCATGTCTGGGTCGGTCTCGCTTGCAGCGACGATAAGGCGCGCAGTAATACTTTTTTCTTTGCTCATGGTGGCCTGTATTTTCCTCAGCAACGTCGCTGGAGCAACCTTTCATTAACACCCTGCTTTAGCTGGTTGCGAGGCGCGAATTAAGTTCCCAAACTGCTCTAGCGGTTCCCCGAATGTAGGCAAACCGCAAAAGCGGTTTCCAAGCTCGCTACAGCAATGCCACCCCGCTGAAGCAGGGTGTCAATAAAAGTCCGAATTAGGTTCTTCGCACCACTTCCAATTGCTTTCGCAAAATCCAATGCAGCCCAACAAGCAATCCAAGTGTGGATACAACCAGAACCAGAGTGTTAAATGTAAACACACCAATTTTGAATCCGAAATAACGTTTCTGCAGGCCGAAGAACACGTTGGGTTTTTTGCCGCGGCGATAATCGTTCTGTTCCATCTCAGCCTTTGAGATCAGGTCGGACACTTTCTGGTTCACATAGATTTGTTCGGCCGTGACCGGGCCGTTCGCGTCCTTGAAGAGCGACCGATCAAATCCCTGTCTCCCGAAAATGACAGGGTCGACCAGCTTTAGATAACGATCGACCTCCTTCGCGGAATGCGCTTCGAGGCCAGAGAGCAATGCCAGGACGTCCTTTAAGTCATTGAGACGTCCGCGTTCCGCCGCCGTGTTCGCTTTGGGCGCAAGCTTTTGAATTTCATCATTAGCCCGATCTTGCCGCCGCGTGAGCGGATTGAGTTTGGCCTGGGCGACAACCATCTCTTCGTACGACCAGCGCATGGCGATGAACTGGCAGACCAATGGTACCTGCAGTTTGCTCTCGGTTTTCAGTGTCTTGTCCGTGCTCGGATGTTCGGAAATCCAATGTGAAAGCGAATAAAGCAGACCAAGGTTCCGGTTCATGTCTTCGTATTTGATGAGAGCACCACCCATGATGATCTGCGGAATCAAAACGAGCGGAACGATATTGGCCGCCGTCTTCGGATCGGCCACTAGCGAAGAGATGAGCAGACCCAGCGCTACGCCACTCATCGCGGTCATGAACATGATCCCGAGATCTATCCAGAACATGCCGCGGATTTGGAGCAGAGAATTGCCGATTAGAACAAACAGAATGCACTGGATAAGGGCAAACACCCCGAGCGTGAGAGTCTTCGAAACGACGTAGTAAGACAATCGAACCTTGATGTTGCGCTCCCGTTGCAGCACAGGCCGATCCCGGATGATGTCGTCGGCGCTGTTAGTCAGGCCAAGAAACATCGCCACGATGAGACCGAGAAACAAAAACGTCGGGATATGATAGGCAGAAGCGAAATCGTATGTCCCGTTCTCTGAATAGCGCAGGATCGTGGCAATGAGCAGCGCGAGCACGGGCGAAACCCCAATCGTGATAACGAGGTTGGCGCTGTTGCGCAGTTTGCTCAGAAAAGAACGGCGTAGCAGCGTGCGAAACTGTGTCCACTCATCATGCCAGCGGACTGGGAGCCGCTTTTTTTGAACGGGTGCGATCGTTAACGGTGCAGCCGGCTCCTGACGCAGAGAAACTTGCTTTACGTCCTGAATCAGTCGGAACGCCTCATACTTGTCGCGCCAGAATTCCGGCGAATAACGACGTGATGCCACGAGCTGACCGCGGCTGTTTTCCTCGTAAATGATATCTCCGCTTAAATCGCGCAGCGGCGTCTCCAGCACATCAAAAATAAATTCCGGCCGGGTCGTTCCACATGATGGACATGCTCCTAATTCGGCCCCGAACTGATGTTGGTGTTCCGCCTCCGCAAAATAGCGCAACATGTCTGACGGAGTTCCGAAAAAGACGAGGCGCCCGCCTTTGTCGAGCAGGATCGCTTTGTGAAACATCTGAAATAGTTTCGAGCTAGGCTGGTGAATCGTGACCATGACGATTTTGTTGTGCGCCAGGCCTCGAATGATTTCCATGACATGCTCGGAATCTTTTGAGGAAAGGCCGGAAGTCGGTTCGTCGAACAAATAAACATCGGAGATCCCGATCATATCGAGTCCGATGTTGAGGCGTTTCCGCTCGCCACCGCTCAGCGTTTTGCTCTCCGGGCTGCCGACGACCGCATCACGCCGTTCGCCCAATCCGAGCTCAACTAGTTTTGCATCGAGGCGCCGGGTGCGATCGCGCCGTGAGAGGTGCGGCGCGCGAATCGCCGCCGCAAACATCAGGTTCTCACCGATTGTGAGGTGTTCGTCGAAGGCGTCCTGCTGGGGCATATAACTGACGTACTGCTTCAAGACGTCGAGATTCTGATAGAGTGACTGGCCGTTGAGGATGACATCTCCGCTGGTTGGCTGCAGCTGA
>Ga0193730_1000172_pt1 | contig 20618 bp, 30 predicted proteins | sample U1a1metaG_FD_144919 | JGI IMG/M metagenome (GOLD analysis project Ga0193730, IMG submission 144919) | Soil microbial communities from a riparian zone of the East river system, Colorado, United States - U1a1 | ecosystem: Environmental > Terrestrial > Soil > Riparian zone | place: USA: East River...
CAAGCGGCTCGCCTTCGGCGACGCGAATCTGGTTGCGCACGATGTCGGTGAGCGTAACCATCTCGGTCACCGGATGCTCAACCTGGATGCGCGTGTTCATCTCCATAAAATAAAAACGCTTGTCTTCGTCGAGCAGAAACTCAAAGGTCCCGGCGCTCGAATAACCAATCGACTTGCAGGCTGAGACCGCAGCCTCACCCATTTGCTGACGCAACTCGGGGGTCATTACCGGCGACGGCGACTCTTCCAAAAGCTTCTGATGACGACGTTGAATAGAACACTCGCGTTCACCGAGGTAGACACAATTGCCATGTTCGTCCGCCATCACCTGAATCTCGATATGGCGCGGGCGCTCGATGAACCGCTCGATATAAACGTCACCGTTCTTGAACGCGGCTGCCGCTTCGGTCGAGGCGGTTTGCAACGCGCCCGACAATTCCTCTTCCGAACGGACGACTCTCATGCCGCGGCCGCCGCCACCGGCTGAGGCTTTAACAATCACTGGAAAACCAATCTCGCGGGCGAGTTCGATTGCTTCTTCATCTGACTGCAAAGCGCTCCGGCTGCCGGGGAGAATTGGCACGCCGGCCTGTTCCATAGCGTTACGCGCGGCTACTTTTTCACCCATCAACGCGATCGCGTCCGGCCGCGGCCCGATAAATTTGATGTTGCAGGCTTCACAAATCTCAGCGAAGTAAGCCGACTCAGCCAAAAAGCCATAGCCGGGATGGATTGCATCGACATTGAATATTTCCGCAGTGCTGATGATCGCGGGAATGTTCAGATAACTTTGCGAGGATGGCGCCGGGCCGATGCAGGCCGACTCGTCAGCGAACCGGACATGCAACGAATCGCGATCGACGTCGCTGTGAACGGCGACCGTGCGAATGCCCATCTCTTTGCAGGTCCAGATGATTCGGCACGCAATCTCTCCCCGATTGGCGATGAGAATTTTTCGGAAGCGTCGCGGTCCGTTCATGATAGTAAGTAGTAAGCCGTGAGCAGTGAGCAGAAGCGTTTCAGCTGCTTACTGCTTACAGCTCACTGCTTACTGTGCCTTGATTCCAAACAGCGGCTGTCCGTATTCGACAGCCTGTCCGTTTTCAACGTAAATCTTGACGACTTCCCCGGTCGCCTCAGCGGTAATTTCATTCATCAGTTTCATTGCTTCGATGATGCACACGACACTCGCCGGCTCGACCTGGCTGCCGATGCGCACGAAACTCTCTGCCGTCGGCGAAGCCGCGCGATAGAACGTGCCAACGATTGGCGAGGTAATTTTGTGCAGATCCTGATCCTCAGAAGCAGCCTCTTCGGCCTGAGCGCCCGGGTGCGGTGGCGCACTGGTAGGAATACTCTGAACGGGCCCGGCCGGGTTCGCAGCCGAGCCGGCGGCGATCTGCCTCTCCGCAGCCGCGGCCAACTGTGCACTCGCGGCCTGCTCGTCAAAGAACGGGCCACGGCCGATTTTCACGTGAAAACCTTCGCGCTCAAGTTCAAATTGCGTCAAGCCGTTCTCAGTAATTAAGCCGATTAGCTCGCGCAACTCATTCATGTTGATTGACGACTCGAGATGACGCGAGGGATTTCGATGGCGCCGCCGTCCCCGATCGCGCTGCCCGCGCTCAGAAGCATGCTCCGGTGCGGGTGATACTATCTCAGCGCTCTGGTTGTCCTGATCGGCCATGGCCTTTTTTGCTCCGGTTGACATCGCACCTCCCAACGTCGGCAGCGGCAGTCGCGTTCCGGTATTCTTTCTATCAATTAAAGCAAGAGCCCCGATCCGGAACAATCACCGACCCGGGGCCACGCACACTAACGTACTATTCGGTCGCGCCGTCTTCCTTCTGGCCGCTCTCTGACTCCGCAACTTTGCCGTCGGCAGCTTTCTTCTTGCCGGGTCCTTTGGTTCGCTTACGCGCGCTGGTTTGCGCCTCTTTTTCGCGCGCATTATCGACTAATTCAATTATCGCGAGTTCGGCGCCATCGCCCGATCGGCGACCCATTTTTATGATTCGGGTGTAACCGCCCGGGCGCTCCTTAAAGCGCTCTCCCAATTCATCGAACAGACGGCTCAGCGCGGAAACACCGGCTGAACGCGCCGGCGGAATTTGCCCGCGTCGCGTGGTAGTGGCACGACCCTGATTGCCCGCATGAAAGAACGAAGCCGCCTGCCGGCGCAAATGCACGCCAGCTGCTTCCGATCCATTGCCTTCGAGACTGGCAGCGCGCCGAGAGAGCGTAATTGCTTTCTCAATAAAAGGCCGCAACTCCTTCGCCTTGGGCAGGGTCGTGACAATCCGATCGTCACGCGAATTAATCAACGAAGTCGCGAGGTTGCGCAACAACGAGATCCGGTGTTCGGCTGGTCGCCCCAGTTTTCGGTGAGCTTTAAGATGACGCATGATCCCTTGTCCTACTGCACTGCTTCTTCAAACTCATCGTCGTCGCCGCTGAGATCCTCAATCGAGCCTTCGCCCGAGCCGGGAATCGGATTGCCCTGCTCGTCGAATTGCATGCCGAAATCAAGTCCCATCCCGCGCAGGATGTCGCGAATTTCGCCCAATGACTTCTTGCCGAAATTTTTCGTCGCCAGCATCTCCCGTTCCGAGCGCTGCACGAGATCGCGAATCGTCTTGATACCGGCGTTCTTCAGGCAATTATACGAGCGAACAGAAAGCTCCAACTCGTCCACCGAGCGATCCAACTGATCGTTGCGTGGCAGCGGCGGTCGTTCGGCCTGCTGATAGCTGTACTCTTCGGTGTCTTCCTCAAAGTTGATAAAGATCGCCATGTGGTCCTTGATCAACTTGGCCGCGAGCCCGATCGCATCGTCGGGCTTGACCGATCCATCGGTCCAGACTTCGATGCTAAGTTTGTCGTATTCCGTGTTCTGGCCCAGGCGGGCCGCGTCAACTGCATAGTTGACCTTCTTCACCGGCGTATGCACCGAATCGATCGGAATGTAACCCAGCGACAAATCTTCGTCGAAGTTACGCTCAGCCGAAACATAGCCGCGGCCGCGCTTGAGGCGCATCTCGATATTAAGCGTGCCGCCATCGCTCACGGTCGCGATGTGCAGCGCCGGATCGAGTATTTCGATATCGGCATCGCCCTGAATATCGCCGGCAGTCACTTCGCCGGCGCCATTCTTGGAGATCGTCAATGTCTTTGGCTCGTGGCCGTGCAACTTGAACGGCACTTGCTTGAGATTCAGGATCACGTCGGTAGCATCTTCGACGACGCCTTTGATCGAAGAAAACTCGTGCTCAACACCTTCGATTTTCACCGCTGTAATCGCCGATCCTTCGATCGAAGAAAGCAGCGCGCGTCGCAGCGAGTTACCTACTGTTGTGCCGAATCCGCGCTCGAAGGGCTGCGCTGAAAATCGTCCGTAGCGTTCCGTAAGTGTCTCGCTATCGGCGGCTAAGCGCCGCGGCATTTGAAAACCTGTCCAGAGATTATTTTGGTCCATAACGTACCGTCAGAATTTGAGGAGAAGTTCGGGAACCAGCGCACGGCTCGCAGTCGCGCCGCCAGCGCCCCGGTTATTTACTATAAAGTTCCACAATCAATTGCTCGTTAATCGAGCGGTCAATGTCTTCACGAGTCGGCAGCGCCGATATCGTCGCGGTCATGTCGCCGCCAGAAGCCGTGATCCACGCCGGCCGGCCGCGTCCCGCCGCCGTCTGCCAGGCGCCTTCGACGTGCACGTTCTTTCGGCTTCCCTCTTTGATTGAAATCACATCGCCGGGCTTGACCTGAAATGAAGGAATATCGACCTTGCGATCGTTTACCAGGACGTGTCCATGATTCACGAGTTGGCGCGCCTGACGTCTCGAAGTCGAGAAACCAGACCGATAGACTGCATTGTCCAGGCGCCGTTCGAGAAACGCGAGCAGGGCCACGCCCGTTATGCCTTTGAGCTTGCGCGCCCGTTCGAAGTAATTTCTAAATTGTCCTTCGAGAATGAAGTAGATGCGCTTGACCTTCTGCTTCTCGCGAAGCTGCTGGCCGTAACCAGCCAGCGCTTTGCCACGCCGCATCGAATTACCATGCTGTCCCGGGGGTTGAGTACCGCGCTTTTCGATAGGACAAGAAGGCTTGTAACAGCGATCTCCCTTGAGGAAAAGTTTTGCACCTTCGCGGCGGCACAAGCGGCACACCGCATCTCTATACCTAGCCAATCGTTTCTGCCTCCAGTCTAGCTATCAGACGGAAAAGTTTACAGGCCGCGTTCTTGAATCTGCAATTCAAGATCGGAGCCCTTCATCCTTTAGGTCGCAAATCTAAAACAAAAATCCTTCTTAAACTCTGCGTCGCTTCGGCGGGCGACATCCATTGTGCGGTATCGGCGTCGTGTCGCGGATCGCGATCACGCGAATGCCGGCGTTATTGATCGCGCGGATCGCCGACTCGCGGCCGCCGCCCGGGCCTTTCACGCGAACTTCGCACTGCTGCATGCCGGATTCCGTGGCCTTCTTCGCGGCTTCGTAGGCGGCCTGCTGCGCAGCGAACGGAGTGCCCTTGCGCGAACCCCGAAAGCCGCGCGCGCCCGAAGACGACTGCGCCACCAAATTTCCTTCCAGGTCGGTAATCGAAATCAGCGTGTTATTGAACGACGCCGCGATATAGACGATCCCGCTGGGAATGTTCTTCTTCTCTTTCTTGCGAAAGACTTTCTTTTTGCCGGTGGTTGCTGCTTTAGCCATAACTGTCAGTTTCAGTGGTCAGTAGCCGATAAATCTATTTCTTGCCTGGCGCTTTCTTCTTTGCAATCGTCGCGCGGCGTGGGCCTTTGCGCGTCCGGGCGTTTGTGTGCGTGCGCTGTCCGCGAACCGGAAGTCCGCGTCGATGCCGCAGGCCGCGATACGCCCCAATGTCCATCAAGCGCTTGATGTCCATCTGAATGCGCTTGCGCAGATCGCCTTCGATTTCGCCCTGACCTTCGATGACCGCGCGGATGCGGCTCAGATCATCTTCAGTCAAATCACGAACGTGCGTATCTACATTCACCTTCGCTTCGTTGAGAATTGAGGCTGAACGCGATCTGCCGATTCCATAGATGTACGTTAGACCGATCTCAGCGCGTTTATTGGGCGGAAGATCTACACCTGCGACACGAGCCATCTTATTAATTACCTACTTTTGTCTCTGCTTATGCTTGGGATTTGTGCAAATTACGCGCACCACGCCTTTGCGATGGATCACTTTGCACTTATCACAAATTTTTCGAACTGACGCGCGGACTTTCATAACTGCTACCTACTTGTATCGATACGTTATCCGGCCCCGATTTAAGTCGTACGGCGATAACTCAACCAACACTCGATCGCCCGGAAGAATTCTAATGAAGTGCTTACGCATTTTGCCGGAGATGTGCGCCAGCACTTGATGCCGGTTCTCTTCCAACTCAACCCGAAACATTGCGTTGGGCAGCGTTTCGAGGACTTTGGCCATAACTTCTATCGCCTCTTCCTTCGCCATACAGACACGAATTCGCCTTTGCTGGCAAACTTCGGATACTAGCACGCGGCTTAAGCAATTGCCAAGCCGCGACCGGGGGCTAAGCGGCGCTCACAAGTTTCTCTCGCACCGGAGTGCGAACCAGGGTCAGCACCTCAGGACCCTCCTCTGTGACCGCGACTGTGTGCTCAAAATGGGCGCTGGGCTGGCCATCCACGGTCACTACCGTCCAGCCATCCTGCAAGGTCTTGGTGTGCAACGAACCAAGATTGATCATGGGCTCCAACGCGAAGACGTAGCCCCTCTTAATCTTTGGTCCCTTGCCGGGTTTCCCATAGTTTGGAATCTGTGGATCCTCGTGCATGCGGCGGCCGATGCCGTGGCCAACGTAATCGCGCACGACCGAATACCCCTGGCCTTCTGCGTGCGACTGGACCGCGAATCCGATATCTCCCAAATGATTGCCGGCGTAGCACTGCTCGATTGCCAAATTCAGGCACTCCTCAGTAATGCGCACCAGCTTCAAACATTCATCGCTTACTTTTCCAACGGCCACAGTGGTTGCGGTATCACCGACAAAACCCTCAAGCGTCGCGCCCACATCGATCGAAAAGATGTCGCCGTCCTTCAATTCGTAACTCGACGGAAAGCCGTGGACCACCTGTTCATTTACTGAGGCGCAGATCGAGTATGGAAAGCCGTTGTAGCCCTTAAAAGTCGGGTACGCGCCGGCGTCGCGAATCATCTGTTCAGCGGCGTCGTTGACCTCCATCGTGGTCATGCCGGGCTCAACCATGGCGCGCAGCTCTTGCAAAACCCTCCCGACCAACTGGCCCGCGGCCCGCATCTTGTCGATTTCTTTTTGCGACTTGCCGATAATCATTGGATGGCCGTTGACACACTACCGCCGTTTATAATCCGCCTAATCTCCGCGTGGATTTCATCCGGCGCACGCGTGCCGTCAACTCGGTGCAGTCGCCCCGTGCGTTTGTAGTACTCCAGGAGCGGCGCAGTCTCGCGATTATAAGTTTCCAATCTCACCCGAACTTTTTCTTCTGTATCGTCAGCTCGGCGAATCAAATCCGCTTCCGGATGAGTGTCGCATTTGCAATTCACCCGCGGCGGTTTGAAGTAAACGTTGTAAATCTCTCCGCAAACCGGGCAGCTGCGCCGGCCCGTCATGCGCTTTTCAAGCAGATCCTGCGGCACGTCGATCAAGATCGCGCGGAGTCTCTTCTGCTGCCGCTCAGCCAAACTTTCAAGCATTCCGGCCTGCGCGGCGGTGCGCGGAAAACCGTCCAGCACGTAGCCGTTGCGACAATCGTCCTGCGACGTTCGATTTTCAACCACGCGAATCACCAGATCGTCGGGTATCAAGCGCCCGGCCTGCTGAATCGCGCGCACCTCTTCAGCCAGCGGGGTATGCGTCTGCGCCAGCGCGCGAAAGATATCGCCCGTGGAAATCTGCGGCAAGCTCAGGCGCTCTTGCAGCAAACGCGCCTGCGTGCCTTTGCCGGCACCCGGCGCGCCCATCAACAAGATAATTTTTGACATTGATCCATTTGCTCATTGATTCGATGACTAAATGAATCAATGCGGTTTCAGGCGCGCCGCCCACGCAAGCGTCCACCACTGCCGAGGAAGCCTTCGTAGTTACGCATTACGAGCTGCGCTTCGATCTGAGCCACAGTGTCCATGGCGACGCCTACCAGAATCAGCAATGATGTGCCGCCGAAATAGAACTGATATCCCATACCCGTGGGAATCCAGCCCAAACCCGGCGTGGTGCTGACGAACGCTTCGAGCCAGTTGCCCACCAGCGGCAGCCGCGCCACCTTGAATCCGCTCAACATGAATTGCGGAAAGAAAGCTACCATTGCCAGGTAAATCGCGCCCACCGTCGTCAAGCGGGTAAGAATGGTATTGAGATATTCAGCCGTCGCTCGACCCGGTCGAATGCCGGGCATGAATCCACCATGCTTGCGCAGATTGTCAGCAACTTCTTCAACGTTGAAGACGATCGAAACATAGAAGAACGTGAAGAAGATGATGAGCGACAAAAAGATCAGTTCGTAATATGGATCGCCCGCATGAAATACCTGAAAGAAGCCGAAAATCTTTCCGTACCAATTAGCCGGGTTCTTCGGTGGCAAGGCAGAGAACAAGCTTTGCGGCATGGACAGGACCGACGAAGCAAAGATCACGGGAATTACACCGCCCATGTTCAGCTTTAAAGGCATCGTGGTCTGTTGACCGCCGACCAGCTGACGCCCGACGTGACGCTTCGCGTAACTCACCGGTATCTTTCGCCGCGCACTTTCCACAAAAACGATGAACGCGATGATTGCGACCAGCGCGACCACCAGGCCGATCACACCGAGAATCTCAAGCGTGTCGCCGCCGCTAACGCGCTGCATCACTTGCTGCACGCCACGCGGCAACCCGATCACGATGCCGGCAAAAATCAAGAGCGAGATACCGTTACCAACGCCACGCTCAGTGATCTGCTCGCCGAGCCACATCACGAAGATCGTGCCCGTCGTCAAAGTCAGAATCGTCGTAAGCAGAAATCCCCAGGTGGGTGCGCCCACGCCGTTAATTTGCAGCCAATGCGCCACGAAGGTCGTCTGCAAACAGGCGAGCCCCACCGTCAGATAGCGCGTCCATTGATTAATCTTCGCGCGGCCCATCTCTCCTTCTTCCTGCAATTTCTTCAATTGCGGAGAGACGACCGTCATCAACTGCAAAATGATCGACGAAGTAATATAAGGCGTGACGCCGAGCGCAAAGACCGAGATCAGACGAAAGTTGCCGCCGGAAAACAGATCCAACACGCCCAGCAATGTCCCGCTGACGTCATGCCAGACTTGATCCAAACGCGCTTTGTTGATTCCGGGGGCAGAGACATGCGCGCCCAGGCGATAAATCGCCAGAATGCCCAGCGTAAAAAGAATGCGCCGGCGAAGATCCGGCACCTGGAACATATTGCGTACGGCCGCTAGAAATTTTTCCATAAGCTTTGACGCCCTCTCCCTCTGGGAGAGGGTTGGGGTGAGGGTTTAGGGCGACGCCTAACTATGTCCCTCACCCTAGCCCTCTCCCAAAGGGAGAGGGAAAAATTAACCGCCGATAATTGTTACGGCGCCACCGGCCTTCTCGATTTTTTCGCGCGCGCTCTTGGTAAAGCGATGGGCGGAAACCTTCAGCGCCTTCGAGACCTCGCCATTACCCAACACGACGATGTCGTGCTTTGCTTTCTTGATGATGCCGCGGCGGTGAAGAACTTCCGGTGTGATCTCGTCGTCGGCGGTAAAACTTCGCTCGAGCGCTTCGAGACTTACTTCGATCCAATGCTTCTTGAAAATATTGGTAAAGCCGCGCTTCGGCAAACGACGATGAAGCGGCATCTGGCCGCCCTCAAAGCCGATCTTGGAAGAGTAGCCTGATCGAGACTTCTGACCTTTTTCGCCGCGGCCGGAGGTTTTGCCTAAACCCGAACCGGGACCGCGACCGACACGCTTCTTTTTGTGCGTCGATCCTTTTGCTGGGCGAAGATTGTTGAGTGATAACGTCATGACTGAGTCACCTGAACTTTGTACTTTGAGCTTTGAACTTTGAAGAACAAAGTACAAAGCACCAAGTACACTTATTCGATAATTCTCAAGAGGTGCGGAACCTTGGCAACCGCGCCGCGCATCGACGCGGTGTCAGGCCGCTCAACGACTTGATTCAACTTTGTCAGACCGAGGCTGCGCACGATCTCTTTCTGCTTTGACGGAAACGCGATCGTGCTGCGGTAGTACTGAATCTTGATCTTTGCCGCCACGGCTTCCGCTTTCTTCTTTTTCGCAACCATAGAATCTCTCACATCGATATCCGTTTAGATGCTGGGGCTTCTAAACGAAACCGCCTTTACAGGTCTTCCACTTGCTTGCCGCGCAGACGCGCCACTTCAAAAGGATCTTTCATCTTCAGCAGACCATCAAACGTCGCGCGCACCACGTTGTGTGGATTTGTCGATCCCAAAACCTTGGTGCGGACATCGCGGACGCCCGCGGCCTGCATCACCGCGCGCACCGCACCACCGGCGATCACGCCCGTTCCCTCTGAGGCCGGTTTCATCATGACGCGGCCAGCTCCAAATCGTCCGATCAGTTGATGCGGCAGAGTATTTTCGATTAGCGGAACCCGGATCAGGTTTTTCTTCGCCGCCTCCACAGCCTTCTTGATTGCCAGCGGAACTTCGCGCGCTTTGCCGGTGCCAAAGCCCACGTGGCCACCCTCGTCGCCAACGACGACCAGCGCCGCAAACGAAAGATTCTTGCCGCCCTTCACGACCTTGGTCACCCGATTGATTGAAATAACCTGGTCCTTCAGATCGAGTCCCTGTGCGGTGATTCTTTGTTTCGGTTGTCTCATTTACTCTTCTTTCGCTTCAGCCGCCCTGCTCGCCCGAGTCAACCGAATCCTTCAATTCAGCGCCCTCTGGTGCGGGAGTGGCTTCGGCGTCTTTGGCTGGTTTGACTTTTTTGGCTGCGGCCTCTTTCTTGGCCTTCGGCTCGGAACCGGCTTCGCCGGCAGTAGCTTCTTTCGGAGCCGCCTCTTTTTTGGTCTTTGCCTTCGGAGACTTCTTCTTGCCTTCTGCAGGCTCAGCTTCGGGTGCTTCGGGCTCTTTAGCTTCAGCCGCTGCCGCCTCAACTACTTCATTCTTGTTAAGTCCGGCCGCGCGGGCCGCATCGGTCAAAGCCTTCACGCGACCATGATAAAGATAGCCGCCCCGATCAAAGACCACGCTCTCGATTCCAACTGCCAGCGCGCGTTCGGCGATCGTTTGTCCGATCTTTTTCGCCGCTTCTATATTGCCGCCGGCTTTTACGCCCAAAGTCTTTTCGGTGGTCGAAGCTGACGCCAGCGTCTGCGCTTTTTCATCATCGATGAGCTGCGCATAGATGTGATTCAGACTTCGATACACCGCCAGCCGCGGACGCGCCGTGGTGCCGCGCACCTTGCGACGAATTCGGCCGTGGACAGCCGTTCTTACTTCTGCTCTGTTTCGATTAGCCATTTCTCAATTTTCAATTTTCAGATCTCAAATTTGAAATCTGAAATTATTTACCAGTTTTCCCGGGCTTCAACTTGAGCTGCACATCGGCGTAACGCACGCCCTTGCCTTTATACGCGTCCGGCTTGCGCAGCTGGTGCATTTCCGCGCACACCTGGCCAAGCTTTTGTTTGTCGATGCCGGAAACCGTCACAGTTGTTTGATACTGCTGAATACTTCCCTTGGTCGTCAGACGTTCAGCTTTGGCTTCGATGCCTTCGGGCAAAGGAAATTCGATCTGGTGTGAATAGCCCAAAGAGAAAACGATCTTCTTTGCCTGCACGTCCGCCTTATAACCAACTCCGACGATATCCATCTGTTTGGAAAAACCCGCGGTCACGCCCTGGATGGCGTTGTTCGCCAGCGCGCGCGCCAGGCCATGAAGCGCGGCCTGATCGTTCGACGATCGCTCGGCTACTAAGGATTCTCCTTCGAGCTTAAAGGTAATGCCTTCAGGAATCGGAGTCTTCAGTACACCCTTGGCCCCTTTGATCTCAAGCTGGGCGTCCTGAATATTGACGGTGACTCCTTTGGGAATCGTTATCGGTTTCTTGCCTATTCGAGACATAACTATTGACCCATTTATTCATTTGACCATTGATTCAATGAAACAATGATTCAATGAATCAATTCCTAGTAGATTTCCGCCAGCAACTCTCCGCCGACATTCTCCTTGCGCGCCGTCTTGCCACTCATCAAACCGCGCGAAGTTGAAACGATGTTTACACCATAACCGCCGAGCACCCGCGGAATTTCATGCGAGCCGACATAGACCCTGCGGCCCGGCCGCGACACGCGCGCCAGATGTGTAATCGAAGAGGTGCCGCGCGCGTCATAGCGCAAAAAGATGCGCACGACTTTCTTCGCGCCTTCGCCCTTGACGACGAAGTTGTTGATATAGCCTTCCTCTTTAAGGATGCGCGCGATCTCCAGCTTCAACTTTGAGGCCGGGATATCGACGCGCGAATGTTTGGCCGAGACGGCGTTCCGAATTCGCGCCAACATGTCGGCAATAGGATCAGTCATTCGTTACAACTCCATTTTCGATTACCAATTGCCAATCGCCGATTGAAAGAACCAATTGGACATCGGCGATCGGAAATCGGCAATGCTTCACCAACTAGATTTCACGACACCGGGGATTTGTCCCGCCAGCGCCAGTTCACGAAAACAAATTCGGCACAAGTGAAACTTTCGCAGATACGCACGCGGGCGGCCGCACCTCTTACAACGGGTATAGCCCCGCACCGCAAATTTTGGCTTGCGATTAGCTTTCGCGATTAATGATTTCTTTGCCATAACAATCCGGATATCAGAGGTCAGTAATCAGATGTCAGCATCATTCGTGGCGGAGCATCTGACCTCTGATCTCCGACCTCTAACTTCTGCTTTACGTTCTAAACGGCATTCCCAGCGCCTTCAAAAGCGAGCGCGCCTGATCGTCATCTCGTGCCGTGGTCACAATGCAGATATTCATGCCTCGCAGCTTGTCGACCTTATTAAAATCGATTTCCGGGAAAATCAACTGCTCGCGAATTCCGATGGTGTAATTGCCACGGCCGTCAAAAGCCTTTGGCGAAACCCCACGAAAATCTCTAACCCGCGGCAGGGCGATCGAGACCAGACGGTCGAAGAATTCATACATCTGCTCGCCGCGCAGCGTGACCATGACGCCGATCGGCATCCCCTGGCGCAGCTTGAAGCTCGCAATCGATTTCTTCGCGCGAGTAATTACGGGCTTCTGCCCGGCAATCGCTTTCAGCTCTTCAACCGCCGTGTCCAGAACTTTGGCATTAGCGACCGCTTCGCCCATGCCCATGTTCAGCACAATCTTATTGAGGCGCGGCACGGCCATCGGGTTCTTGATCCCGAATTCTTTCGCAATCGCCGGGGCGACCTCTTTTTGATAACGCTCTTTCAGTCTGGCCATAACTATTTGCTCATTGATTCATTTCCTTCATTGATTCAATGGATCAATGAGTCAATGAATAAATCATCATTTTTCTATTGAGTGTCCGCTCGTGGTCGCCACTCTGAACTTCGTTCCGTCGCCGTCGGTCTTGTAACCCACGCGCGAAGGCTTGCCGGATTGCGGATCGACAATCTGCACATTCGAGATGTCGAGCCATGATTCCTTGTCGATAATTCCCCCGCTACGATTGCCCGCCGGCTTCTGATGCCGCTTGATGATGCCGACGCCCTCAATCTTCACTTTGCCGCGAGTTGGCGCCACGGCCAGGACGCGACCGCGCTTGCCTTTGTCGCGACCGGCGATCAGCACGACCTGATCATCCTTCTTTATCTTTGATCTCTTTCGAGCTTTCACCATTTCAACTCCGCTACTCAAATAACTTCCGGTGCCAGGGAAACGATCTTCATGTAATTCTTGTCGCGCAGCTCGCGCGCCACCGGACCAAAAACGCGCGTACCGATCGGCGTGCCGTCTTCCTTGATCAGCACGGCCGCGTTCTGATCAAATCGAATATAAGTTCCGTCTCGGCGGCGCACTTCTTTGCGCGTGCGCACAATCACCGCGTCCTGCACCGTGCCTTTTTTGATCGCGCCATCGGGCGAGGCTTCTTTTACGGTTACCTTGATGCGATCACCGAGGCTGGCAATCGCGCCGGTCGAACCGCCGATGCCCATAATCATCTCGACGCGCCGCGCTCCCGAATTGTCAGCGACCTCCAGAGAGGTCTGCATTTGAATCATGGTTACTTAGCTGCCTTTTGCACGATCTCAACTACGCGCCAACGCTTGTTCGCCGAGAGCGGCCGCGTCTCAACGATGCGCACGCGATCGCCGGTCGTCGATCCCAGGTCGTCATGCGCCATGAACTTCGACGTGCGTCGCACATAACGACGATACTTCGGATGCAACACCAGACGATCGACTCGGACCACGACCGTCTTCTGCATTTTGTCAGAAGACACGGTGCCTACCTTCTGCACGCGATTGCCGCGCCTCTTCTTGGAAGTCTTGTCCGCTGCCGCGGGCTCTGAGTGGTCCACTGCGGCGGTTTCGGCCGCAGTATCGGTCGCGGGCTCAGCCGCAATCGCTTCACTTGTCGGTGCGGCTGTCTCCGCCACCAGCGCGCTTTCACTCGTCTCGATGGCCGGCGGCGCCTCCGGCTGTTCTTCCGTTTTCTTTCGTCTAAACATTATGTTTACTCGTGGTACGCACGCTTCCGGCGTGCTCTCGGACCCGGCACTCCAGGGGAGTGCGTACCAAAAAATCTTTTAAGCCCTGGCCGCCTGCATTTCACGCTGGCGAAACTCGGTGCGAATGCGCGCCAGCGATTTTTTGTCCTGGCGCATCTTCTTGATCGCGTCGACTTCGCCCAACGCCAATTTGAAGTTCAAACGAAACAGCGATTCCTTCAAACGATCCACCTCGGCTTGCAGATCTTCATTCGCCATGTCGCGATACTTGTCTACTTCTTCCCGTCTCTTCATAGCTCCAGTTGCGCGCTGTTTATAGTCGGGGCTACTGCCCGACGACAGCGGGCGGTAGCCCGCTGCTAAACAACTTAGATCGCGCCTCCTTCTTGGTCGGCACGGGTCACAAACTTGGTCTTGACCGGCAGTTTCTGTGAAGCCAGTTTCATCGCTTCGCGCGCGGTCTTCTCATCGACGCCTTCGATCTCGTAAAGGATACGACCCGGTTTGACCACTGCCACCCAGTATTCCGGTGCGCCTTTTCCCTTGCCCATACGCGTTTCAGCCGGCTTCTTTGTCACCGGTTTGTCGGGAAACATGCGAATCCAAATCTTGCCGCCGCGCTTGATGTGACGGGTCATCGCGATTCGCGCCGCTTCAATCTGCCGATCAGTTATCCAGGCGGCCTCGAGGGTCTTCAATCCGAATTCGCCAAAGCTGATCGCACTGCCGCGATTCGCGAGACCTTTCATTCGACCGCGCATCTGCTTACGATGCTTAACTTTCTTCGGCATCAACATAGCTGTTTCTCAATCCCTCGGATTCAGATCTCAGATTTCAAACCTGAGATCTCAAATCTCGATTATCTCTCCGGCCTCTCTGGTCTTTCGCGGCGCGCGCGCGCGGGACGCTGCCGGCCTTCGCGCTGTCCCGGACCGCGCGTCTCGTTAATCGGATCCGTGCCTGTGCCGCGGGCCATCGCGGCGTTTGCATCCAGAATCACCCCGCGATAGATCCAAACTTTCACTCCGATGACACCGAAGGTCGTGTGGGCTTCCGCGAATCCATAATCAACGTCAGAACGCAGAGTGTGCAGCGGCAGTTGACCCTGCAAGTGCCATTCACTGCGCGCGATCTCAGCGCCATTCAAGCGGCCGCTGACCTTTACCTTGATTCCCTGTGCGCCAAAGCGCAGCGATTCTTCAACCGCTTTGCGCATGGCGCGACGAAAGGCAATGCGCTTTTCGAGCTGGGCCGCGATCTTCTCTGCTTGCAACTGCGCGTTCAACTCCGGCTTATGAATCTCCTGAATCGAGACCAGTACTTCGCGACCGGTGCGCGAAGAGATGTCACCCTTCAGCTTATCGATCTCCGATCCTTTGCGCCCGATGATGATACCGGGTCGCGAAGTGTAGATTATGATCTTCAGACGATTCGCAGCTCGCTCGACATCGACGTGCGAAACGCCCGCGCCGGTGAAGCGTCGCTTCAGCTCAGCTTTCAGCTTCAGATCCTCGATCAGAAAATCGCCGTACTGCTTTTTCGCGAACCAGTGCGAATGCCAGTCCTTGTTATAGCCGAGGCGAAAGCCGTATGGATGAACTTTTTGGCCCAATAGTTACTCCAATCTCAAATCTGCCATTTTCAGATTTCAAATCTCAAGTTTGAAATTTCAAATCTCAAACTACTCGTCCGTCTTCTTCTTTCTTCGCAGCGCGCTGCCAAGCTTCGATCCTGCCTTACTCGCTTTCTTCTGCGGCTTATCCTCAGCCGCCGGCGTTTCGCTCTTTGGCGCTGTCCGCTTTGCTCGCGGAGCCGCCGCGGCGCCACCACGTTTCGCGCGCTTGCTGGCCGCTGACTTCACCTCGCCGGGTTGGGCGTCACTCTTTAACTGCGCGTCGGGCTTGTCACTGGAAACCAGAACCGTTATGTGGCAAAAATGCCGCCGCTCGCGATAAGCACGGCCCTGCGGTGCCGGACGAACGCGCCGGCGATTCTTGGTTGGGCCTCGGTCGACGTACGCTGCCTTCAACCAGAGATCATCCGGATCCACTGAGACGTTGGCTTTCTCAGCCGACTCATTCGCATTCGCTATGGCCGACTTCACGCATTTCTCAATTCCCAGCGCGGCCCGCTTATTCGAATAACGCAGAATGGCCAATGCTTGATTGACGTTCTTGCCGCGAATCATATCAATAACCAGACGCGCTTTTTGCGCCGACCCGCGAAGAAACTTTGCACTTGCTCTTGCTTCCATAATCGTATCAATGAGCCCTTCCCCGCGGTCGGGCTACCACTCCGCCTTACGACGCGGGCGCCGCCGGCGCGGAAGTCGGTCCGGCAACTTTCGTTGTCTTCTCGGCCTTCTCAGCCTTCGTTCCTGAATGGCCCTTGAACGTTCGCGTCGGAGCGAACTCGCCCAGCTTGTGGCCGACCATGTTTTCCGTGACATAGATCGGAATGTGCCGCTTGCCGTTATGCACGCCGAACGTCAATCCCACCATTTCGGGCGTAATCGTGGAGCGTCGCGACCAGGTGCGAATCACCTGCGGCCGCTGGCCACCCGCGCGTACGCGCGCCACCATCTTGCGAATGCCCTTATCGATCCAGGGACCTTTTTTAACTGAACGTGGCATAAGACAATTTTTTCATTGATTCATTTCTTCATTGATTCAATGAACCAATGATCCAATGGATCAATTACTTGACTCTCCGATCTCTGACGATCATCTTCTTCGTACGCTTGTTGTGGCGCGTCTTATATCCGCGGGTCGGCTGGCCCCAGGGGGTCACCGGGTTTCGTCCACCGGAAGTCTTTCCCTCGCCGCCTCCGTGCGGATGATCCACCGGATTCATGGCCACGCCGCGCACATGCGGGCGAATGCCCTTCCAGCGCGTGCGGCCGGCTTTACCCAGCGAAATGTTTTCGTGCTCGACGTTGCCCACCTGGCCCACCGTGGCGCGGCATTCAACCGGCACGCGCCGAACTTCACCTGAAGGCATACGCAACTGCGCATGACGGCCCTCTTTGGCCAGCAACTGTGCAAACGAGCCGGCCGCGCGGGCCATCTGTCCGCCTTTGCCGGGCCGCAGTTCGATATTGTGAATCTGCGTACCCAACGGAATATTTCGGATCGGCAAAGTGTTGCCGGGAAGAATGTCGGCATCCTCGCCACTGTTAATCGTCTTGCCGACTTCCAGGCCTACGGGCGCGATGATGTAACGCTTCTCGCCGTCGAGATAAGTAACCAGCGCGATGTTGGACGAACGATTTGGATCGTACTCAATCTGCGTCACGCGTCCGGGCACGCCGTCTTTGTTACGCTTGAAATCGATCACGCGATAGAAACGCTTGTGGCCGCCGCCACGACGACGAACCGTAATCCGGCCATCGTTGTTACGACCCGAGATTCGCGTCTTCGGCTCGAGCAGAGACTTTTCCGGGATCGCTCCCACAGTCAATTCGTCCCGCGTCAGATAGGTCTGATAGCGCCGGGCCGGCGATGTCGGTGTTAGCTTCTTGATACCCATAACTATTGATCTTCAGATCTCAAATTTGAAATCTGAAATTCTTTTCAGACGGCTTCCCCGTAATCAACTGGCTTCTCGCCAGCTTTCAACGTCACAAATGCTTTCTTCCAGGAAGGCTTACGCCCCTCATGCCGGCCGCGCCGCGCCATCTTGCCGAGATATTGAGCGGTGCGCACCTGATCAACCTTTACCTGAAAGATCGTCTCGACCGCGTTCTTAATCTCGGGCTTGGTCGCGCGTTGATCGACACGGAACGTCAGCAACTGACGTCGATCCTGCGACTCTTCCTTGGCCACCAGCGCCTTTTCGGTAATCACCGGCGACTTGATAATGTCCCAAACCGTTCGCATCGCTAGACTGCTGCTCCTCTGTTCCCCGGAACGCGCTGGCCCGGCATCTCTTCTCCGTCTGGACGGGACCGGTAAGTCTCTTCGTCATCTTTCGCCCTCGGCTTCAAGATCCCGACCAACTCCTCGACCGTCCTGGGCGTCAACACAACTTTTTGGTGATTGACAAGATCGTAGATGTTCACGCCATAACTGTTGACCACTTTCGCGGTCTGCACGTTCCGCGACGCCAGCATCAGCTTTGTATTCTTCAGCGAATCAACGATCAGCGTTTTTCCGCCCAGCTTTAACGTACCCAACGTATTGAGAAACTCGCGGGTTTTCGGATGCTCGAGCGCCCATTCACTCACGATAATCAAATTGCCTTCGCGCAAGCGTTCCGAAATCGCCGAGCACATCGCTCGTTTGCGCATCTTCTTTGGCAAGTTGTAGGACCAGTCGCGCGGTTGCGGTCCGTGCGCGTTGCCGCCGCCTTTCCAAAGCGGCGAGCGCAAGCTGGCGATGCGCGCGCGGCCCGTGCCTTTCTGTTTCCACAACTTGCGCCCGGCGCCCGAAACATCGCCGCGCGTCTTGGTCGCCGAAGTGCCGGCTCGCCGGTTGGCAAGAAAACTGCGTACCGCCTCGTGAATCAACGGCTCATTAAGCGGCACGTCGAAAATCACTTCCGGTAACTCGACCTCGCCAACTTCTTTGCTGGTTAAATCCAGAACTTTGGCTGTTGGCATAAACGGAACCTCCGTCTCAAACAAACTCCGAGTTTGTCTTGCTACTTCTTCCTCTGTCGCGCCGCCTTCTTAACGACCACGACGCTTCCATTGGCGCCCGGCACTGCACCGCGAATCATCAACAAATTATTTTCCGCATCGACGCGCGCGACCGTCAGCCGTTTAATGGTCACTCGCTCATCGCCCATGTGACCGGACGATCGCATGCCTTTGATGACGCGGGACGGATACGCTGACTGGCCAATCGATCCGGGCGCGCGCACGTTCATCGAACCATGGGATTCAGGACCACGGTTGAAATTGTGGCGCTTGATCGTTCCGGCAAAGCCGCGGCCTTTCGATTTACCAACCACGTCGACCACGTCGCCGTCGGCAAACTGATCGACCAGGATCTTGTCGCCGACATTCGTGGCCTCATCCGACGCCGTCAAACGAAATTCTTTCAAGATCCGGGTCGGCGGCATTCCGCCACCGGTCTTTTCGAAGTGACCGCGCATCGGCTTGTTAACATTCTTCAATCTGATCGGCCGATCTTCGACCAGGCCTAATTGCACGGCATCGTAGCCATCCTTGCCGCCCGCGGTTTTTTTCTGCACCACGATGCACGGCCCCGCCTTGATCACCGTGACCGGGGTGACCGTGCCGTCCGCAGCAAACAACTGCGTCATGCCAACTTTCTTGCCGATGATTCCGTTAATCATGTCAGTAATTGATCCATTGAATCATTGGATCATTGATTCTATTCCTAGCTCTTGCCAAACGCCTTAATCTCGACGTCTACACCCGCGGGCAAATCCAACTTCATCAAAGCATCGACAGTCTGCGGAGTCGGATCGAGAATGTCCATCAGACGCTTGTGCGTTCTGATTTCAAACTGCTCGCGAGATTTCTTATCGACGTGCGGCGAACGCAGCACCGTCCATTTGTTCTTGACGGTCGGCAGCGGAATCGGTCCGGCCACGCGCGCACCTGTGCGCTTCGCAGTTTCAACGATCTCAGTCGTCGATTGATCGAGCACACGGTGATCGTACGCCTTGAGCCTGATTCTGATTTTTTCGTTAAGCATAGGTTCTTATGGGTCCTATAGGTCGTATGGGACCTATTCAACAACGTCACTCACCGTACCAGCGCCGACCGTGCGGCCGCCTTCACGAATGGCGAAGCGCAAACCCTTCTCCATCGCAATCGGCGCGATCAACTCAATCTCCATCTGCACGTTGTCGCCGGGCATCACCATCTCTACACCTGTCGGCAAGTGCGCCACCCCGGTAACGTCCGTGGTCCGGAAGTAGAACTGCGGTCGATATCCGGTAAAGAATGGTGTGTGCCGGCCACCTTCTTCCTTGGTCAACACGTAAGCCTCAGCCTTGAACTTCGTGTGCGGCGTGATCGAACCGGGCTTTGAGATCACCTGTCCCCGCTCGATGTCCTTGCGCTCCACTCCTCTTAACAGCAATCCGACGTTGTCTCCAGCCACTCCTTCATCAAGCAGCTTCTTGAACATCTCAACGCCAGTCACTACCGTCTTTAGCGTCGGCCGGATACCCACGACTTCCACTGCCTCGTTCACTTTCACCTTACCGCGCTCAACACGACCAGTCGCGACTGTGCCGCGGCCCTGAATCGTGAAGATGTCTTCAACCGGCATCAGGAAGGGCTTCTCAATGTCGCGCTCCGGCGTCGGGATATAAGCGTCAACGGCGTCCATCAGTTCCTCGATCGCCTTCTCCCACTGCTCATCGCCTTCCAGAGCTTTCAAGGCCGATACCTTCACTACTGGAATGTCGTCACCGGGAAACTCGTAAGCACTCAAAAGCTCTCTGACTTCCAGTTCCACCAACTCCAGCAATTCAGGATCATCTACCGCATCAACTTTATTCAAAGCCACTACCATGGCCGGCACACCTACCTGGCGAGCCAGCAGAATATGTTCTCTGGTTTGCGGCATCGGGCCATCCGTCGCCGCCACCACCAGAATCGCTCCGTCCATCTGCGCCGCGCCGGTGATCATGTTCTTCACATAATCAGCGTGGCCAGGACAGTCGACGTGCGCATAGTGCCGGTTCTTGGTCTCGTACTCCACGTGCGCCGTCGCGATCGTGATGCCTCTGGCTTTCTCTTCCGGCGCGTTGTCAATCGAATCAAACGACCGAAACTGAATCTTCGGATTGTGCTTCTGCAGCACCTTCGTTATCGCCGCCGTCAACGTCGTCTTCCCGTGGTCCACGTGCCCAATCGTCCCGATGTTCACGTGCGGCTTGCTGCGATCAAATTTCTCTTTGCTCATGTT
>Ga0193730_1000173_pt1 | contig 20587 bp, 18 predicted proteins | sample U1a1metaG_FD_144919 | JGI IMG/M metagenome (GOLD analysis project Ga0193730, IMG submission 144919) | Soil microbial communities from a riparian zone of the East river system, Colorado, United States - U1a1 | ecosystem: Environmental > Terrestrial > Soil > Riparian zone | place: USA: East River...
CACCGTCCGGGTCAGTGCCCCCGGCAAGAATCGAACTTGCGCACGCGGTTTAGGAAACCACTGCTCTATCCACTGAGCTACGGGGGCGCGGGAGCACGATAGCGCCCGTTCTCAAGAACTTCTCAGAGCGACCATTTAGCCTCTCCCGATCGCAACCGACTGAGAGGCAGGGATGGCAAAGCTGGCAACACGCCGAACCGCTTCGGCACTGATCGCAGCCATGGCCGCGATCGCCACGATCCTCGCTTTCGGGTCGAGCGCCCCGCGCGCTCGCGCTGGTGAATCCGTGCCGCGGCCAGGCGACTTCGTGGCACGGGTCGACAATCCATGGTTCCCCTTGCTTCCGGGAACGACCTTCGTCTACCGCGGCGTCAAGGACGGCAAGGCGGCCCGCGACGTCTTCACCGTTGCCCACACAACGAAGACGATCCAGGGTGTCCGCTGCACCGCCGTTCAGGACCGGCTGTACCTGGCTGGCCGACTCGAGGAGCGGACGACGGATTGGTATGCGCAGGACCGCCAAGGAAACGTCTGGTACTTCGGTGAGTCGACCGATGAGCTCGACCGGGCCGGTCACGTGACGAGCAGGGAGGGAAGTTGGCAGGCCGGCCGGGACGGTGCGCAGGCGGGGATCTACATGACGGGGCGGCCGAGAGTCGGCCAGTCGCGCCGGCAGGAGTACTACCGGGGGCACGCGGAAGATCATTTCTCGATCGTGAGCCTGCATGCTTCCGTCGCGGTCCCATACGTGAGTTCGAACGGTGCGCTGCTCACGAAGGAATGGACGCCGCTCGAGCCGGGAACGCGCGACCACAAGTACTACGTTCGTGGGATCGGCCAGGTGAAGGAGGTGACGGTGAAAGGGCCCATCGAGAGGGCCGAGCTCGTCTCGGTGCGACGGCCCTAAAGGGATTCCCGGGGCTACCCTCCAAACGTGGAATCCGCCGCGATTCTCGTCGTCGATGACGACGCGCCGATTCGGCGAATGCTCTCGCGGACGCTCGCCGCCGAGGGATACGCCGTGGAGGCTTCGCCGGATGGAGGCGACGCGCTCGCGGCGGTGGAGCGCTCGGCGCCGGACCTGCTTGTGCTCGACGTGGCCATGCCGGGTCTCGACGGTCTTTCGGTGGCGAGGAGGCTCCGGGACAAGGGGCTCGGCCTGCCGATTCTGATGCTCACTGCGCGCGACGGAGTGCCGGATCGCGTCGCCGGGCTCGAGGCGGGTGCGGACGATTACCTCGTCAAGCCGTTCGCAGCCGAGGAACTGATCGCGCGCGTCCGGGCGCTTCTGCGGCGCGGGCGCAAGCCCGACGAGTTGCTTGCGCACGGCGATCTGGTCTTCGACGTGCGCTCCCGGAGCGCTTCGCGCGCCGGCCGGGACCTCGAATTGAGCTCGCGCGAGGCCGATCTGCTCGAGCTGCTGGTTCGCAATCGCCGCCAGATCGTCACTCGCGAGCTCGCGCTCGAACGCGTCTGGGGTGGGGCCGGCGCGGCGAGCCTGAACGTCGTTGACCGGTACGTCTCGTACCTGCGGGCAAAGCTCGGCGAGCCGCCGCTGATCGAAACGGTGCGCGGCTCCGGCTTCGTGCTCCGATGAGCCGGCTGTCGCTCCGGCTGCGGTCGGTGGTGGCGGCGACGCTCGGGATCTTGCTCGCGGTCGTGGTCGTCGGCGCGGGTGTCGACCTGCTCGTCTCGCGTCATCTCCACCGTTCCTTTGATCGGGCACTGCACACGCGGGCGGTCGAGGTCGCCCGGCTAGCCGCGTCGGCGCCGGCGGTGCTGACGACGCCGGGCGCGCTGGACTCACCGCTCGGCGGCACCCAGCTTTCGGTCGAGGTGGTCGACAGGCGTGGGCGAATCGTCGCCCGCTCGCTCTCGCTCGGGGGCCGGGTGCTGCCCGCGACAGGGCTGCTCGAACAGTCGATCGCGAACGGTCGCTCTGGTTACAGCGGACTCGAGAGCGGCAACGAGGATCTGCGCGCCTACACGGCGCCGCTCGCCGACGTGGGCGGGCCGGCGGCGGGAGGAGCTGTCGTCGTCGCCGCCTCGACGCACGATCTCCACGAGACGCTCGCGAGCCTGCACCTGATCGTGCTCGCCGCCGGGTTGGTCGCGGCCGCCCTGGGAGCCCTCGCGGTGGCGATCCTGATGCGGCGAGCTCTCCGGCCGCTGGAGGAGCTCGCGGGGTCTGCGGCGGAGGTCGAGCGCACCGGCGATCCGAGCCGTCGTCTCCCCGAGCCCGCGGCACGCGACGAAGTAGGAAGGCTCGCCACGACACTGAACGAGATGCTTGCGAGCCTCGAGCGAGCGCGCGACGCCGAGCGGCGATTCCTCGCGGACGCTTCGCACGAGCTGCGGACGCCGCTGACAGCGCTGCGTGGAAACGTGGCCTATCTGGCGCGCCACGGCGCGACGCCCGAGCTCGTGGCCGAGCTCGAGGCGGGCGCCGACCGTCTCGCGCGGCTGGCCGACGACCTGCTTGTCCTTTCGCGGGAGGAGGCGGGCGCGCCGCCGGCCGAAGTGATCCGGCTCGATGAGCTCGCGCAGGCCGCGGCTGCGCAACCACAGGTCGAGCTCAACGGGCTCGCGGCCGTGTCTGTCCGAGGAGACCGCTCGGCGCTCGAGCGCGCGCTTGCGAACCTGATCCGGAACGCCGAGCTCTACGGACCACCGGGCGGGCGCATCACCGTCGGCGCGGAGCAGGAAAACGGCGTTGCGCGGCTGAGCGTCGCCGACGAGGGACCGGGACTCGCTGCCGACGAGGCCGAGCAGGCCTTCGGACGCTTTTGGCGCGGCCGCAACGGCAAGCCCGGCTCTGGTCTCGGGCTCGCGATCGTCCGCGCGACGGCCGAGCGTCACGGTGGCCGCGCCTACGCGGAGGGCTCGCGATTCACCATCGAGCTGCCCGTTCTCAAGGCGCTCGCTTGCGACGCCGACCTGGAGGCCGTCCCGGCTTCGCCGGGGCGGCCGTCTAATCCCGGTGTGCAACGCCGCGACAAGTGAGTCTTGTGGAACGGTCTCTCAGAGATCTCTCAGAGTCCGCGCCTAAAACGGAGGAGCAACCGTCAGGGAAAGGATCGCCGTGAAGCTGCTCCGAACACTTTCGACCTCTCGTCTCGTCCTGCTCGTCGTCACCGTTGTCGTTGTCGCCTCGGCCGTGGCCGTGGTCGCGGTCACGGCAAGTGGCGGCAGCGGGCCGACTCCGCCGGCGAAGCCGCTCGCTCAGGCCCTACACGACTCGGCAGCGGGCCCCACTCCAGCGGGCATCACGGCGCGAATCAAGTTCACGAACAACCTCTTCCCCTCTGGCGCGATCGCCGGACAGGTCGGCTCGGCCTTGATGTCGGGCGCATCCGGCCGCCTCTGGGCGACAGACGACGGTCGCGGCCGTCTCGAGCTTCAATCGGATGCGGGCGACGTCCAGATCGTCTGGAACAACACCGATCTGACGGTCTTCGACGCGTCGTCGAACACCGTCTACCGCGCGAAGCTCCCTGCCGACGCTAAGAGCTCGCCCGACCACGGCGGCATTGCTTCGGTTGCGAAGATCAGCGACTTCCTCTCCAAGCTCGCCGAACATGTCACCCTCTCGGGCGCGGAGCCGAGCAACGTCGCGAGTCAACAGGCCTACACCGTGAGAATCTCGCCGAAGCACGACGGCGGTCTCCTCGGCGCCGCCGAGGTGGCCTTCGACGCCGCACGCGGCGTGCCGCTCCGGGTCGGCATCTACGCCCAGGGTGCAACTTCGCCCGTGCTCCAGCTCGCCGCCTCCGAGATCTCGTACGGGCCTGTCTCCGCCAGCGACGTCGACGTTGCGCCGCCCGCTGGAGCGAAGTCCGTCGACCTCGGCTCGCTGACCAGGAACGATGGGGCCGCGCAGGGATCGCATGTGCGCGCGAACGGTCTAACGGCGGTTCAGGCCGCGGCGGACTTCCCCGTGGTCGCGCCCGCGACGCTCGTCGGGCTCCCGCGCCAGGACGTGCGCCTCGTCGGCAACAGTGACTCGAAGGCGGCGCTCGTCGTCTACGGCCACGGGCTCGGAGCGATCGTCGTCCTCGAGCGCAAGGCCGGCGCCAGCGCGAACAACGGCGTGATGGGAAGCCTTCCCGAGGTCTCGCTCGACGGCGTCACCGCGCATGAGCTCGCGACACAGCTCGGAACGGCGCTGACGTGGAAGCGGGGCAACGTCTCCTATGTGCTCGCCGGGTCGGTGCCACCCGCAGCAGCCGAGGCCGCCGCACGCGACCTCAAATGAACGACGCGCTTCCGGTCAGCGCACGCGGACTGTTCAAGCGCTACGGGGAGCTTGTTGCGGTCGACCACGTCGACTTGACGGTCGAGAAGGGCGACGTGTTCGGCTACCTCGGCCCGAACGGAGCAGGGAAGACGACCTCGCTGAGAATGTTGCTGGGGCTGATCCGACCGACCGAGGGGTCGATCAACCTCTTCGGCCGCGATCCGCAGGTTCAAGGCGCGAGGGCGCTGGAGGGGGTGGCCGGCTTCGTCGAAGGGCCGACGTTTTACCCGTACCTGTCCGCGCGCCGCAATCTGCGACTGCTCGCCGCCTACGACGACGGCGATTCTCGCTCGCGGATCGAGGAGCTGCTCGACCTTGTCGAGCTCCGAGACAGGGGCGAAGACAAGGTCGGGGGTTTTTCGCACGGCATGCGGCAGCGGCTCGGAATCGCCGGGGCGCTCCTGCGGGAGCCCAAGCTGCTGCTGCTCGACGAGCCGACCACGGGCCTCGACCCGGCCGGCATGCGCGACATGCGCGACCTCGTTCGCCGCCTCGCCGGCGAGGGGATCACGGTGCTGCTCTCGAGCCATCTTCTAGCCGAGGTCGAGGAGCTCTGCAACCGGGTCGCGATCATCCGCAAGGGCCGGATCGTGTACGAGGGGCAGCTTCACGAGCTGCTGGCGACGGCCAAGAGCGGCTACAGCCTCCGCTCGCCTCAGCCCGAACATGCCAGGGCGCTGCTCCTCAACCAGGCCGGCATTCGGGAGGTGACGTCCGTTGATGGGACGCTTCGGTTCCAGGCGGAGGAGGAGGCGGTCGCCGCGCTCTCGATTGCGCTCGGCCAGGCGAGGATCGGCGTCACGGCGCTGGTGCCCGAGACGGCGAGCCTCGAGGAGCTCTTCCTCGGCATGACCGAGGGCGAGCAGGCGGCGGGGGCCGAGGAGGCGGTCGCGTGATCGCCGCAGTCGGCAGGGTCTACGAGTGGGAGGTCGCAAAGCTGCTGGCGCAGAAGCGCACCTACCTCGGACTGATCTCGGCGATGCTCGTCCCGATCGTCTTCGTCGTCGTGCTGGTGCTGCAGACGGGCGGGCCGACTGACGTGCCCCTCGGCCGCTACATCCGCGACACCGGTCTCGCTGCTCCCTTCGTCGTCCTCTTCTTCATGTCGATCTGGGGCCTGCCGTTGATCACTGCGCTCGTCGCAGGCGACATTGTCGCCGCGGAGAGTCACAACGACACGCTGAAGACGATCCTCACCCGCTCGCGCAACCGCGGCCAGGTCTTCGCCGGCAAGGTGCTCGCAGTGCTCACGTACACGTTCGTCGTCGTCTTTGCGATGGGCCTGGTCGGCCTCGCCGCGGGCACGATCGCGTGGGGCTTCCACCCGCTGACCTCGCTCTCCGGCACGAAGGTCTCGGCCGGACACGGTTTCGGGCTGCTCGTCGCCAGCCTGGCGGTTTACTTCCTGCCGCTCGCCGGGATCGCCGCCTTCGGCCTCCTGCTGTCGACGGTGACGCGGAACAGCGCCGCCTCCGTCGTCGGCTCGCTGATGTTCGCGCTGCTGATGCAGCTGCTCGGCGTGCTGCCCGGCACGGAGACCATCCGCCCTTATCTGCTTGGGACACAATTCGAAGCGTGGCACGGCTTCCTGCGCACGCCCGCGGACTGGGTGCCGGTGATCCGGGCGTTGTGGGTCTGCGCGCTCTACATTTCGATCCCCGTCGCCGCCGCGTATCTCGTGTTCTTGCGACGCGACGTCGCGAGCCAGTAGGCGCCGCGGCGCGGCGCTATGCGCCGTTCGCGGCGTTGGCGTCTCTGGCGGTACTCGTCCGGCTGCCCTTCCTCGGCAGCATCGGCCCGGACGAGGGCGGCTATGCCTACGTCGCGTGGCAGTGGTCGCGCGGCGCCGATCTCTACCGGTCGGTCTGGGTCGACAGGCCGCAAGGGCTGATCCTCGTCTACCGGTTGCTTGTCGCGATCTCGCACTCGGTCTGGGCGATCAGGCTTGGCGCCGTCGCCGCCGGCGTGGCGATCACGCTCCTCGTCGCGATGATCGGACGGCTGCTCGGAGGGCCCGAGACAGGGTTCCTGGCCGGTGCCCTCTACGCGATTATCGGGATCGGGCCGCACATCGAGGGCTACACGTTCAACGGCGAGCTCGCCGCCGCCGTGCCGGCGACGGCGGCCGTCGCCGCAGCGGTGGTTGCCTGGCGGCGGGACTCTCGCGCGTGGCTGACGGCTGCAGCCGTACTCGGCGGCTCGGCGCTGCTGATGAAGCAGTCCGGGTTCGACGGCCTGGCCGTGGTGTTCGCGGTTGCTTTGCTTCGACGCGAGCGGTTGAAATCCGTCGCGCTCATGGCGGCGGGCGCGGCCGTTCCGCTCGGGGCTTCGGCGATCGCGGGTTGGTTCGCGGGGTGGGGCGTCTACTGGTCTGCAGTTGTCGGCGACCACCTCGGCGCTGCGACCGGAGCGGCGCGTAGGACGCATCTGCTCGAGACGCTGCCCGGTGCGGGTCGAGACCTGCTTCCGCTGGCAGTGCTGGCGCTGCTGGGGCTCTGGCTGTCGCGGAAGCAGTCCGGTCAGCTCCGGCTAGGTCTCGTCTGGCTCGTCGCGGCGCTGGCGGGGGTCAACGTCGGCGGGCTCTACTGGTCCCATTACTACGTGCAGCTGTTGGCGCCGCTTTGCCTCCTCGCGGCATTCGGTCTGGCGCGGCTCGGCGATCGCCGCCTTGCCTGGGCGACCGCAGCTGTCGTCGCGCTGCCGGCTCTCTGGTTCGTCGCCGGTATCGTCAGGGCTCCGGACCGGCAGCAGGACTTGATGGTCAAGTACGCGCTCGCGTTCGAGAACGACCAGCGGGTCGCGCGCTACGTCCAGGCGCATACCTCCTCGAACGAGCCCGTCTATGCGCTGGTTTCCCGAGCCGACTTCTACTTTCTCGCAAGCCGCTCGGCGGCCTTTCCGTACCTTTGGGGACAGCCGCTCCGTACGATCCCGGGCGCGCTTGCAATACTCGAGCGAACGCTCGCGTCCCCCCGGCGGCCGAGACTCGTCGTTGTCTTCCAGCGCCGTCCTCTCCATCGGTACAAGGGGCTGCGCGCCATCCTCGACCGTTACTACAGAGAGGTCTGGCGCGCTCCCGGCACGGGTACGCCCGTGCTCATGTCCGTCGGGGGCACGGGTCGGGCGTAGAGAACGACAGTGGCCGGGACGTCGCCCGGCCACTGTCTCTCCGCTCTGCGCGGTTGCTCTGAGCGGAAGCCGCTACTGCGTCATCGCGACATCGTCGACCCACGCTCCGGTGTAGAGCGGGGAGGAGACGAGCTGGTCGCTGGAGAGCCGGAAGCGGATCTGGAGCGAGCCGCCCGCCGGGGCCTGGAACGCCGCCTTCTCGAGGTCGAACGCGGGGAAGCTCGCGTTCTTGCCCGTGAAGGCGAGATCGTCCCGCCACGTCTGGGTCGTTCCGTCCCAGATCCACGGCGCCGCTTTCCAGTTCGCGCCACCGTCGGTCGACCACTCGAGATTCAGGTAGTCGAAGCCGGGCTCGGTGTCTTGCTTGCGCTGGAAGTTCACGTACACCCAGCCGACCGGATTAGCGGTCGCGGGTGAGGTGAGCGCGTACGTGCTCTCGTCCGTGTACGGGAAGACCTGGAAGCTCGTGCTCGACGTCGCGCCCGGGCTGGCGCGCTTCCAGCCCGTAGCGGCGCTCGTGCTCGAGGTCGTCCAGCCCTCGTCACCGAGCTCCCAGCCGTAGGGGCCCGCGAGGCTCGTGCCGGTTGCACCGGGCGGAGGCGTCGCCGGCGTTCCCCCGCCGCCGCCTGACACGCAGCTCGCGATCGAGCTCGCGAACTGGTACTTCCAGACGCTCCGGCCGTAGGTCGCTGCGAACAGCGTGTTGCAGTCGTTCGGCTTCAGGGTCAGCGACGAGATCGGCACGACGGGGAGGCCCTTGAGAACCGCATACGTCGTCCCGCCCGTCGGATCGCTCGCGTAGACGCCTGCGTCAGTGGCGACGACTACCTGGGTCCCGCGCAGGGTCACCCAGGTCGCGGGTACGTCCGGGAGGTTGCCGGAGACGTCCGTGAACGTCTCGCCGCCGTCGGTGGACTTGAAGATGTGGCCGACACCGACGTTCTGGTTCGTGTCTTGAAGAGTGCCCGGCGGCACCCAGCGTCGGCTGTAGCCGCCGAGCGTGACGTAGATCGTCTGGGTGTTCGCCGGATCGATCGCGATCGAGGTGATGTACCGGTTCGGCAGTCCGGCGGCGGTGGCGATGTGCCAGCCGTCCGAGCTCATTCGCTGACCCGGCTTCGCGCCACCGACGTTGGTCCCGAGCTCGTTCTTGAACGGGGCCGTTGCGTTGAGGATGTCGCAGACGCCGCAGGCGCCCACGTAAGCGGCATCACCCTTGATGGCGACCGCGGACATGCCCATCCCTGGATCCGAGGCGCTCGCTGTCGCGGTCGCGTCGCCCGGATGCTGGGCGGTACCGAGGTCGAACACCTTCGCCCACGAGTTGGCGCCGCTGTCGAACGGGCCGACCGTATCGGGGCCGTAGATCGTCTCGACGACCTCGCGGCCCGCGGTCATCAGATGCTTTGGATCGGTCGGGTCCATCGTGAACGGGTTCACGAACCGGGCGTTCGTCACCTTCGGATCGATCGCTGACCACGACTTGCCGCCGTCCGTCGTCACCTTCATCGCGTTGTAGACGTAGGCCTCGTAGGCGATGTCGCTGTTGTTCGGGTCGACAGCCGCCCACGTCCCGTCGCCGCCGTAGGTCTCGTACTCCTTGCCGTCGGGCGTGATCTTCAGGTGGCCGTTGTCCTGCAGGCCTGCCCAGACGGTGCCGTCGTTGGCGGCCGCGATTCCGTATGGGAGCAGGGTGTTCATGCCCGTGTCGTTACCGTCTCCCCAGCCGCCGTTGTCGAACTCGCCCGCGGCGGTCTGGTGCTGGCGGTAGAAGCTGCCGTCGTTGCCGACCGCGAGCGTGACGCCGCCCGTCCCGTCCGGGATCCAGATTCCGTCCTGCTGGTCGGGGTGCGTCGTGGTGCTGACCGTCGGCGGCCGGTTCGTCGGGCACTCGGGGAGCCCGAGACCCAGGAACATGCACGTTTGGCCGGCGAAGTAGCGCCCGATCACCTTGAAGGTGGCCGGGCCGTTCATCGGCTGCGCCGTCAGCTCGTTCTGCCAGACCTCCTCGAGCCCGAAGGCGAGCCGGGTCGGGATCCCGCCCAGCGTTTGCCGGCTTGGATCCGGTTGGATCCATTCGTTGTACCAGGCCTGGATTCCCGGCTCGACCCCGTTCGCCTGGCCGTAGCCCACCAGCGCGGAGCCGGTCGCCGGGTTCTTCGCGATCGCGTTGTCGTCGGCCATCAGCGTCCAGGTCTTTCCGAAGTCGGCCGAGACGTAGATGCCGTTCAGGTTCGTGCCCTGACTTGAACCGCGCGGATCCGGAATGCCGTTGATGTCGACGACGTCGAGCTGCCCGTTCAGCGTCGCGGCGTCCTGGACGATCGCGTACAGGTAGTCGTGGTCCTGCTGGCCGCCCACGGTGGTGCCGAGCTCGACGCGGCCGATCCTGTCCTGCTGGGCGAAGCCCGGAGCCGCCTCCTTGACGAAGCTGCCCGGAGCGCCGGTCGTCGAGCGGTAGATGCCGTTGTTCGGCGATTGCACCGTGCCGTCGGAGTTCTTCCGCGGGCCGGCGCGCCAGCCAACCGTCGCCACGACGGTGCCAGCTGTGGCACTGGTGCTCACGCCTCCCGGCGTCGCAACGACGACGTCGGTGACGACGTTCGCGAGCAGGCACTCCGGATGCCCGGTCGTGCCGCCCTGGATCCCGGCACAGGGACCGGTCGGAAGATTGACGTTGACGTAGCTCTTGCCGCCGTCGATCGAGCGGAGGAGGCCGACCGACGTGGCCGCGTAGACGGTCTTCGCGTTGCTCGGGTCGACCTCGATTGCGAAGCCGAGCGCCCCGTCGGGGATGCCCGACGCCTTGCTCCAGCTCTTGCCGAGGTTCGTGCTGTAGAAGGCGCCGTAGCCGGTGTAGCCGCCACCGCCGAAAGACGGATCGCCGCTGACCGCGAGCACCGTGCCGCCGTTCGCCTCCGACCAGGCGACGGCGCCCACGACCTGGCTTGGCAGGGTGTCGCCGACCGAGCGCCAGTGGTCTCCGAGATCCTCGGAGAGCCAGATGCCGCCGGTCCCCTTCGTCGCGAAAAGCCGCTTGTGGACGGGGTCGTACCTGAGGCTGTCGATCCGCCCTTCGTTGTTGACGAGGCCGAGCCCGTTGACTGAGCCGTACTTCGGGTCGTTGACGATCAGCGGGCCGTTGCCGTACTGGCTCCATGCGCCGCTCGTGCCTGCCACCTTCGGGCCGCCCTGGGCCAGCTTCTGGTGCTGGTCGACCGCGTTTGCGTAGGCGCCCGGGGCGACACTGCCATACGGCGCGCTCCGGACAGTTTTCTGCTCCTCCTGGCGCTGGATCAGCTCCCACAGCTTCTCGGGATGCTTCACCGAGACGCAGACGCTGTCGAGCGACCCTCCGGAGAGCTCCCCGGCCTCGCCGGCGCCGGCGCGTTGCGCCGCCGCCTCCGCCTCGCCCTGGGTCACGTAGCCCGAGGGACATGCCTTTGCCGCCTGCTGCCGCCCTGCATGAGCGAAACGAACACCGGCGACGATAAATGCGGCCAGCAAAGCCGCGCTGAGCAAAGCGATGGGCTTGCGCACCTGCCTGGTCCTCCTGAATTCGAATTAACCGCGCAGAACGCTTCGGTGTATACCCGGATTTCGAAGAAATCACCGGGCTCGCGAACAGCAGATTTCGGGGGTTAAATCTCCGCGTTCATTGCGCGGGACTTGGCGGCCGGCGGATTTTACAATCGATTGACGGATCAATCAGCCGGTTTGCGACGGCCGGTACGCTGAGCGTCATGAACGAGGCGCTCGCCGCGATCAGGCGCTGGCGCGACGGCGGGCAGGCCGTCGCAGTCGCGACCGTGGTCGCGACGCGGCGCTCCGCACCGAGGCCGCTCGGCTCGAAGCTTGTCGTCTCGGAAACCGGTGAGCTCGCGGGGTCGGTCTCCGGCGGCTGCGTCGAGAGCGACGTCGCGGTCCACGCGCGCGACGTGCTCGAGACCGGGCAGCCGAAGCTCCTCTCTTACGGGATCGCCGACGAGACTGCCTGGGAGGTCGGGCTGCCGTGCGGTGGCGAGATCGACGTTTTCCTCGAGCGATTCGACAGCGAGCTCCCCGATCCCGAGACGCCGCAGGTGGTCTTTACCGTCGTCGACGGCGACCGCGCGGGCGAGCGCTGGGTTTCGCAGGACGGTGAGATCACGCGAACGCAGTTGCTCGAGCGTGATGGGCAGCAGGTCTTCGCCGAGGTGCTCGGCCCTCCGCCGCGGCTGCTCGTCTTCGGCGCAGTCGATCTCGCCGAGGAGCTCTGCCGCGCCGCGAAGGGGCTTGGCTGGCGGACGGTCGTCTCCGACGCTCGGGCCCGCTTCGCCACCGCAGAGCGGGTGCCGAGCGCCGACGAGCTCGTCGTCGCCTGGCCCGAGGAAGCCCTGGAGCGGTTTGCGCCCAACGAGCGCACCGCCGTCGTCGTGCTGACGCACGAGGACCGCTGGGACGTGCCCGCTCTCGCCGGCGCGCTCTCGACCGACGCCTTCTACGTCGGCGCGCTGGGTTCGCGCCGCACTCAGGACCGGCGGCGGGAGCGGCTGCTGGAGACAGGCGTCTCGGAGGAGCAGCTCGACCGGCTCTGCGGGCCGGCCGGTCTCGACCTCGGCGCCGGGACGCCGGCGGAGACAGCGCTCTCGATCCTGGCCGAGATCCTCGCTGTGCGCGCAGGTCGCGAAGGCGGGCGGCTGCGCGCTTCGAGCGAGCGGATTCACGCGTAGTAACCTCGCGGCGTGGAAGGCACGCAGCCCGCGGAGCTCACCGATACGGCTGCGTGGCTCATCGAACAGGCCGGCGTTCCCGACGCGGTTGAGGTCACGCTCGCGGACGCGAGCACGCACATCCTGTTGCTCCCGGCCGAGATTTCGGCGCAGCGAGCCGTCTCGATCCTGATCGGCTCACGTGAGCCGGACGAGGACTCGCCATGGCCGACCGGCGAGTGGCTCGAAACGGAGACCGCGTGTTGGGTCCGGAGCACCGCAATCGTCTCAGCCCGGATCGTCACCCGGCCGAAGACGACGACGGCATGACTCTTCGAGAGCTGCTCGACCAGCATGCGGGGGAGGAACTCGACCTCTACGCACGGACTATCAACCCGCAGTTCGTCCGCCTGTTGCGAACGATCGGCTTCGACCGCCGCTGGGCGCGGGCGGGGGGTGCCTACCTCTACGACGTGGGCGGTACGCGGTATCTCGACCTGCTCGGCGGGTTCGGGATGTACAACGTCGGCCGCAACAACCCTCGGATTCGGGCGGCGCTGGTCGAGGCGCTCGAGCTGGAGACGCCGGGGAAAGTGCAGCTCGGCATCTCGCCGCTCCCGGGTCTGCTGGCCGGCGCGCTGCTGGAACGCGCGCCCTCGTCCCTCGGACGCGTGTTGTTCACGAGCTCGGGCAGCGAGGCAGTCGAGGCGGCACTGAAGCTCGGGCGCGCCGCGACGGGGCGGTCGAAGGTCGTCTCCTGCGAGCACGGCTTCCATGGGCTGACACTCGGCTCGCTCTCGGCGGCTGGTGACGCGGCTTTCGGCGAACGCTTCGGGCCGTTGCTGCCGGGGTTCTCACGAGTCCCGTTCGACGATCTCGACGCGCTCGAGGCGGCGCTTCGCGGCGAGGACGTCGCCGTTTTCATCGTCGAGCCGGTCCAGGGCCACGGCCCATTCTTTCCGTCGGATGGCTACCTCGAGGGCGCGCAAGAACTCTGCCGCCGCTACGGAACGCTGTTCTGCGTCGACGAGGTGCAGACCGGCTTCGGACGAACCGGCCGCGTGTTCGCGCTCGACCACTGGGGCCTGGAGCCGGATCTCGTCACGGTCGCGAAGTCACTCTCCGGGGGCTACATACCTGTGGGCGCGCTGCTGATGTCGACGCGGGTCTACGACGCCGTCTTCGACTCCTTGGAGCACTCGGTTGCGCACGGCTCGACCTTCGCTCCCAACGACCTCGCGATGGCCGCCGGGCTCGCGACGCTCGAGGAGCTCGACACCGAGCAGTTGCCCGAGCGCGCGGCGCGGATGGGCGAGCTGCTGCTCGAGCGGACGCGTCCGCTGGTCGAGCGCTACGAGGTCGTCAAAGACGTACGCGGCCTCGGACTGATCTGGGCGATCGAGTTCGAGGAGCCCGCGGGCGGCAGCCGTTCCTGGCGCCTGCTCGAACGCGTCCAAACGGGACTCTTCGCGCAACTCATTGTCGTGCCGCTCTTCAGCGAGCACAAGATCCTGACTCAGGTGGCCGGCCACGACTCGAACGTGGTCAAGATCCTGCCGCCGCTCGTTCTCTCCGAGGACGATGTGGACTGGTTCGTCGAGGCCCTGGACGCAACGCTCGCGCGAGCGCAGAAGCTGCCTCGTGCAATTGTGCGCTTCGCACTCAAGGCGGCACGGGCAAACCGGCCACGCCGTGGTCTCTTCGCCAAGACCGCCTAACAGCACAGCTGATCGACTCCTCAGCCCAGACGCGAGGCAGTCAGAAGTGAGGCTCTTTAAGGAAAGGGCCCAGATCGCAGCGGCAGAGAACGAATACGCGGAACTCGTACGTGAGTTGCAGAGCGGTGACCCGACCCATGTGCGTGCGGTCGCCCAGTCGTTTCGGGATTTTGCGTCGAGCCGGGACGTGCTCTCAGAGACGGAGCGTCGCAGTAGGGAAGGGGCCGACTCGACCTCTCGGGGACGTCCCCGAACGCTGGCCCAACCACACATTCATAGATACCTGTTAGGTCCAGTTCACGGAGTTCTTAGGGCGTCCGTGCACCGTGGGGCTAATCCGCCACCCCACGATCAACAGACGACGAAAGGGATCAGTCCATGTTCTCCGGGAAACTCACCAGGTTCATCGCTATCGGCGCCACAGGCATCGCGATCGCGGGCGGTGCCTACGGCATCGTCACCGCAACCGCCAGCAACGGCTCGGGCACCGCGACAACAGGCACCTCCCCCGCGGCAATATCGGGGCGACCCGCGCTCGGCGGCGGGGGATCCAACGCTCGGTCTGGACCGGCCGCAGGGGGAGCAGTCGGCACGGTCGCCAGCGTGTCCAGGTCGAGCTTCACACTCTCGACAGCGGCGGGTCAGAAGGTGACGGTCAACAAGGCGTCCTTAACGACGAGTGCCATTAAGAAAGGCGAAAGCGTCCTCGTACTTGGGACGGTCAACGGAACGACCATCACGGCCAGCCAAGTCATCGCGCAACCAACTGGCGGGGGCGGATCTGCGACTTCCTCAGCGACAAACGTCGTCCCCTTTCAGCGCGGTGCACCGTCCACGTCGAAGCAGGTCGGTCAGATCCCAGCGAACTACACGCAGGGATCGGGGACGATCGTCAGCGGAACAACAGCGAACAAGGCGACGAAAGCTGCGTTGGCCGCCTACCCAGGCGGCATCGTCGACCGTGTCGTGAAGCTGAGCAACAGTGAATACGAGGTCCACAACATCGGCGTCAACTGGCCGCACCACATCTTCGTCAACCAGAACTTCAAGGTCTTGGGCGCCAATTAACCGCGACCGCATTTACTCCAAGAGAAGAAAAAAGGCCCGCATTTGCGGAGGGCTACCTCGCGCCGATTACTGCGACGAGAAGGGAACGTCGTTGAGATGCGGCACCACTCGTGAAACGGGAAACCCGACCGCCGCGCCGCGGCTTGGCTCACGTCGAGACGGCCAAGCAGCCGCCCGTCTTCTCACGTCCTGGTGCGGTAGTGGAGGTGGACCACGCCGCTGCTGAAACGGCGCTCGTCGAGCAGTTCGAGCTTCAGGTTGACATTGTCGGGAAGGGACTTCTTGCCGCCTCCCACCACGATGGGCGCGACGAACGTGTGGTATTCGTCGACCAACCCGGCCTTGATCGCCTGGGCAGCGAGGTCGGGACCGCCCACGGTGATGTCACGTCCCGCCGCCGCTTTCATCTGCCGAACCGTTTCAGGGTCGAACTCGCGCTCGATCCGCGTTCTGTTTGTAGATGCGGTCTCCAGCGTTTTGGAGTACACGATCTTGTCGGCCGCCTGCCATATCTCCGCGAAGTCCCTCTCGACAGGCGGCTGGTCGGCGACGGTATTCGCGCGCTCCCAGTAGGCCATCACGTCGTACATCCGGCGCCCGTAGAGGTAGGTGCCGACCGGCCTCTCGAGGTGGTTGACGAAACTGTGCACCTCCTCGTCCGGCGCAGCCCAATCGAAGTTGCCGTCCTCATCCGCTACGTAGCCGTCGAGCGACGTGATCGCCGAGTAGATCAGCTTCGCCGTGGTGAGCCTCTCTTACCGCCCACACGCTTGAGAACGTCGACACGCCCGAGTATTCGAGCGAATCGGCCATCTCCCGGCGCCTGCCTCTGAGTCGTCCATTAGGCGCGAGCCTACTTCCCCGAGCCCATTTCTCAGCCCTCCGGCAGGACGAGAGACAACTTAGGTCTAGCCACTGAGGTACTCCTCAATCTGAGCAGCACAGTCGGCTACTGGCTGGGTCGTGTCGACGACGAGACGCGCGTCCCGCCAAGGCTCGTATTCGCGCGAGACAACGTCAGCCCAGCTTGGCACATAGTGTCCTTCGAGGTCGACGCTTCGGCTCTCAACGCGCCGACGGTGCTCGTCTTCATCCGAGCAGACAACCTCGATGATGCGGAGACGCTTGTGCGTTCGCGCTGCGAGGTCGCGCCACGTCTTTCGCGCAGCCTCGACTGCGTTCACGGCATCCACGACGACGCTGGATCCCGCGGCCAGAGACCCTTCAGCTACAGCTTCGGCGACAACATAAGCGGCGAGACCGGTCGGCTGCTCACGCCCGATCCCCGCCCGCCACATCGCTGCTTCGAGCGCATCAACCCGGATGTACGCCGCTGTCAGCATCTCGGCGACGACTCTTCCGACCGTTGTCTTCCCCGAGCCCGGAAGCCCACTCAGCACCACCAGCATCGCCAGACTCTGCCAGAGGGCCGGCCAGTATTCGGGAACGCTCGCTCAGGCGAACGATTGCTCCTCCTGTCGCACCTCCTAGCACCTTTAGGCCGCGAGACCGGCGAGCACGGCTGCGCTACGGTCGCCGCAATGCGTCAGCGCTCTCCGAGGATCGACGATCGAGTCCGTCGGCGCCTCACTGCTCGGTTCGGGGTCGAGGTCGGCGCGTGGTTTGACGAGCTGCCGGCCGTTCTGAGCGCTCTTGCGGAGCGTTGGGAGATCGAGTTCGGCTCGGCCATTCCCCACGGGGGCATGTCGGTCGTCTTCCGCTGTCAGATGATCGATGGGCGCCCGGCCGTGTTGAAGATCAGCCCTGACCGCACACGCCTGGCGAACGAGGCGGCCGCACTCGACAGCTGGACGACCGCTCACACCCCCTCCGTCCTTGCCGTCGACGAGAACACCGGCGCTCTGCTTCTCGAGGCGATCGAACCGGGAACCAGACTCGCCGAGTCGCTGATCTATCCCCGGCTGGAGAGCGTGGCCGAGCTCCTGACATCGCTGCATGAAACCGGCGTCCCCGAACCGTCCTACCCGCCGCTGGCGCACCGCATCGCCTACCTCTTCGACTCCGGAACAAAGCTCTACACGCGCCACCCGGAGCTGATCGAGCTGATCCCGCTGGAGCTATACGAACGCGGACGACAGCTCGCGAGCCGGCTTGTCGAGCACGTTTCGCCGACATCCCTCCTACACGGCGACCTGACTCCCAGCAACATCCTCGACGGCGGCAACCAACGCGGACTCGTCGCAATCGACCCGGCCCCATGCCTCGGCGGCGACCTGGCATTCGATGCGATCGACCTCTTGCTCTGGCAGGCAGACGACGTCGACATGATCGGGGCGCGTGCCGAAGTCTTGGCGTCCGCCATCGACGTGGACGCCAGCCGGATCCTCGATTGGTGCAGCGCGTTCGCGGGGATGACCGCACTGGAGCTGGCCGAAGCACCCGAAAGTTCGCCCAAGCGCATCCAAGCTGCCGTGACGCTCGCGAGACTGGCCTAAACGGGTAGAACGCAGGTTCTTCAGTTCCAAACCCGATCCTCTGCTGCGGAGGCTGTGGGACTACCCGTGACGCACAAAAGATGCAGTGGAACGCTTACGTCATCGCAGCGGCCGCTTGGTCGCCGACGCATGACGTTCGGACGGCCCGCCCGCCGCCCGCGCGCCCGCTAATGAGAGAGTTTTAGAGGCCGCGACAGGGTCGGCAAGCGATCGCGAAGTTGCCGCCCCGCGATGAGCCCGACCAGCACGGGCGGCGTCGCCGCAATCGGCGATGTCGCGAGAAGCAGCAGCCCCCAGAGGCCGGCTGCAAGGCTCGTCGCGACTCCCGCAGCGGCTCGCCGTTGGACGACCAGTCCGAGCAGCGCCGGCGCGGCGAAATCGAGCCAGCCCATCGTGGCCGAGCCGAAATTCACTTGCTGCAACTCGGGCAGCGGTCGCCCGATCGTTGGCGGCACCGCGGACTGGAGCGCGTTCATCGTCGGCTCGACCTGACGGTCGCCCCAGACAAGGATCACGTCGAGTACGACGAGCAACACAAGCCCGCCGATAAGCCATGACCCCGGTGCGACGCCGGCGACAAGGCCCGTGATGGCCAAGCAGGCTCCTGCGATCAGCGCGACTCCTGCCAGGTCGCTCGCCCAAGCATCCGGTCGTAGCCACGCAACTGCGTAGAGGGGCGGCACGCAGAGTGCCGGCAACCAGGGAAGCCGCCAACCTCGCGCCCAGCCGGCGCCCGCCGCGAGAAGCGGAGTTGCGACTGCCGCGAGCGCAGTCAGAAAGTCCGCCCCTCCGCCGATCTGTGCAACGGCGACGCCGGCGACGAGCGCGGCCGCCGGGATCGTCAGCCCAAGGGCTCGTGAGGAGACGAGCCGGAGTGGCCGCCCTGGGGCGAGCACGAGGGCTCCTTGGACGAGCACGAGGACGCCGTATGACGCTGCGAAGCCGATTGTCCCACCGTACTTACGGGCCCTTCCGGCCAGGCGGCGTTCACAGGCGAGATTAGGGGTAACCGCACCGGCGGATTCAGGCTGGCCACCTGGCCGGAACGCCTCCGGAGAGCCAAGCTCCCTGCATGAAGGTCGAGCAGCTCACCGACACGCTTCATCGGCTTGTTGCAGAACGTGAGAGGCTCCGCGACAGAGGCGCGAGCTGGGCAGAACTCGAGCGCAATCGCCTCGAGATCGTTTTCCTACAGCAGGAGCTCTCGCATGCGTTGATCGAGCTCCATCTGCCCGAGCCACTTCCTCGGGCCGCATAGTCGTACGAACCTACGCTGAAGTTCGTCGATTGAGAACCCCCCGGCTGGTTTTTCAGAAGCGCCGAACTGCGACGATCACAGCCGTCGTAGGTGTTGTAAGAAGCTCAACGGAGGCTAGGCGCGGATCCTGAAAGAACGCTTCCCGCACGGGATCGCCGGCGACTGGTCTGCCGGGCGTGAGGTCATCCTTGATCAGGATGCCCCCCGGCGCGAGCAGCGAAATGGCAAGTTCGAAACTCGGCCCTCTCGTGCCGCCGTCGAAGAAGATGAGGTCAAACGGGCCGCGGGGCGGAAGTATGTCCTCCCAGCGGCCGTTGACGACTTCAGCCGGCGTCCCGGCGAGCGCTGCGCACGCATCCGAGTAGCGGGCGGGATCAGACTCGATGGTCACGAACGTCGCGTCGGGTGGCAGTGCCTCGGCAATCGCTCTCGCTCCAGCGCCGAAGGCGGTTCCCAGTTCCGCGATCTTGCCGCCGGGCTTAGACGCTACAAGCGCCGCGAGCAGATCCTGCACCTCCGGAATTGACGAGCCGCCGCCGGTCACGCCGCACACGCTACTGCGGGACGTAGCTCGATAGGCTCGCCTCGATGAAGACGCGGACGCTTGGCCCGCTCAAGGTTTCCGTCGTCGGCCTCGGCTGCAACAACTTCGGCCGGCGCGTGGATCAGGCGGGGACGCGCGCCGTCGTCGACGCCGCGCTCGATGCCGGCGTGAACTTCTTCGACACGGCCGAGAGCTACGGCAGCGGGCAGAGTGAGAGTTTCCTCGGCGAGGCGCTCCGCGGCCGGCGTGAGAAAGCCGTGCTCGCAACCAAGTTCGGCGGGGGCGGCAAAGCTGGATACGGGAAGGGCTCGCGTGAGCAGATCCGCCGCGCGCTCGAGGCCAGCCTGCAACGGCTGCAGACCGACCATGTCGACCTCTACCAGCACCACCAGGAGGATCCGCAAACCCCGCTCGCCGAGACGATCGCGGCGCTCGACGAGCTCGTTCGCGAGGGGAAGATCCGCGCCTACGGGACATCCAACTATTCGGCCGCTGAGACCGAGAAGGCAGCGGCGCTTTCGCGGGAGGCATACGTCTCCGAACAGAGCGAGTACTCCTGGCTCGCACGCGATGCCGAGCGCGAGCTCATGCCGACTTGCGCCCGACTGGGCCTCGGCTTCATCCCCTACTTCCCCCTCGCGAACGGGCTCTTGACCGGAAAGTATCGCCGGGGCCGACCTGCACCCGAGGGAACGCGCCTACATGGGCGGGAGATCAGTCCTGAGCAGTACGACCGCATCGAGGCGCTCGAGGTCTTCGCCCGCGAGCGCGGGGTGACGCTCCTCGAGGTCGCAATCGGCGGGCTCGCCGCACAGCCGCCGGTGGTGTCGGTAATTGCGGGGGCGACGAGCCCTGGGCAGGTGCGCGCGAACGCGGCGGCTGCTTGGGAGCCGACGCCGGACGACCTCACCGCGCTGCGTGGGCTTGGCTGAGCGCCTGGACCCGAAATCGAACTACTAACAGGTCCGACAGCTCCGACGACAGCACGCTCGCCCAGGCGAGACGTGCCGAGACTTACTTAGGGTGCGCTTGAGCTCATGGCGGGTTCGGTGGAATCGCGACTCAGGGTCACGCGGCAGCAGATCCTGGCGTTCCGACGACGAGTCGGTGCGCTCGACGAGCGAATGCCAATGCGCTCGCAGTCGCTGCGGCGGGCGGCGTGGGCGGGCCTGCAGGACAGCATGCCGAGAGCCGCGCTGCTCTCGCTCCACGCGCGGGTAGACGGGGTCGAGTCGTCGACGTTGGAAGATCCGTCGCTCGCCCAACTCTGGGGTCCTCGTTACCACACCTATGTCGTCGCGAAGCGCGACTTCGCGCTGTTCTCGCTCGGGAGGCTTCCCGACAACGCCAAGAGCCGGCTTCGAGCCGAGCGCATGGCCGAGCGGTTGCACGCCCACCTCGACGGCACGCGGATGACGGACCGCGA
>Ga0193730_1000174_pt1 | contig 20565 bp, 20 predicted proteins | sample U1a1metaG_FD_144919 | JGI IMG/M metagenome (GOLD analysis project Ga0193730, IMG submission 144919) | Soil microbial communities from a riparian zone of the East river system, Colorado, United States - U1a1 | ecosystem: Environmental > Terrestrial > Soil > Riparian zone | place: USA: East River...
AAACCAACGATTTACCACAAAGACACGAAGTCACAAAAGTAATCGGACATTCCTTTGTGTCTTTGTGTCTTCGTGGTGAGAGAACTAGAGTTTAGCCGGCGATCGATTCTTTCCCAGCAACCACGACTTAAGAATACCCGGCTTCGCATCGTCGATGGCGAAATAATCCTGCACCAGTCTCCGGTACAATCGCGCGCGTTCGATTGACGTCAGCTCAAATCCGTAAGGCATCTGGCCGCCTTTGATGTACGAGCTGATAATGGTCCGATCCATCGGCCAATTGAGTGAGCCCAGATTGTTTGGATGATGACATTCCGCGCATTTCACGCTCTGTTTCGGCGATAACGGCAATGCATTCGAACCGAGTCCCGGGCCCAGCTTCGTCGCGTCCAGATATTTGTCAAAGCGCGGTCGCGCATAATTCAAAAATCGCTCGTTCACTTTTTCGACCAGCGGCAGCTCTTCGCGCATAACGCTGCCGGCCACGGGAAAGATCGGCAGGATGCCACTCTTGTGACATGACGCACAGTTATCGTCGCCTTCACCAAGCTCCCAGCGTCCCTTGATCGTGATCGCGCCAGTCCGGTCGTAGGTACGAAAGTAATCTTTAAAGTAAACGTTCGTTGTAGAGCCCGGACCAGGAACAGTGGACACGACTGAAACGTTGCGTGTGCGCACGCGCGCGCCAGGATCGGTAAGGCCGAACTGCACCCACTTCTCAGGAATTCCCTGGTCAGCGTGTCCGGGAACAACGATCAGCAGCCGCCGAAAACTATTCGGATTGTCAGGCGTGCCCAGGTGTCTTGATTCGTAGCTGAAAAATATTAGTTGGTCGGCGGCGGATCTGTTGGCGTTCATTTGCCGCAGCATTGCTTTCGCCTGCGACAGTGTTTCATATCGAGTAACGGTGCGCAGAAAAGCCGGCGTCAAAAGAAAAGCAGGAATCTCGACATATTGCCGCGTCTCTGCGAAGTATGTCTCGTCAGTCACAGTGAAGCCCAGTTCGTGATCGGGGCGTCGAGCCAGAGCCAGTGTGGTAACAAGATCCAGAAACTCAGGATACCGATCGCGCAGCGTCTTATCTTCCGCCAGCGCGCATTTTCTTACCGTGCCGGCGATCCGATCAATCACGACGTCATACGCCCGCTCGGCGCTGTCCCGCTCAAACCATGCGTGAGCAGCGAGGACGAGCGCGTTTACTTGCCCGCCGATCCAGACGTCAGGCTTCGCCTTGAGCACATCGCATGGCGATCCAAAAGCTGTCGGGGCTGATGAGATCAAAAACGCGACGGCTGTGAGTCGGAAAAACCTGAACGTACGCTCTGATCGGAAAAAACTCATTACTGGTTCAATACCAAAGGCGCGACAGACTGTCAAAAGTTTTCGCCGAGTTTGATAGTATCCCGGTTTCGACTTTCTCTGCGGCCCTCGGTGGAATCGGTAGGGAGGAAGTCGGTACCGGGAGCGATAGCGACCGGGTCGCAACCAATAGCAAGAATCGACTTTGCCAGGATGTTACCCGGTCGCTGCCGCTCCCGGTACTGACCTCATCCGCAAAGTTAAGACACCTGTCGCAATGTGAGGCGTCAGCTTAAGACACGCGTTAAGATGCAATTGACTTAACCTCCAGATTCGCGTAGATAGTTCCCGCTCTTTCACCATGGACCAAAGGCGCCACTGTGAACTCACGTAAAGCTCTCCTGACAATTCTGGTCGCCGGCCTGATTGCCGGCACGCTCGATATCACCTATGCGTGTATTTTCAGTTATGTTCGGCGAGGCGTTACGCCTGGGGCGGTGCTTCGCTCAGTCGCATCCGGAGCCCTCGGTCCCAGCGCTCGTGACGGCGGGATTAAGATCGCTATCCTCGGTCTGTTCTTTCACTTTCTCATTGCGCTGATTGCGGCCAGTGTCTACTTCTTCGCCAGTCGAGTGCTGCGATTCATGATCACGCACCCAATCATCAGCGGCATTCTGTACGGCCTGTGTGTCTATCTGGTGATGTACGGGATCGTTTTGCGAGTTTCGGCGATTCACGCGACCACGTATCCCTGGTCCTATCAGTGGCCGGTGTTGATAGGTAATGTGCTAATCCACACTTTGGGTATTGGACTCACCATAGCGCTTGTCACCCGCAAATTCTCAAGGTAGAAATCGATCATGCTGATGAGCGAGGTCACCCTGGAAACTGAACGGTTGCTGCTGCGTTGGTTTCGTGAAGCTGATTTCCCACAGTATCTGGCCATGTCAACCGATCCTGAGGTGATGAAGTTTCTGGGCGGCAAGCCGCAGACAGAAATTGAAGCGTGGAAGTCGATGGCTGCGTTCGTGGGGCATTGGCATTTTCGCGGCTATGGTGTGTGGGCGGTCGAGGAAAAGAGCAGTCGTAAACTTATCGGCCGGATCGGACTTATGAATCCCGCCGGTTGGCCGGGCTTTGAATTGGGATGGACGCTCGCACGCGAGAGTTGGGGCAAGGGCTATGCGACCGAGGGCGCGAGTCGAGCGATGGAGTACGCATTCAACGTGGTCCGTCGCGACCATGTAATTAGCTGCATCGCTCCTGAGAACGTTAATTCAATTAGAGTTGCTGAGCGGCTGGGCGAGACTGTCGAAGGCGCGACTGAGCTGCTGGGTAACCAGGTTTTGATTTATGGAATTAGTCGTGAGGAATGGCTTCGCCGCCAAACGTCAGTATAGAAACCTTTAGTGATGATTAGAAAAGCGACCATCTCCTTTTTGATCTCTACGATGCTGATCGCGTTTGCCCTGCAAACTTCTGCGCGTTCGCAAGGCGATACCTCAATCGATTCTTTCTGGGCCAGGTTCAAAGTCGCGGTAATTAATGGCGACAAGGGCAGCGTTGCTCAAATGACGCAGTTTCCTGTGGCGATGTCTTATGGCGTGCCGGCGATTCGGACCAGAGCCCAGCTACTGGCGCGTTACAAACAGGTCTTTAATGGCGAAGCAAACGCCGCGAAATGTTTTGCCTCCGCTAAACCACAGAAGGACCCACAGCGGCCAAAGGAATTCACGGTCGGCTGTGACAACGGTTCAGGTCAGGAAGTAATTGTTTATCGATTTGTGCTGACTAAGCCGGGTTGGAAGTTCAAGTCGCTAGACAACATCAACGAGTAGCGCAAACTTAATCGGCTGAGCACGAAGATACTACTGCGGTTCAATCGCCATCCTGGAAACATCCGACATTCTAACGCGCTCGATCTTTCCCGTCTTCAAAACGATCACAATTGTCGGGCCTTCAACCACCACGCGACGCACAGTACTCATCGGCCGCTCGATTCTGGTGCCGTCCTTTTCTTCAATGATAAGACGTGTCCCAACAGGCGCCGGCGAAAGTTCCTGAGGCTTCGGCTTCTCTACCGGAGCAGTCGTCACTGAAGGCTTCTCTTCCGGAGGACTCTTCTCTTCTTTCGCAGGTTCAGTCTTAGGATTCTCCGTTTCAGTCTTAGCCGTCGATTCGGTTTTCTTCTCAGCAGGTTGCTTTCTTGCCGGCGCCGGCCGCGAACCGCGACGTGGACCGCGCGCCGTCGTTCGGCGTGCAGCCGGGGGAGCAGCGGCCGGTTTTTCAGTCTCTTTTTTCGGCGCTTCAGTTTCGCTGGCAGATTTTTCTGTGGCCTTCTCAGGAGACGGCTTTGCTTCCGCCGTCTCTGTCACTTCCGCGGGCGGGCGTGGAATCGTCGCGCCTACCGACGACAATCGATTGGCTGATGATTTCGTCGAACTCTCAACCGGCTCAGTGTTTTCAGCAACCGGAATACCGCCGTTGAATGGCTCGAAGGTACCGCCGAAATGGATGTGATAAGTGCCTGCGTCATCGTTGGGTGTGCGCGCTTCGATTCGCAGAATCAAAATCTGGTGTGCGCGCAAGTAAATACCCTTCGTAACTTGCGGTGATTGCGTGCTCGCATAGACAGTCGTCTTCACCAGCGGTCGCAAAGTAATAGCAGTAAACACATCGACGTCGCCGTTGAGATTCGTACTGTCAACCGTGATCAGCAAATCGCCGGCATTGGCGGCAAACGCATAGAAGTGGCGGGTTGCGCGGGGGTCGCCGACATCGCGCGCGACTATCTTGCCGCTAATGTCGTTCGAGAGGACTGGTGTCGGCAGACTCTGATCAGAAGATTGACCTGCCACCGCTCCCGCGCACGTCCACAACATCACGAACATGAACGTCGCGAAAATTGTCTTCCTCAAATTCATCGTCAAACGCGGGTGACTCGCTTGCTCAAGACTCTTTCATTAGACAAGCGGCTTTTCGATGCGGGTAGAGTATCAGATTTACGTCGCGGATCGAACTCTACGGACAACGTTGGAAGGAAAGCGATGAATACTTCAAACCAGAGCGTTTGATCTTGCTCACGGTCCAATCGTTATGCCTTCACAGAGTCTTCCAACTTGTCGAGACAATCTGTTGATTGGGCGGCCAGTAACTCCGGCGCACGGCGCGTGATTGCGCTTCACGCGCGTTGCACAAATATGCCGGAGAAGTATTGGCGATGCCCATAGAACACAACGAACCACAGAACTGTTACGGCGATTGCCAAAGCGATGCCCGCTGGATTCAGGAACACGTGATACAAGAGAATGTTCACGATTACTGGTCCAAGCATTACCAGAGCGAGCGGCACGAACCGATTCAACAGCAACAGGGCGCCGCCGGCGATTTGCAGCGCGGCTACTACCCAAAAGTAATGAGACAGAAAGAGCGCGCCGATAAATTGTCCGGCCAATCCTGTCGGCATCGGTCCCATGTTGAGGAAATTCAAGAAACCATTTAGGCCAATCACAACGAAGACAAGGCCAAGTAACAGACGTGCAATCAGTATTACGATTTTCATTTTGCTTTCCTTTTTCCGGCTGGGAACGCAGGCAGGATGCCTGCGCTCTCAGCCTAGATTTATTCAAGAGCTAATTTCTCCCATGCGACCCAGCTGGTAATCTTCGATCGCCTCCCGGATCTCATCGTTGGTGTTCATTACAAATGGCCCATAGCGCGCGATTGGTTCATTCAACGGTACCCCGGCGATGAGCAATACTTCGAGCGTGGCTTTCGCGTCTGACGGATTTTCGATTTTCACTTCGCCTCCGTCCTGAGCGAACATAACCATCTGCCCGTCCCCGGCGTGCTCACCCTCTGCGCCGAACAAACCGTCGCCCTCAACAACATAAGCGAAGGCCTGGTAAGCGTCCGGAACTTCCTGGGCAGTAACCCCGCCGGGCCCGATCCGGTAATGCAGGTAGATGATCGGCGTGCGCGTTTCAATAGCGGATTTCCGGCCCATGGCCTCGCCGGCGATCACGCTCACGTTCACCAAGCCATCCGCCGAAGTCGCTTTGGGAATTTGTGAATTCGAGATCTCCTGATAGCGCGGCTTCATCATCTTGTCGCGCTGTGGCAGGTTCACCCAAAGTTGAAATCCGTGCATGCGGCCTCCCTCGCGCATGAACTCGCGGCTGGGCATCTCTGAGTGAATCACGCCTGATCCGGCAGTCATCCACTGCACGTCACCGGCCCTCAGGCGTCCGGCGTGTCCTTGAGAATCCTTATGTTCCATGTCTCCTGCCAGCAGATAGGTCACCGTCTCAAATCCGCGATGCGGATGGTCGGGTGCGCCTTTCGCTTGCCCGGGCGAAACTTCCATTGGTCCCATCTCGTCGAGCAACAGGAACGGATCAAATTCTGAAAACGCCGCTTTCGGAAACGGCCTTCGCACGAGAAAGCCTCCGCCCTCCAGAGTCTCGATACTCTTGACGATGCCTGAGACCGTTCGACCGGCCTTGCTTGCGTCTCTTTTCTCTCTCAATACTTCGATCGCTTGCATTGTTCTTACTTCCTTCTTTGAAAATCTCTTGGTCACTTTAGCCGAGTGATGTTTCCCTTCCCCTTCGATTCGCCCGCCGCTTTGTGTCCGATCTTTTTCAACAGCCGAATGAGCGTTTCGCGCTCGGTCCTGGTCAGGGAGGCCGAGACGAGCCGTTCCATGTCGGCCGCATGATCGGCGTAGGCGCGGGTGATTAGCTTCCTGCCTGACTTCGTCAGATGAACAACCCTGGTCCGGCGGTCGGTCCCGTGGGCGCGACGCTCGACGAACCCCTTCGTCTCAAGGCGGTCGACTGCGACGGTGATGGAGCCGCTTGTCAGCAGAACTTTTTTCCCAATTTCATTGACCGGGAGCGGCCCTTTGTGCAGCAGGGCTTCGAGCACGGCAAAGTCGCTGGCGCACATCTCCAATTCAGAGATGCTCTCACCGGCAAAAGACTGAACCGCATTCGCCGCCTTCCATAACACCAGGAAAACGTGAATCCCGCTGCCGCCCGTCAACGATTCGAGTCTGTTTGCTCTTGACATATATCTTGATATCAAGATACTGCAGGCCAAGATAGTTGTCAAGCCGGCCCGTACCCTCTTCGTTGAGGTCAATAGCTGCAGGAATGCTCTGGTGCTAGTTGCTGGCTAATCCATCGACTGATGTAGACTACTCGCCGTCTTGGGACGCCTGCGCTGCTGACGCGAACGAAGTACTTTCTTCGAAACAGGAGAACTTTGTGAGACCGTTACGTCTACCCGTTCTACTTGGGACCAATCGAAAAGAACGCCGAAGTGCTTTCGCTGCCAGATGGCTGTTCGGTGAAATGCAGAAACGAGATGACCTTGAGACTCGCTTGTTTGATGTGGCCGATTTTGATCTGCCGCAACGCGACTATGGCCAGGGAATCAAGGACGCCTTCCCCGAGTGGCGTAACGCAATAGTTGAAGCCGACGGCCTCGTCATTATTTCCCCCGAATATAATCATGGCTATCCCGGCGCGTTGAAGTCGGTGCTCGATCTGCTGCTCCGCGAATATATCCACAAGGCGGTCGCGTTCGTCGGAGTGTCTGCCGGACCGTGGGGCGGCACGCGGGTGATCGAAGCAATGGTTCCGATGGTTCGCGAACTAGGACTGGCGGTAACCTTTTCCGATCTGAATTTTCCATTTGTGCAAAAGACTTTTGGTCCAGCGGGCCAGCTCCTGGATCCGGCCTTTGAGCAAAAAGCCAAAAACTTTCTCGATGAACTGGTTTGGATGGCGACCATCCTAAGATGGGGCAGAGAGAACCTCGCGTCGAAATATCATCAATAGCCAGATTCACCCCGCCGCCAGACAACGGTGAATTTAGCCTCGCTGACAATGAATCCGCACTGGCGCGATTACTCCACAACTCTGATTCGCACCTCGGCGCCGTTTGTTCGAATTTCGGGAACGTACATCGCATGACCCAGCACCGGCAGCGCATGAAACGATCCCGGACTCTCGGCGCGCATTTCGTAACTAATCTGCCAGACGCCTTCGGGAAGATGATCGATGAACAGGGCGACTTTGCGATCGCGCAGTTCCTGGTATACCCACTGCTCGCGGCCGGTGAAATTGACCGCTGAAGTGAAGTTCATGAGCGTGGAGTTCTTGCTCTTCAAAGCGCCGGATTTCAGTTCCTTGGCGAACACGTTCTCGCCGCTGCGCAGCTCTACGGCTTCCAGCCCGGACGGTTTCAGATCTTCAAAAAGCAGGTAGTCATAGTTGTTCTTGGCTTCGATGGTGAGCACCGTCTCGACTCGCTCACCGCTCTTCACCGTTTCACCATCGTTCAGCGGGACCCGTTCTGAAACGAAACCTTTCAGCAGCGTTTGATGATTGACCAGTTTGAAATACTGGCGTCGCACAAAGATCTCGTTGCCGGCGGGCGTGACCGGTTCTTCCAGACTGAAGAACTTCGTCTGGGCCGAAAAATAGATCGGCCCCGTGCCGCTCTGACGGCGAATCGTGATCTCGTTGGCCCCATCGCGAATGACTTCACGAGGAATTTCGAATTGGGTCGGTGCGCTGAGCGCATCATCCACGCCGATCTGTTTCGTGGCGATCGATTTTCCGTTAACCAGCAATTCGTAGCCCATCTGCGGCTGAATTTCCCGAGTGCTCCGCAGGTACTCATCGAGGGTCATGACCACGATCGCGGTATCGCGCGTATTGCTCCATTGTGCGCCGCGCCGGTTCTTGATCAGCCAGTTGGTGACGGGTTCGATCAGCTTGTTCTGAGGATCGATGGCCAGCATTGCCCGCAGGGCAAACGAAGTGGCTTCAATGCCGCCGTCGGACCAGCGCCAGTAGATTCCATCCTCACCCCAGTGCGCATTACCGATGACAGAAGGATCGGTCGATTGCGCGCCGGTCTGAACGACGGAAACGTCGGGTGTCGCATCGATCTTCACGCCGTTTTCCAGATTCTGGACCAGCGTCTTCGCTTGATCGTTGTAACCGAACCCCTGCGCGGCGAGGGCGAGCAGCGCGCGTGTGTAAGCGTTGAGTTTATCCCGATTGGTCCAGAGGTTATTGAAGGCCTTTGCCTGGAACTGGCTGACTTCACCCGCCTTTTGCTGGGCGTGATAGGTCGCCAGCGCATATAGCATCCAGGCCTGCACGTCATAGTTCGTTTCTTCTTCGACCAGTTCCTTATTCAGGTAGCCGGCCGCGTTCGCGAGCACTTCAGGCTTAACGTTGATGCCTGCTTGTTGCGCCAGAGTCATCCCCCAAATGACATAAGCCGTCATAAAGTGATCGCTGTTGCCATCTTTCCACCAACCCCACCCGCCATCTGAGTGCTGGAAATTGTAGAGACGCTCCAGACTCTGTTTGGTGATCGCGTCGAGCTCGCTTAAATCATGTTTGCCTTTCGGATGAGTCGCGGCCGCGGTTGACTCTTCAATCCCGCCAAAGATCTTGTTCATTGCCGTTTCCGGTTTGAGTCCGAGATCGCGCAGGGTCTTTGCCGTGATCGCGGCCGGCAGAAAGCGGCTCATCGTCTGTTCGGTGCAACCATATGGATAGTCGATTAGATAGGGCAACGCATCGAGCATAGTCGTGGCCATGCTGGGTGCGACCTGGACCGAAAGCGTAGTCGAGTCAGGACGCCGCTCTTTGGGAATGTCGAGTTTGACTGTAACGCTGTCGCCACGCATCTTGCCTGAGCGGGAAACGAATTTCTCAATGCCATGCTCGTAGACTGTGTAGGTCTTTTCCATGGCGTCGGCATATTTGTCACCGCGCGCTTCGACTTTTAGTTTCGCGTCCCCGGTCTGCGCTACATTCACCAGCCAATCGACGCGGGCCTCGCTGTTCGCTTTGACTTCGAGAGGTCCTTGCTCACCCTTGACCGGTTTGCCGTCGACAGTGATGCCCGAAACGGTGAGCCCCTGCGCAGTTAGCGAAGACGCGACGCGCATTGGCTGGTCAGTGTTGTTATTGATCACGCCCGAAACTGTGACTTGGTCGCCAACAACGAAAAAGCGCGGAGCTTCCAGACGGACGATTAATGCTTGTTTGGTTCGGGTTGAAGTGTCGCCGATGCCGAATTGATTTCCGGCCGTAACTACACGGGCGGTCGCCGACCAGGTCGTTAACGAGTCAGGATACTTGACCTTCACCGTGGCGTTGCCGTTCTCATCTGTCCGGATGTCGGGCTGCCAGAGAATAGTCGAGCGAAAATCGTTGCGCACCTGGACCGCGGGTTCCTGGGCCGGCGCCTGCTTTGGCTCCGCTTCGGCGTTACGAGCCACGGTTGCCGGGGCCGGCGCCGGACGAGCACCGCCCACCGCGCCATTAACCGACTTCTCCGATGTCGCGAGGCCATCGAGCGTGATGGCGTCCGCGGACCTGTTCGCACCATATTCGGCCTGATACCCGCCGCGCTCTTCCTTGAACTTCTCTCCTGCCGCACCGGCCTGCCGGCGTTCATCATCTTCCCGGTCGAGGTCTTTGCGGTCTCTTAATTGGCCCTTGGCAACTTCTACTAACGACGCATACGACTTTTGATTGAAGGTGCTCTGCGTTTGAATCGTTTGCGCGCGCTTGGTGCCGTAATAGAATTGGCGCGGGTCACCCGCGTAGTCCTGCTGAATGTATTTCACCGACTCATCGATCAGCCCCAGCGCGATCTCCGCCGCGACCGCTTTACCGTTAGCATCGCGAGTCGTGATCGTGAACGATCCTTCCTCGCGCGGTTGGTATTGTTCGCGGTCGGCTTTGACGTCCACGGAAAGAAACTGCTGCACCGGTGGCACGATTACTTGCTTCGTATCGACGAACAGTTGCAATTCGCTAACCATCGCTGCGCTGAGGAAGATATTCGGAACATGCTTCTCCTCGATTGGCAGCTCGATCAGTTTCGCGGTCCCGGTGACATGGACCAGTTGATAGCTGTAAAGGTCCTCGCCCTCGACGCTGAATAGGACATATCGATCGTTAGCCGGCACGGAAATCATAACCGGCGCCGTCTGGCCGGCGCGGAAGGTGTCTTTATCGACGACGATTTCAACGCCGCCCGGCCGATAGCCGAGTTCGGTTGTGGCGTTGGTCGCAACAAAGACGGTTGTCTCCGCTGTAACCGGCGGCAGAAAGCGTCCGCGTTTAGCGGTTCCCTGACTGCTTTCCCAGGCGATGCGATAGTAGCCGTCGCGCTCCGGAATGAAATTTAGTTGGGCCGCCCCGTCAGCGTCGGTCTTCACTGTTTGGGTGAGAATGTCGTCGTGCTGATAGCCGCGAAACTTGAGCTGCCAGCCCTTCTGACCCTTGGCCGGGGATGGTGGAAAAGGTTTTTCGCGAAGGATGCGTAGCTCTTCACCTTTCACTTCGCGGCCAGTAGGATCGAGCCAGATTTCGTACCAATAGTCGCGGGTGACTTTGACCGTGCCTTCGGTGACAACGGGCTGCTCATTCGCGTCCAAAGCCTTAAGGTCCACCGTGACTTTGTCTTTGGGCCGGTAGATGTTGCGCTCCGGGCGCGGATAGACATAGTAACGTTGCCGGGTAACGCGGACTGTATCGCTGGCGATGATCTCGCGCCGCGAAGAATCTGTGACGCGGGCCTCAACCCGATATTGGAAATCCTGATTGTAGTTCTCACGCGGCGTATCGAAAGTAATTGTCGCTTTGCCGGTCGCATCAGTCTTGACGGTTTCGCGTTTGATGGTTTGTCCCTGGCCGCCGTAGTAGTAACGGCCCTGCTGTTCAATATCGTCGTAGTACCATGAGTAATCATGTCGGGGATACCAGTAGTGGTAGAAGGGATTCTGATAAACGACGACTTCCACTGAAGCGTTACTAACAGGCCCGCCAAAGTAGTAGTCGGCCTGGATGTTGACTTCTACTTTCTCGCCGAGACGAAAAGATTTCTTGCGACCGTTTTCTTTGGGCGTCTTCACCGCCACCTTGAATTCGGGCAGCTTGTACTCCTCCAGGCGAAACAGCGTCGCGCTCCCAATGCTGTTGACCCGCCCTCCGTCCCAGAACTGCACCTGGTATTCGCCGAGCGGCAGCTCGGCAGCCAGATCCAAAGAACTCCAGGCGGTGCCGAACGCATTGAGGTTCGCTTTGCCCTCGCTCACTTTGGCGCCCTGTGGATTATTAATCTGATACTCGACGACCTGGTTGGCCGGTGTTGAATAGACGCCGCCGACACCCCGGCGCGCGATGAATTTCCACTGGACCGTTTCTTTCGGACGATAAGCCGGGCGATCCGTGAACGCGTAAATCTTCCATTCTGCTTCAGCGCGGTTAGAACTATTGGCATACCCGTTCGAGAACGCCTGTCGATCGACGCTAATCGCTGACGCAAAAAGATTGTGCGAGTTCTCGGTGTTCTTCGTCGCAAACGGTGCCAGGCCATCCTTGTTGGTCGTCTGTAGTTGCTTGCGCCAGTGCCACTTCTCATTTGTATAGTAGCTTTCCCATAGTGCTACCTGGGCGTCAGCGATTGGCGCCCCGGTCTGGGCATTACAAAAATAGACGAGCGCTTGCTTCGCCGAAGACTTAAGGACGATCGATGCGTCGGAAATCATGACAACGTCGCGGGCTGATAACGAGCCGCTGCGGGCTTCGAGCAGGTAAGCACCCACCGGCAGCTTGCCCTCGATGCGCAACTGCTCGCTGACTGGTTTATGGTCCCCGCTGTCTTTCAGATCCTTAGTCCACGCTTTCACGGGCGGGCGTCCGGCTACCTGGATCTTCTGAATCCAGTTGTTGTCGCTTTCACCTTCGCCTTCGTCCTCGCCGGCGATTTTCGTAAAGCGCACATCTCGAGTGAGGTCGACCTTGTATAGGGCAAAATCAACCCGTCTGAGATTACGCGCACTAAAGGCATACTGAAGTTCCGAATCAGGCAGAAAGATATTCGACACCCCGATGCTAAGGCTCGGGTCAGTGAGGTTCTTAATTTGCTGGAGGGCCTGATCGTAATAACGGGTTTCGCCCTTGGCGAATTCCCTGGTCAGGCGGCGATAGAGCTCGATGGCTTTGACATAGTCGGGCTCCTGTTGCCACTGGCCCGCCGCAGTCTGACTGACCGCCCCATTGTTGCCCATCCATTCGGCAAAGTAGAAAAGCGCGTCATCATACCAATCGGTTTTTTTGCCACCCTTGAGTGCCGCTTCAAATTCGTCGGGCACGCGTTCGCGCGTTTCCCAGTCACCGCCATTGGCCCGCATCGTCATAGCGATGAGAAAGTGCAAATGGGTCCGGTCGTTCTCGGCCGAACTGATCTTTAGAGCGTTCTCCAGGATGTCGAGGGGAATATAGTTGCCGTAATAGGTGTAGAAGTAATATTCGTTTGCCTGTTGTGGCTCAGCGGCCTTGAAGACGATTTTGAGATAGCGATCGCGCGCCCGTTCAATGTCGGACTGCCCGGCCCACCAGTCCAAAGCCTGCTGGTAATGCGGCCAGGCCGTGCCCCAGTTCATCGAATTTCGTCGCGCCCAAAACAGGTCCCCAAGTGACTCGTGCGATTCGGCCCACACCAGATCGCGATCGTCTTCCTTGTCGTTGGTACGGATCAGCTCCTCGATCTGCTTCTGGGCCTGCTCAAATTTTGTATTGTCGGAGGTCTCGGTTCCGGCTTGCGCGCGCCAGAGAGTGTCGGCCAGGCGAAATTCTAGCCAGCGGGCTTCTGCCGCCGGCAATCCGGCTTTCTTTACTTTGGAGTAAATGTCGTTAGCGCGAGCGTAGGAGCCGGCGGCGTATGCTTGCTCAGCTGCGGCTCTGAGTTGTGAATAGTCCGTCTGCTGCGCAGAAACCAGTTGAGGTTCAAAGTGCGAGACCTGAAACAGCAGCCCGAGCAATCCGATCGAGGCAATCGTCAAAGCAAGAGAGGTCACGGTTCGCAGTTTTGATATGATTGTTTTCATAGTTGTAAGTTCAATTGTTTTCGGCCTGCACTCAGCCATAAGTTCTCCGGGCGAACTGACGAGACGCGCTCAGTCTATACCCTTTTACATCAGGCCTACTCAGCGATAACGTTGGGCCGTCGAACTAACGACATCGGTCTTAAGTTGCCCTCCGGTTAAATGAACGAGCCAGTCCGGAACGACTTGCGCGAAAAAGAGGTGGGTTAACCGTAGGAATGATCTCCAGCACGGCGAAATGAACGCCTGCAGAAGAACGGTACTCCGGAAGTTCATAATGAATCGAAAACGACCTGAGAACATTTCGCCCACAGGCTTTCATAATCTTCTTTTGCCGTGAATGACGCAGGAACGATTCCTTCGTGAAACAAGTGGGGTTGGTGAAAAGAGACTTAAATGACGCTTTCTTTTGGGCAACTGCTAAACATGTTTCCAGAGTTGGGAGATTTGCCTACTGCGAAAGTTTTGACTGTTCAGCTTGAAGCTGAGATCTTCAAGGACTTTCTTATCATCGGAGGAAAAGTCAACATTGCGAAACTCGATTGCCGGAATCGCAATGTCGGCGCTGTGTTCAGCCCATGTGCCTGTAGTTGGCTCGAGTTCAGACGCGTCGGAACTGGGCACCGGACTCGAACCCCTCGACCGGGGCATCGGGGACCTTTTCGTGAACCTGTTGGTTGCTATTCATAATCACACCTGGAGTTCAGCTCTCGTCTGAAGTAATCGAAGTATGTGACCGCGAGAAATAATTCCGTCGAGATGTCCATTGCTCATGACCGGCAGTTGATTGATGTCTTCGCGGCCCATTGTTTCTAATGCGTCAGTTAAACTCGTAGCAGGTTTTACTGCGTGCAGTTTCTCCAGCGGAAGCATTACCTCGGCCACGGTTAGTTGGGGCCATTTCTCTCGATCCACGTCTTTCACTTCGTGTGGCGTCACGATTCCTACCACGTGGCCATTTTCTTCTACGACGAAGCACCGCTTTGCTGACTTCACCAAGTGATCGTGAACGAATGTTTGCAGGCTGGTCTTTGCATCGACAACCGGCCAGTCGCCGGCCATCACGTCGCGGACGCGAACGCCGCGCAGACGTTCGATTGTTTCGAACTGAGCATAAGTGGACCGCGCGGCATCCAGGAGAAACCAGCCAATGAAGGTCAGCCACAAACCGGCGAAGCCCGCGCCATTGAAGAAACGGAAGAGTCCAATGATGATAAATGCAAACGCTACGAGCTGACCGATCGTCGCCGCGACGCGTGTGGCACGCGAGGCGCTGCCAGTGATCCACCAAATGATTGCCCGCAGCACCCGACCTCCGTCGAGCGGAAATCCCGGAATCATATTAAAGACTGCCAGCAAGATATTAATAACGCCGAGCCAACCTAACATCGCGGCCAACGGTGACTGATGAGATCCTGAAGGCGTCCAACCAATTCCGGCCGCAATGCCCAGACAGATAATGCCAATTACCGCGCTGGTGATAGGGCCGGCTATCCCCATCCAGAATTCAGTCTTTGCGTCGGAGGCTTCTTTCTCGATTTGTGCGACTCCGCCAAGAGCAAATAACGTGATTGATCTAACCGGAAGTCCGCGAGCTTTGGCGACTGCGGCGTGTGATAGTTCATGAACGACGATCGCTGCGAAGAAGAGTAACGCGGTCAAAATAGCCAGAGCCCAAATGACGTTTGATCCCCATTCACGATTGGTAGCCGCAAACTGACCAGCCAGGGAGAGTACCACCAGCACTGCAATCAGGAGCCAACTGTAGTGCAGCCCTATTTGAATCCCGAAAATCTTGAACAGTTTGATTTGCGCTTTCATTCAAGAAACGCTTTCAAAAAAGCTAGGCGCACGCTGTTGCCTAACCAACATCGCAATCCCGGATATCGCCACCGCGAATATCGAGAGAAAGCCAAGCCAGAACGAGGGCCGCGCTCGTGTTAATTTGTCGCAAGATCTCGATCATGCCCGGTCACTTCGCGTACACAATCGTCTCGAACCGTCCGGTTCTAACTCACAACCGCCACTAAGCCCCAACGATAGCTAAGTTCATAAACAAATAGAGCAACTAGAGTACCGACTCCTGATGATGCAAGGCCCGCAGAATCGGGCGTGCGGCGTATGAATTGCCCATCTCTTGGGAGAGGGCAAATCGATGCAAAAGAAGGTTATGGAATATTGGATAAGACTCACCGTTCTCCTTGGGGTTTCGATCGGCGTTGGTTTGCTAGCGGTGCGAACGCCGGCGCAAACAAATGCTCAGGAACGTGCCGCGAATCTCCGGGCTCAATTAGCCGACACAGAGACCAGACAGACCGAGTTACAAAGCCGGTTTCAGCAAATTGAAGAGAATCTCAAACCGGAAAATACCGAACGCAGTTTGGCAGGCGTCGGCAGTGTGCATCCGGAAGAGTTACGTGAAGAGCGCCGCCGACAATTGGAGATCGAAAAACGTGGCGTCCAATCTCAGCTTGACGCGCTCGCCACCACCCCTAGTCGATTAGAAACAGCCATCGCTGCTGCCGACGCGGAGAGCTATCGGCAGAGCGCCGGTCCCGGCCCAAACATCTCAACGGCAACCGACAACATCACGCCTGCTAAACAAATGTCCGCGTCCCGGCGCCACATGAAAAAAACGCAGAACGAGAAACCACTAGTGAGGAGAGCGAGTTTATGGATACTGCAAATTCGCGTCGCCAGTTCCTGCTGATTTCTGCAATCGCCGGTTCGGGTTTGGCGCTGACTGCATGCGGCAACAAGGCTGCGCCAAATACGACTGAACAGACGAAAGATAAGGATGAACAAGGCGCAGAGGTCACCGCGACTGAAGACTTAATGCGCGAGCATGGCGTGCTGCGGCGGGCGCTGCTGGTTTATGCCGAGGTTGTGCCGAAGCTTCGCCGCGAACCATCTTCGATAGCTCCCGATGCATTACAGAAAACGGCGAAACTATTTCGCGCGTTCGGCGAGGACTATCACGAAAAGAAGTTGGAAGAGGCTTACATCTTTCCGGCAATCGTTAAAGCGGGTGGTGCTGCCGCGAGTCTGCCGGACATTCTGATTGCGCAACACAATCGCGGACGCGAGATTACTGATTACATTCTCGCCGTGACCCAGGGCGTGAAGCTAGGAGCTGTTAGCGCAGAGCCTTTAGCAAAAGCTTTGGAGGGATTTGTTCTGATGTATCAGAACCACGCCGCGCGAGAAGACACCATTATCTTTCCCGCCTGGAAGAACACGATGAGTGAGGAGCAACTCGATCAAATGGGGGACAAGTTCGAAGAGATTGAACAACAACAGTTTGGCAAAGATGGGTACGATGACGCAGTGAAACAGATCGGCGATATCGAAGGCGCACTCGGCTTCGCGGATCTGGCGCAGTTCACCGCGCCGGCGCCACCCAAGTTTTAATCGGAGGTTATTGATGGCCAGGAGTTTTATATTCATTCTGCTCGCGCTAGTTTTCTGTCCACTCGTCACGAATGACTGGAACGTAGATATCAAAGAGTATGACGTGCCGACGCCGAACTCACGGCCACATGATCCAACTGTCGCCCCCGACGGTGCGCTTTAGTACACCGGCCAGTTGGCGAACAAGCTGGGGCGATTAGATCCCGCGACCGGAACTATTAAAGAGTTTCCGCTCAAAACTGCCGACTCTGGTCCTCATGGTTTGACTGCTGGCAAAGATGGCAATATCTGGTTCACTGCAAACTTCAAAGCCTATATCGGCAAACTCGATCCGCGCACTGGCGACATCACCGAATATCCCATGCCCGATCCCCGCGCGAAGGATCCGCACAGCCTGGTCTTCGATCGCAATGGGATGATCTTCTTCACCACGCAGGACAGTAACTTTGTCGGTCGTCTCGATCCGAAAACTGGAAAGATCATTTTGAAATAAGTGCCGACGCCGCACGCGCTGCCGTACGGAATCATCATCGGGCCAGACGCCACCGCTTACTTCTGCGAGTTTGGCGCGAACAAGATCGGCCGCATTGACCCGCAGACGCTCGATCTGAAGGAAATCGTTTTGCCCAACGCAGACGCGCGACCGCGACGCATCGCAAACAATCCCGATCATTTGATCTACTACAGCGATTTCGCCCGCGGTTTCATCGGCCGCTTTGCTCCACAGACCGGCAAAGTTGAAGAGTGGCCGTCGCCCGGCGGGCCGACTTCGCATCCTTATGGAATTGCGTCTACGAGTGACGGCACTGTCTGGTACAGCGAATCAGGCGTCAAGCCAAACACGCTCATCGCCTTTAATCCAAAGACTAAGAAATTCCAAACCTGGCCGATTCCTTCCGGCGGTGGTGTCGTGCGGAACATGGTCGCGACGCCGGACGATCGTCTCTATCTGGCGTGCAGCGGCGTGAATAAGGTTGCGATTGTGAAAGCGAGCCATTGAACTTCTCTGCCGCGCATGTCGAAAAGGAATTCAACTCAACTTGCAAAACTCGCCTTCCGATTTGTGCTCGTAATCGGCGTCGTAAATCTCTTCGCCGACATGGCGTATGAAGGCGGGCGCAGCATCACCGGTCCATTCCTTGGATCACTGGGAGCGAGCGCAACGATCATTGGCGTCGTCGCTGGCCTGGGCGAATTCCTTGGTTACAGCCTTCGCTCTGTTTCGGGTTACTTTGCTGACAAGACCCAACGCTATTGGATAGCCACTTTCCTTGGTTACGTCGTCAATGTTTTTGCGGTGCCCGCGCTGGCTCTCGCCGGCAACTGGCCGCTTGCGGCTATCTTGATAATAGCTGAGCGAACAGGTCGCGCCATTCGAAAGCCGGCCATCGACACAATGCTTTCTTACGCCGGAAAGTCGATCGGTCGGGGCTGGGTATTCGGTTTGAATGAAGGTTTGGACCAGGCAGGGGCGGCGATTAGTCCGTTGATTGTGGCGCTCGTTCTTTATTTAAAAGGCGGATATCGATACGGGTTTGCCGTCTTACTGATTCCTGCGCTTTTATGCCTCGCCACCTTAGTCGTGGCGCGCATTTCGCACCCAACTCCCCGGGAATTGGAGAAAGAGCCGGATGATTATTCAGAAGCCAAGCGATTTCCGAAATCATTCTGGATTTTTGTGGGAGCGGGCGCTTTGATCGCGGCAGGCTTCGCAGATTTCTCTTTGATCGCATTTCACTTTCAGAAAACTGCGAGCGTTCCCCAACTGGATATTCCCCTGTTCTATGCCGTTGCCATGGGTGCCGGAGCATTGAGCAATCTCTTGTTCGGACGTCTCTTTGATCGAATAGGGTTTCCGATCGTTTTCATAGCGTTTTTCATCGGCGTATTGTTTGCCCCGCTGGTTTTCCTCGGAGGGTTCTGGCTCGCCTTGATAGGTATGGCCGTATGGGGAATTGGAATGGGCGCACAGAACTCTTTATTGAAGGCAATCCTCACATACCTCATGCCCATAACTAAGCGCAGCACTGGCTTCGGACTCTTTTATACCTGTTATGGCATCGCATGGTTTCTTGGTAGTGCGACGATGGGCTTCCTGTACGACAAGTGGCTTACAGCTCTCATCTTATTTTCAATGATCTTACAACTGGCGGCGCTCCCAGTTTTCTGGTGGGGAAGAACAGAATCAAAAAGCTCTTTTCAGTGAACGGCCCAACTGACTAGCGATCTGTAATTCGAGGCGTTACCGTCGGGGTGGGTACTGGTTCTGGCTCTGGCACTGGGGTAGGCGTAGCGCTCGGGGACGGACTCGGTGATGGAGTCGGTGTCGGCGTTGCCGTGGGAGTTTCTTGCGCGTTGTAACCGCTGTTTAACGGAACCTTGGGATCAAATCGCCTTGATGCCATCCCCATGCAAATCAGGATTATTACGATTGCAAAGAGTACGATAAGAATTCGCTTCATTCTCCACCTCCCGAACCGTGTCATGGTCGGATACACTCATCTGTCTGCTTCCTGTGCAGACTGGACCCCAACTCCCGGATTCTTCTCAGTTAATACTTTCAGACCGCAAGTTCGGTGCCGATATATTGTTGTTTCCCTTTCCATTACATAAGTTTGCTATTTGATTTTATCCAACATTTGACGAGCTTGGGTTCGCGCTTCTTTGAGTTCAGGCAGGTAATTTGGATCAGGTGTCATTGAGAGAATCGTATTGAGTTGTTGCCGTGCGTCGTCTGTGCGTCCGACAGCCTGGCAGGCTTCAGCCAAATGAAATCGCAGAAACGCATTCGCATTTCCAAATCTCAATCCTTTTTCCATCTCTTTACGCACGTCCTCAACCGTCGCCAGGCCGCTGATGGTTTCTGATTCCAGGCTACCGCCGTAGTTAGCCCCCAACCAGAAATGGCCTTCGGGTTTGTCGCCTTGTAATTGCACCGCTGTCTTGCCGGCTTCTATTCCGGCTCGAATCAATTCCACTTCTGGTTTGCTGCCAAAACGCTCGGCTGCAGTCAGAGACAGCCGCAATTGTTGGCCGCCGCGTTTAGCCGACAGACGTTTGCGCGCGTGGTCGACCAGAATGTCTCGCATGATCTTCGCAGCCAGGCCAAAAAACTGAGCGCGATGCTCCATGAAATACTTGACTGGTCTGCGAGGCGGACGTAGGCCTCGTGAACCAGAGCGGTAGCTTGCAGTGTGTTTGATCCGGAACGGCGACGCAGATAACTGGCGGCGAGTTTACGGAGTTCGTCGTAGACGAGCGGAATCAGCTGGTCAAGCGCGGCTTTGTCGCCGCTGCCCCACTTAACCAACAGTTGAGTGATGCTCTGATTTGGAGGCATCGCTGACTCGTTCATGTTGGGAACTCGCGATCGCGGAATGCGGCTTAAATCATTGTTCTCAACACTTAAATTTATTTGATTTGCCGAAGGGGGGACTCGAACCCCCACGAGTTACCTCACACGCCCCTCAAACGTGCGCGTCTACCAGTTCCGCCACTTCGGCATGTTTGGGCAGGACATTTACTACTTACTCTTCGATGGCTCGGGGGACGGCATCAGGACTGTCGAAGTCGGCACTGCTGCGGGCGCAGCCGGCGTTGCTTGCGGTGTGGCCGTCGGTGTTGCCACCGGAGGTTGATCGGGAATTCCTGATTGCAGCACCGAACTCGTGCCGGTAATAAAGGGCAGCGAAAGACAAAGCGCCAGCAACATGAATGCGGCGGCGGCGCCAATTGTTACTTTGCCCAGGATGCTTTGCGTTCCGCGCGGGCCAAATGCCGTACTCGAAACTGAACTCGAGAAGAGGGCGCCGGCGTCGGCCTTTCCCGGTTGCAACAAGATCGTCAGCACCAGGACGATGCAGGCAAGAATAAATAATCCGTAGAAGATGTAAGTCAGCATAGCCTAGTGAATTGTAAATCGT
>Ga0193730_1000178_pt1 | contig 20305 bp, 16 predicted proteins | sample U1a1metaG_FD_144919 | JGI IMG/M metagenome (GOLD analysis project Ga0193730, IMG submission 144919) | Soil microbial communities from a riparian zone of the East river system, Colorado, United States - U1a1 | ecosystem: Environmental > Terrestrial > Soil > Riparian zone | place: USA: East River...
CAGCCAATACGAGATTTCTCGTGATGAACAGGATGAGTATGCGCTGCGTTCACAACAGCGCGCGGCGGCCGCGAGTGCGGCCGGAAAATTTGGCGACGAAGTAGTACCGCTGGATCTTAACTCCCTCTCCCTTTGGGAGAGGGCTGGGGTGAGGGGCGCAGCTAAGGCGAACGTAACCCCTCACCTTAATCCTCTCCCAAAGGGAGAGGGAGCAAAACTATTCTCGACAGACGAACACGTACGCGCCGATACGACGATCGAGAGTTTGCGCAAACTCGCGCCGGTATTTTCGAAAGATGGCGGCGTGACTGCCGGTAATTCTTCCGGCATAACTGATGGCGCCGCTGCGGTTTTGTTGATGAGGGGGTCTGCTCTGGAAGAATCAAACGCAGAACCGCTGGCGCGTATTGTCGATTACGAAATCGTGGGCGTGGCTCCCGAGATTATGGGCATCGGCCCGGTGCCGGCAACGCGCGCGATCCTCGAAAGACAGAAACTCGCACTGTCAGACATCGATCTGATCGAATTGAATGAAGCATTTGCGGCGCAAGTGATCGCGTGCGATCGCGAGTTGCAATTTAATCCGGATCGGCTAAACGTCAATGGCGGCGCGATTGCGTTGGGCCATCCGATCGGATGTACCGGCGTGCGCATCACTACGACGCTGCTGCACGAGATGGAGAAGCGTCAGGCGAAGCGCGGACTGGCAACGCTTTGTATCAGCGGCGGGATGGGAATAGCTCTGCTGCTTGAGCGTGTTTGAGTGTCCGACAAGCTTCAGTTTGTCGGACATACGCGCGGGCTTCTGACACATAGCCAACCGCACGCGGAAGGCACGCATCGCACTGGGAGAGAGAAAAATCTCAAGAAGGTTGAGTTAGCTGTGAACCAAAAATCATTAATCACCAGAGGGGCGATAACGGTCGTCCTGGGGCTTCTCTGCGCGTGGTCTCTTACTGCGCAAAGGCAACGTACCGTTCCGCCGGCGCCGGCGAATGTCGCAAGCTATCTGCCCGCTTCTGACGCCATTGCCGTCGTCGATGTAAAGCGGATGCTGAACGAAACCATGCCCGGCATCCTCGGCGGCGACGCGGCAAAAATGGCGGACGCTAACGCGGAGGTCGACAAATTCAAGACCAGGACCGGGGTCGACTTGCGCTCGATCGATCGCGTGGTAATCGGCGTTCGTTACACGTATCCGACGGCGACTTCCACGCGTCTGGAAACGGTGGCGATCGCGCATGGCAACTTTGACGCGGGAGCGTTGGCGGCTTCTGCTCGCGCAGCCGCTAATGGAAAATCTCGTGAAGAAAAATATCGCGGAGCCACAATCACAATCATTAACGTCAACGACGATTTGAAGCTGCTGGGGCTTTGGACCATGCATGTGAATGAATTAGCAATATGCCTGCTTGATCAAAATTCGCTGGCGCTCGGCACGCCTGCCAATGTGCGCGCGGCTGTAGATGCCGGCAAAGCCGGCCGGGCTCCCGCCGATCTCGTGTCCCTGGCCACACGCGATGCGAATGCGGTGATTGGCTTTGGCGCAAATATTACAAAGGAGCTGTTGACTAAGATGGACGTTGGCAACGATACGATCGCCAAAGACGTCGGCGCCGTTCGTCAGGTTTACGGCTCCCTCGGGTCTACGCAAACGGATGTGACGATGATCGTAGTCGCGCGGACTGACTCGATTGATGCCGCAAAGAATCTCGGCGATACTGTCGAAGGACTGAAGCAGCTCGGCGGCATGTTTACGACGCGCATGACGCAACCTCGAAAGGGTCTGGTGGAAACCGCTTTGAACAATTTGAAAATCACGGCGCGCGGAAACGAACTCGAGATTCGCACGCAGGTAACAGCGCCAAGTCTGGCCGCGCTCATCAAGTAATATCCAGTAATAAGTGGCTACTTCAAACACCTCGGAAGGAAGCACGGCGCCGGAATTCGCGCTGCCTGATAGTGAGGGAGCGACCTGGCGTCTTTCCGATCATCGCGGCAAAGTTGTGGTGCTGCTTTTCTATCCCGGCGACGAGACTCCAGTCTGCACTAAACAGATGTGTTCGGTGCGCGACCGCTGGGAGGATTATGTGGCGACCGGCGCAGAGGTCGTCGGCATCTCAACCAACTCGGTCGAATCGCATAAGAGTTTTGCCGAACATCACGAATTGCCTTTGCGGCTGCTCGCCGACATCGATCGAAAAGTCGCGGACATGTACGGCGCACAATCTTTGATTCCCGGCAAAGTCGCGCGTTCGGTCTTTGTCATCAATCGCGACGGCGTGATCACTTATCGCGATGTGCGACCGCTTGGGTTGTTTCGACCGAAAGACGACGACACTATTAAAGCGATTAAGGCTGTGAGCAGTTAGCGGTGAGCAGTGAGCAGAAAGAAAAACTGCTAACGGCTTACTGCTCACTGCTTACTCCGCTATAATCCTCGCTCAGGAGAATCCTATTAATGTCAGATCAAATCAAATGCGCTCGCTGCGGACAAAAGCGCGCCGCTCTCGGCTATGCACCGCTGCCCACAGAGTTAGGCCAGAAAATTGCCACAGAGGTTTGCCAGCCTTGCTGGGCAGAGTGGTTGCAGGCGCAGACACGCATCATCAATCACTATGGCCTCGACCTGATAAATCCGGACGCGCAGGGGTTTTTGATGGACAATATGAAAGGGTTCTTCTACGGCTCAAACGAGCAACTCGCGCAGATTGATACCACGAAAGAAGGATCGATCAAGTGGTGAACTCTCAGTTTGTGGACTGGAGCGAAAGCGCCCTCGCTTGCATTTTCGCCCGGCCAGCAACCGGGACGGTTGCGCTCCAGTCATTTTGTCTGGCACGCGCATCTTGCGCGTGATCTTCACGGGCGGGACGCTCCGTGCCACCAAATAAGATCTGGAAGAAATCCCCTCCCGTAGATATAATCAATCTCGCCCTAAACTGGGCCGGAATCACTCAAGCCCCAATGTTCGGCTCTTAATTCAGTCAGCACAGTTCCCCCAGTCGCGTTAGGCATAGTTGTCGCACTTGTTCGGATTGTCCCGTTGAGTTTGCCCCCAACCGACGAGCGAGGGTTCCAGGACTCGATACTAAGGACAGCAATTACGATCGGCAGAGATTTCGCTTAGCGTTTCGGATGGTAAGCGAAAGGAGCGCAGTAAATGCGAACGAAATTTCGAGTAATGCTATGTTCTATCTGTTTCGGATTGTTCGTTGCTGTAGTCTCGGTTCACGCACAGGAACATCCCGATTTTTCAGGCAGATGGGTACTCGACAAAGACAAGTCGAAAGACCTGCCATGGCTGAATCTGAAAGAGTACTCGATGGTCGTCAGTTATAACCGCGGAGGCGAACAACTCTCAGTCAAAACGAGAATCTGGGATCAGCCTGTTCCTTACACACCGCACCCTGGAGATCAATTTAAGTTTTTGCCGGTTCCCCTCGTGGAAGCAATTTATACGATCGACGGGCCTGAAGTAACTGTTCAAAATCCTGCAGCTCCTGTCGAAGTCAAGCAGAACGCCACCTGGCGTGGTGAGAAACTGGAATTACGAAATCAGGATGAATGGACCGGCGCCGGAAAGAGAAATCGTTGGACCACAATCGATGTTTGGCAATTAGCTCCAGACGGCAAGACTCTAACGGTTCAGCAATCAATCGAGTCTGTTCGTGGCACCCAAACCGAGACACTAGTTTTCGTTAAACAATAGGTGCGTCTCTCGCGTTTTCTGGAGGGCAAATGTTCGCCTCAAGGGCAATATTGTTCGTGACCAGGCCGTTGGCAAGTTCAACTGCTGGATTGTTTCTGATTGTGATCACTGGAACCAGAATCCTTTCCGGCGTCGTCGTTTTTCTTTTTGCGCTTTGCTCATCGCTGACCGCGGCGACCCTGCCAACAGGCTTCTCGGAAACTCAAATTGCCAACGGCCTGTCGAGTCCGACGGCGATGGACCTGGCGCCTGATGGTCGTATCTTTGTGTGTCTGCAGGGTGGTCAGCTGCGCGTGATCAAAAACGGGGCGCTGTTGCCGACTCCGTTTGTCAGCCTGACCGTTGATTCAGCTGTCGAGCGCGGCTTGCTTGGCGTTGCTTTCGATCCGAATTTCGCCTCCAATAATTTTGTGTATGTCTACTACACGGTTCCCGGGGATCCGGCGCACAACCGCATCAGCCGCTTCACTGCCAACGGCGATGTAGCTGTGCCGGGGAGCGAATTCGTCCTCATGGATTTGGACAACCTAAGCGGGGCCGGAAATCACAATGGCGGTGCGATTCACTTTGGGCCAGACGGCAAGTTGTATGTGGCGGTGGGCGACAATGCCAATCGGGCCAATTCGCAAACCTTCAGTAATCGCCTGGGCAAAATACTCCGCATTAACTCTGATGGATCGATTCCCGCAGATAACCCGTTCTTCAATACAGCCCAGGGAGCAAACCGATCCATCTGGGCATTAGGCCTGCGCAATCCTTTTACTTTTGCGTTTCAACCGGGCACTACGCGAATGTTCATAAACGACGTAGGCGAATCCACCTGGGAAGAGATTAACGATGGTATTGCCGGATCGAACTATGGTTGGGGTATTTGTGAAGGCGCTTGTTCACCACCCAATGCAAACTTTCGCGATCCGTTGTTTCAATACGCGCACGGTTCTACGTCAACCCAAGGGTGCGCCATCGTCGGCGGCGGGTTCTACAATCCAACGACGACGCAGTTTCCGGCCACGTACGTAGGAAAATACTTCTTTGCGGATCTTTGCAATGGCTGGATTCGCTTGTTCGATCCTGCGAACAATACGGCGACAGACTTTGCTTCGGGCGTTTCGTCACCAGTCGATCTGAAAGTCTCGAATGATGGCAGCCTTTATTACCTTGCAAACGGCTCAGCCGCCTTATTCAGAGTGCAATTCGCGGGTACTGCGCCGAGCATCACCACGCAACCAACGAACCAAATAGTGACCCAGGGCCAACCGGCCACCTTCAGCGTCGCAGCTAATGGCAGCGGCACATTGACCTATCAATGGCAAAGAAACCAGCTGAACATTTCGGGAGCGACTTCATCAAGCTATACGATTGCTTCGACGACGGCGTCGGACCATGGGGCAAAATTTCGTTGTGTTGTCACGAACGCTTTCGGAAGTGCAACCAGCAATGAAGCGACACTGACATTAGTTCCGCCGGCGCTGGCCACGGAAAACAATAGCGACAGCGCCATCGCGCTCAACGCGGTAACGCTGATCCGCGATCCATTTCCCTTAACCGATCCGTTCAATCTTAGCTCTGACAACCGCACGCGCGTGATGCTGTTCGCGACTAATCTCACATTAGCGAACGGGGAAGATGCCTCATTCGTGACAGCGCGCGCCGAGGATGCGCAGATGAACGTCTATCCGCTTACAGTTGAATATGTGGGATCGGTTCCAGGGTTCAGTTGGTTAACTGAAGTTGTGATTGTCCTGCCCGGTAACCTGCCAACCGGACAGAGTGTTTTGGTCAGCGTCACCTGGCACAACCAAACCACAAACAAAGCCCGAATCAGAACTAAATAACGATCGGATACTAATTATTTATTCGGGCTGTGAGTCCGTTCCAGGTCCCGCAAGATCGCCTGAGCCAACAGCAGCCGGGCCACAATTCGCAATTCATTTCGTTGGAATCGATCCGCCAGGGCTCTGGTGCGATCGAAATCCGCTTTCCCCAACGCAGCGACGCCAGGCGAGTACTGGAGCATCGCAAAATCAATGGGAATCCGCGGTTGATTCATAATAATCTCGCCGTTCTTTATCGCACCGCTCTTAACGATCTTATCCAGCAGTACGAGTTTCGAAACATCTTCATTCGTGCGATCGATGATGGGTTCGATCATCGCAAATGCCTTCGGCGAATCTACCAGCGAGTAGCCAAGCATGACTGCAAGTAACGCATTTGATTCCTTCTCGTTGGTAAGATCCACCTTCACCAGAGCGCGGGCGTCGTCGAGCAACGTTACCGCTTCGTCATGTTGACCCTTCTTCTCGAGCATGACCGCCAGCTGTGTCATGGCCATCACGCGCTGTTCCTTGGCCCGAATCAAGGGAAACAGTTTTTCCAGGTCATCAGCCTTGCCCTGGCTGAAGTCATAGTACATTTGCTCGGTATTAAGCGAATCAAGCGCCGTCGTTCTTTCATCCTCGTTTTCGATTTGACTATTGATCAATTCGCGATAGCGATCAGTTTCGCCGCGCGCGACGGCCTTGGCCGCTGCTGAATAAAAGAGCCTCGCTCGCTGATCGCCGGCGACCTTGTTGGCGGATTTGATCATCTCTTCCGGCGTCGCATTCTCGAACATCGCATTGAAATTATTCCAGTCCCGCTGCGCCTGCGGCAGCGTGCGGTCGAATTCCGCGATCTGCACCTTTAGCTTCGCCGCGCGATCCGGCGCGTACTGCTCGATCTCAGGCATCACGAACCGAATGTTCAGCAAAATGTCTTGCGGCTTGGTGACGCTGAGCGCCGCGTCGGTAAGCATGTTAACCAGCTCTTGCTTTTGGTCGTCATCGAGCTTCAACCGTTTGAATGATGAATCCAGAGAGAGACTTGCCCTGAGCACAGCGCCGCCCGTTCTGCTCAATTGAAGCAACTGCATGGCAATATACGGGGCCGCGCTCGTATTAAAGTTTTCCGTGTTGAGCTTCGAGATAATTTCCCCCGCCAACTGCGACCCAGCGTGCTCATCTTTTTGCAGGACTTGGTCCAGGAAGCTCAGGATTTGAAATGTCAGCCCTTTGGCCATGCTTTCATGCGCGATCTGCAACGCGCGTGTGGGATCATTCGCGGCTGCCGCATATGTAATCTCCTGCTCTAAATCAATGTCATCGGCGGATTGAAACATGCCGGCGATCTGGCGCGGCAGCAGCGGGCGCGAGGCATGTAGCATATCCAGGGCGAGCTGCGGATCACGCTGCGCGACTTTACGCAAAAACTCGCGGCGTGTCTGGAGCGTCGCATAGTATTGATTCAGCGCTTCCGCCTGTTCTTTTGTCGGTGTTTTTGTGGGAGAAGGTTTGGCGGTATCATTCGCCGGCGGATTCTTCGGCGCTGTGCCGTCGACCGCTTGATTCCCGGGCAGGTTAAGGCTGTTCAGCGCCTCCCAAAATAAACTGCGCGCGCGCTTTTCATCATGCGGCCAGACGAGGTCAGCGGCTTTCGTCAAAACATAAAAACGATTCTCAGGTAATTTCAAACTCCATGCGGCGCCGACTGTTTCATCCAACAGCCGGAGCGCCTTCTTCTCGAGTTCCTGGCGCTTGGCGAGTTCTTTCTCAGCCTTTTCCTTTTCATCGACCTGCGCGGCAGCTTGCGGCGGCGCTGTGGTGATAATAATCAGCGGCAACAGGATGGAAATCAGTGAGAGCGTCGATTTGAATCTCATACCCAATCCTAAACGCTGCAGGCAAGGTCTGGTTGCGAAGACCATACTCCTTCACGTGACCGGCGGCAATATTGGCAGATGTCTTGAATCTCAAATAGAATGCGACGGCAATTTCATCCGCTGATTCGGAATTAAACGCGACTCGTAAAAAATTCAGTTCTCTGCGCCTCTGTGAATCCTCCGTGTCTCTGTGGTAAGTCGATGCCGCGAGAAGTTCACCACAGAGACACGGAGAATACACAAAGACACGGAGAAAGAGTCAACCCGGATGATCATCAAAATCATGAAACTAAATAGATTTGTCATTGGCGTCGCTCTCATTTCTTGTTTTTCGATTTGCGGACTGCCGCAGACTCCTGCACCGATCGGGATCCGGCCTCCGCGGCCGGAAGGCAAGGGCATCGTGGTGTTGAAAGCCACGCGTCTCGTCGACGGCACCGGGGCCGCGCCGATTACTAACGCTGTGGTCGTCGTGCGCGAAAACATGATTGTCGCAGTCGGCAGCGCTAACTCAGTCAAGATTCCTGCCGAGGCAAAAGTGATCGATTTGGGAGACGTGACTTTGCTGCCGGGATTTATCGATGCACACACGCACTTGATCGGGCGCGTGCTGGGCGATCCGGAAGGCGATATGTCGGTCGTTACAGATTACGAATCGTTCGGGGCGATCCTCGGCGTCCTGCACGCGCGGGATACTCTTATGGCCGGCTTCACCTCCGTGCGCAACGTCGGCGCGTCAGGCCGTTTTGATGACATGGCCTTGCGCAAAGCCATCAACGAAGGCTGGACCATTGGGCCACGCATGGAAACTGCCGGCCACGCGATTGGCATCACCGGTGGTCATTGTGACGAGAACGGGTTTCGCCCAGGTATCGTTTCGCTTGGTCCAATCGACGGCGTCGCGGATGGTCCTGAACAGATTCGCCAGGCGGTGCGGCTGCAAATTAAGTACGGCGCCGACGTGATTAAGACTTGTGCGACCGGCGGCGTGCTGTCGGAAGGCGACGCCGTCGGGGCGACGCAATACAGCTTCGAAGAATTGAAAGCGCTGGTTGATGAAGCAAAGAAACTGGATCGCAAAGTCGCCGCCCACGCTCACGGCACCGAAGGTATCAAGCTCGCGGTACGCGCGGGTGTTTCCTCGATCGAACATGGATCATTTCTGGATGAAGAAGGCGCTACGATGATGGGACAACGCGGAACATTTCTGGTGCCAACGCTTTCCGCTGCCGAAGCAGTTGAGCGAGCCGCAAAAACCGGCGTGCTAAAAGGTTTGCGCGCCGAAAAAGCTCTGGCCGCCGCAGCCGCGGCGCGTCACGCCACCAAAATCGCCATCGCGAAAGGGGTGCAGATCGCGCTGGGCACAGATGCCGGCGTGATTCCGCACGGTACGAACGCGCGCGAATTTTTTCTGCTGGTTGATTGGGGCGGCATGACAAACATGCAAGCGATCCAGGCGGGCACACTCAACGGCGCCAAGCTTTTGGGCTGGGACAAAAATTTAGGATCATTAACCGCTGGCAAGTGGGCCGACATCGTCGCCGTCTCAGGCGATCCTCTGAAAGACATTCACGCGATGGAACGAGTGGTGTTTGTGATGAAGAATGGAGTGGTTTATCGGAGAGATTAGTTTATGAGTTTGGACGAAGTTATCGCCGAGCTTCCACGTCTTACGTTCGAAGAGCGTCAGATTCTGATTCGCCGCGCATTGGAGTTGGATGACTCGCCGTTGTCAGCGGCCGATGAAGAGTTGGTTGAAGAACGGTTGGCCGCACATCACGACGATCCGGGTTCTTCAATACCGCTCGATGAGTTGAAAAGTCATCTTCGGTCGTAGCCATTCAGCAAGCCTGCATAGCCGGCGGCAGAAGATAGGGTGGTGCCCGGGGATTTGTGTAGTGCTAACGAGCGGGGCACTAGCCCGACCGTGAGGGAGGGCTCCGGGCCGGATCGCAATGAGCCCTCCCTCGCGGTCGGGTTAAGGCCCCGGCAACACACGTCGCGGTTTTGTAACGACGCCGCTGCTTGGGGGATCACCAGGAAAGCCGCTATTTGCGGCCTAATAATGGATTTTCTCAGGCGCGCGAGTGTCGCCGGTGAGCGCGCGAACGCTGCTAAGCATCGAGAAAACGACGCTCGGGGTCAAGCGAACGCCGCTCGGGGTCAAGCGAACGCCGCTCAGGGTCAAGCGAACGCCGCTCGGGGTTAAGCGAACGCCGCTCAGGATCAAGCGGACGACGCTCGCGGTTAAGCGGATGACGCTCGGGGTTAGGCGAACGCCGCTCAGGATCAAGCGGACGACGCTCGCGGTTAAGCGGATGACGCTCGGGGTTAAGCGGATGACGCTCGGGGTTAAGCGAACGACAATCCAAAGCGCCGTCAAGCCGGCGCACTCCAAATCTGTTGTCGACGGACTGACCCGGTCGCTATCGCTCCCGGTACTGACCTCACTGCTCGCACCGTCGCTCGCCACCCGGCCGGTATTGCTATCGCTTCACCGCCTCAAAACCAACCAACTCAACCGATTCAATCGGACGACCAGCCGGCGCTGCGCCCTTAATCTTCACCGTGAACATGTATTTTTTCTTCGCTTCAAATTGATCCGTCTTCTCGGTGTAAATTCGCAGGCGTTTGATCTTTGAAAGATCTTTCGCGTCCGTCTCGTCGGTCACGACGATGTTGTCGGGGATGCAGGGCTTGCATTGATTGGGCGGCGGGCATGGCGGGCATTTGTAGATATCCAGCACGTAAGCGGCAATTCTAAATGGGCCGTCAACATGTTTGCCCGCTTTCAGGTCATCAAAAGTCAACAGAGGCAGTGATTGATCGGACGCTTCGCCCTTCTGCAACTCAGTGCGGATTTGCGTCAGAATCTCATAGTAAGCCCACGCCGCGGGCGCGTTCGCTTCCTGATGATGATCGGGTTTGAGAATCAGATCGCCGGTCGCGAGCAGTACCTTTTTCACATCCGGGTTCTGCTTCACCTTTTCCCAGGTCGCCGCGACGATCAGTTGGTAATGCTCGCCGGGAACCGTGGGTTTGTATTCAAAGCGTTTGCCTTCAAAGCTCACCCAGGTAATTCCCATCTTCGACATGTTCGCGCTGGCCAGAACGCCGGCGGCGTTGGCTTCGAAGGCAACCATCTGCGCAACTTGATCGCGCGTGAACTTCCATTCGAGACCGGCAAACTGCGCGCGCGGATCGTCGGGACTTTCGGGATACTTCATCATCTGCCAAAAACCTTCGAGACTCGCGTAACGTTTTCCATGAAAGACAAACGGCGTCGGCGCAAAGTTCGAGAGCAAACCCAACTCGTGACGCTTTGAAAGAATTACCTCGCCCGCGCGCGCTTCCTGCGGCATGATCTCCCAATCCGGTTTTTTCGGATCGATGATGGGCGTCCACCAATGCGCCGGATATCGTGGGTCGCGGGCGATTTGCTGGCTGAACGCGGACGTCGCTCCAACGCAAGTAAGAATGATTAGGATGAGCAGGAAGTTTCGCATTGAGTTCGTGCAGACAAGCATCAATTATTAGACAGGATTAACAAGATTCACTGGCCAGGCTTTAGTATTTCTTAATCATGTCATCATGTAAATCCTGTCAGGTCATTATTCACTTCGCGTAGTATCCGGGTCGCGCCCGCGTTTTCAAATCAGCATGACCGGTTATTGCGATATTCACGGTTCGCCATGAACCGTCGCGCTTCTCATTCGTGGACCGATAACCCAGACTGTACACCTTACTAAGATCTTCAATCACCTGTTCGTAAACGCCGTCCAGGTCCTCTACCTTGCGCGCGCTGTAATAGAGTCCGCCACTTTCGTACGCCAGCACCCCCAGGGTGTTCCGCGCATTCTCGTACATACGCCGCCCCTGGTCACCCATGTACGACGCTTGCACCTCAGTATCGAGATAAATCGGGACGATCAAAGCATCGTGCTTGCGGACGGACTCCAACAAATCCGCAAAGCCAATCGTCGATCCGGCCGTGCCTCCGCCCAGCGCGTTATCTACCCCATCGGTCATAAACACGACTGCACGCCGGCGCGGAGAAGTCGCCGAACCCAAGACCTGATCGAGAGTAAATTCGAGCGCGTCCCAGACGCGCGAGCCGCCACCGCCGCTGATTTGCTTTGCGGCCGACAAAAGCTTCTCGCGGTCAGCGGTAAGTGGGGACACAATCCAAAAGTCGTCGGCAAAAGTGACGATTGCAATGCGATCCGTGGGGCGCGCTGCTTCGATGAACCTCTGCGTCGATTTGCGAATCAGATCACGCTTGTCCGAGGTCGAACCCGACAGATCCAGTAACAGAACCAGATCAAATGGCACCTCAGTTGTTGCAAAGAAGCTTATCTCTTGCGGGTGCCCGTCTTCCGTGATCGTAAAATCTTTCTGATCAAGCTTCGCCACCTCCGTTCTCAGTTTCGTCGCGTAAACGCTAACGTTCAGATTGACGAGATTTGTGTCGACGCGCACGACATCCACATCGTCATTCGACGCAGCCGTTAACAATTCTGATTCGGTCGCGCGAGCGATAGAGACCTGCGAATTGTCAGAAAAGGAATTACTCAGCGCCCCCGTTGATTTGACCAGCGGCAGCCGATAAAGCTTTTCCAGTCCGCGCAGATATTCGGCCAGCGGCGGTAGGTCGTATTGCTTCCGGCGAGCGTCCACGTGGGTCTCATCGGTGATGGGAAACAAAACCAGAAAGCCATTCAAAATCGTCGCTTGGGTTCCGAAGATTTGTTTCAGCCCCGCACTCAGGCGCAGTTGATCGATATACGCGGCGAATCCCGTTTTCTTAATCTCGCCTTTTTTGACTGCGACAATGATTACCGGCAGGAGATCGCGTTGCAGTTCGGACGTGGAACTATTTCGCAACAGAAAAAATGCTGACCGTGCGCCGTCATCGCCGACCAGGTCGCGCGTGGGCCAACCATACTGCTTTACGATCGCGCACAGTTGGTTGGTGTTCTGTTCGCGCGACGTTCGGATAGTCTTAATGATCGCATCTCCCGATTTGTTATCCGCGACATTGTCCTGAAGGCGCTGCTGCTGCCTGGCGGCAAGTTTGATCAGCTCATCGCCCAGTTTCTTATTGAAAGGTCTGGTGACGTTCGCCTCGAGTTGATCGCCGATCCGCTTGACGTCATCCGCCGTCAAGCACCTGGTTTGGGCAAACGCAGAAGTGGCGGCGATCAAGACCAGAAGCGCCACGCGAGCCGGATGATGAGATAGCAGGAGCAAGCAACGATACATGTTTTTCAATGGTGGGACAGCTTCAATCAGAGCGGCCATCCTTTTTGTTAAGACGAAAAGCACGATCCACGAAACCACACGAAAAAGGCTGGTATTTCGTGACGCTTCGTGTGATTTCGTGGATCGTCTGCTGCCATCGACACAAAGAGCGATTCGCCAGCGGTTTACTGATTCATCTGGTTTGCCGCCGTGTGTTTGAGATGCGCACATCCGGCTTCAGATTGTCCATGAACAATTTCAGAATGCGCTTGTATTCGTCGGCCCAACTCTCTTCGCGTTCGAAGCCGTGATCTTCGACCGGATAGGGTGCGACTTCCCAATTTGTCTTACGCAGCTCGATCAACTTCTCGACCAGCCGCACCGTGTCCTGAAAATTCACGTTCGTATCCACCATCCCGTGGCAGATCAACAGCGCGCCTTTCAGTCCATTCGCGAAATAAATCGGCGAGCTTTGCTTGTAAGCCTCTGTATCGCTCTGCGGCAAATTCAGAATGCTCGCGGTATAGCCATTGTTGTAGTGCGCCCAATCAGTCACCGGGCGCAAGGCCGCGCCGGCCGCGAATACATCGGGCTCATTAAACATCGCCATCAGCGTGATGAAGCCGCCATAACTGCCGCCATAGATGCCTATGCGTTTCGGATCGACGCCGTGTTCCTTCACCAGATAGTTCACCGCATCGACATGATCAGTTAAATCTTTTCCGCCCATGTGACGATAAATTCCGGTGCGCCAGTCGCGGCCATAACCGGCCGAGCCGCGATAGTCGATGTCAAAGACAATGAATCCGCGCTCCATCAACAAATGATGAAACATGTATTCGCGATAGTACTGGCTCCACCATTTGTGCACGTTCTGCAAATAGCCGGCGCCGTGCACGAAGATCACGGCCGGCCCACCCGCTTTCCAATTCTGCGGCGTGTAAATGCGGCCATAGACAGTCGCTCCGTCGCGCGCCTTGAAGCTGGCGATAGGCGGATCGATCCAGTTGTATGTAAAAAATTCGGGGACAGGTGAAGTCGTTACCGGTTTTGTTTCGCTGACTTCTTTGGGGGTGAGCGATTTGTTCGGAAGCAGGTAGAGTTCCGGTGGCCTGTTACTAAACGATCGCACGTCCGCGATCATTGTTTCGTCCGGAGAGATATCAACCTGATTGTTTCCGGCGAGGCCCGTAATCCGCGTCCGCGCGCCGCCGCTCGTCGCCATCGAATAGTAGTGTCGTTCAAACGGGCTGCCTTCACTCGATGTGAAATAGAATTTTGTTTTGTCCGCTGAAAGCCGCACGTCAGAGACTTCGAACGGCCCGGAAGTTAGTTGCGCCGGCTCGGCACCAGCGATCGACACTGAATAAAGATGAGCAAAGCCGTCCCGCTCTGATTCAAAATACACGTGAGTATTATCCGGCAGCCAACCGAGGGTGCCGGCTCCCGGCCCATCGACCCACGCGTCGTCGTGAACGGTCGCCAGGACCCTCGTCTTGCCGGTCGCCGGATCGAGCAGCATCACCCAACGATCTTTGTTATCGGCGGCACGCGCCATGAGCACCGCGTTCTTGCCATCTTCAGACCACTGCAATTGGTTGAGCTGTACATCGCGATCTCTCGGCGGGGTAGGCTGCGGCGTCGTCTTGCTCTCGCCGCGATCACGCTGCACCTGATCGGCTGCGTTCATTTCAGTGCGTTGCGCCGGAGGAGTAGCCAATCGTTGGCCATGATCGACATTCTTTGTATCGCCGGTTTCGGCGTTAATGATTACGAGCCGGGTGCGATTCTGTGCGTCGCCAACCTTGGTGCGACCGGGAATATCCTCGGTATAGCCCGACTCAGTGACGAAATTCGGGACGATGGTGTTCCTGGCTCCGGTGCCTGGTTCACTGATCGTCGCTACGACGAATTTCCCGTCCGGCGACAGGTTCAGATTGATCGCATTCTGACCCGTAGGGACGTTGAACGGTTTTCGCTGCTCGCGCTCTTTCCGTTTCTTGTCCTGCTCTTCGCGTTGCTCGGCCCGTTCACGCACGGCATCCAGCAAGCCGCGCTCTTCCTTTTTCAGGGCCTCCTGGCTGTCCGTTCCCTTCGGCGTTGCACTCGGCACGCCACCTCCACCCGTACGAATATCGGTTAATTGTTCAAGCGATCCGCCATCGAGCGACATCACGTAAAGATTATTCAGTCGCGTGAAATAAATGTGCTTCTGATCGAAAGTGAAGTGCGGACTGGTTTCAGCGTCGACAGTGCGCGTGATTTGCCGGCGAGTTCCCTTCGCGTGGTCGTAAATAAAGATGTCACCTTCATCGGTGAACACGGTCATCGTTTTATCTTTTGACAAATCACCATTCGGCGGTGGCGCTTGCTTCGCTTCCTCGTCAGTCAAACGACGAAGTCCGCTGCCGTCGCGATTGACGACGTAAAGACTCATCTCTTTCAGACGCGGCTCGTCGGGCTGCTTCCAACGAAAATAGACCCGTTGACTGTCTTGCGACCAATAAACTCCTGTCGGCGGATAACCTACGAGCCGTGGCCCGCGCATGATGCTGTCGACGGTAAGTTCGAAGCGTTTTGCCGGTGCCGGTTGTTTTTGTGCGTGAGAGAGTTGCGGAGCGATTAGAGACGCGACGCAGAGCACAAACAGCGCGCGCCTGAATAGGTTCTTCTTCATACGAATTAGCAAACTGAGCGAGCAGTGCCGTCAGGCACGAAATATTTATAGAATAACGGTGGATATTTATAACAAAGCTTGGCGAAACGCTAATGCGTCTCGCCAAGCTGAAACAGAATGCGTGCCCTCGACTATAAACACGTCGCCGCGACGTGACGAGTGCTGTTCGAGCCGACTCCTCTACATTTTACCGGCCTTCATATCAGCAACGCGTTTCTCAAAAGCCGCGGTGTTCGCCTTGTCGGCTTTGCCTTTCGCAATAGCAGCGTCGGCCACCTTGAGAGCTTCATCCTTCTTGCCTGCGCCCCAAAGAATGTTGGCCTTGCTGGACAGGTTCCCGAACGTCTCTTTGATCTTGATCGATTGATCGACAAATTTTAGCGCCTCATCCCAGTTCTTATCGCGGCCGTACGTGTTCGCCACTTGCAGCGGCAGCACTTCGTTGGTGGGATTGGCAGCGATGAGCGCATCGGCGTGCGCGCGCCAGGCCGCCTTGACGTCCTTTACTTCAACGGTGAAAGGCACGCGAACCTTCTCCCATCGAAGATTCACCGTCGCCGAATTGTCGGTAACGGGATCAAAGCTATAAGCCAGCCATTCCTGATTGTCGCTGACCATCTGCGGCTTCGTCTTGACGCGCAACACGTCTTTCTTTTCGTCATAGGTAAAGGCACCCCACTGTCCTGCATCGCTATTAAAGACGATGGTCCATTCGTCCTTGCCTGGTATTGTTTGCAGACTATAGGTCCCGGCCTTTAATGGTTGTCCGTTGATCAGAACATCGTCGGTAACCTGAAACATGGTCGCTTCGTTCGCGCCGGCGCGCCACACGTGGTTGTAGGGAACAATGGGCTCGCCCGGTTTACGATCGTTCTGATTGTCCAAAGTGGCCTCGCCTTTAGCGCGCGACTCCATCGTGGCCGGAGCGTCGGCGAAGATTGTGCGGCCCTTCACCGGCGGGCGGCTGTAGGTGATGGTGATGTCGGTGACGCCGATCGTCTGCATCACACTGGCCTTCTGGCTCGGCCTAATCGGCTTGATGGCCAGCGGTGGTTGCTGGGCCGAGACGTAAGCGGCGGAACTGATCGCAATCACGATTGCGAGAGTGAAAAAGGAAAATCGTTTGAGAGAAAACATGGTGATGGCACTCCTTGGGTTGTAGATTTCGCGCGCATTATGTAACGCGGCAGTGCGAAGCAGCAAGCGTGGAATGATTTGCGGTTCTCTTTGTGTCTCTGTGCGGCCTCTGTGCCTCTGTGGTGAAGTATCGCTGAAAAATATTCACCACAGAGGCACGGAGAAATCACTGAGACGCGGAGAAATGCCTTTCCGAGGCTCGGCAACCTACATCTTTCCGGCTTTCAGATTGGCTAGAAACTGTTCAAAACGCGTAGTGTCCGCACCCTCGGCTTTACCGCGCGCGAGCGCCTGTTCGGCAACTGTTATTGCTTCCGGTTTCTTGCCCATATTGATTAGCAGATTCGCCTTCGTACGAAGGTTCTGAAATGTCTCTTTCACCTTGATCGACTTATCTGCCCAAACCATCGCGTCTTCGAACTTATCATCCTGGAAGTACGCGTTCGCGACCGCCAGCGGTATCTGCCAGTCGGTCGGATTCGCCGCGATCATTGCGTCAATCTTCGAACGCACCAGAGCGTCCTGATTGGGCACTTCGATCGTGAACGGCACCGCAATCTTCTCCCATCTCAGAATTACCTGGGCTGAGTTAGGTGTCAACGCCGGAATCTCGTAAGACAATTGCTCCTGCGAATCGCTCCGCCATACGGGCTTCGTCTTCACGCGCAGCGCGTCCTGCTTCGCATCATAACGAAAGCTGCCCCATTGATCGGCAGTCTTGTTAAAAATGACGGTGAATTCTTCTTTGCCGGGAATGATATGAAGGCTGTACGCACCGGCTGCAAGTTTTTGGCCCTGCACCAGCACGTCGTCGGAAACCGTGAACTTCGTCGCTTCGTTCGCGCCGGCGCGCCAAACGTGGCCGTAGGGCGCCATCGGAAAGTCCTTGCCACCACCGGTCGCGCCGTCGACGGTCCCTTCGGTCTCAGCGCTGGGACCAACGGAGTTCGCTTTGATAAGCGCAGCTACTTTCTCGGAAGGGATATCTCCCCAAAGAGTGCGTCCTTTCACTGCCGGACGGTGATAGGTGATCGAGATGTCAGTAATTCCGATCGTCTGCGACACAGTGGCTGACGGGCTGGCTTGCGGCAGACGCACCTTGGGAGCTTGTTGGGCAAGAGCGAAAGATGACGTTAGAAAGATAGAAATTGCGAAGAGCGAAACGCGTTTGGCTGAAATCATTTTGATTCTCCTTACTGCGAAATGTGGCGCGCATTATGTAGTTCCGTGCGGTCGCCCGCAAGCAGTTGAGAAGTGAATTTACAACTTTTTACAAACGTGGGGAGCGGGAGTAATCCCCTGTGTCCTCTGTGGTGAGAATCTTACAAAACCAGCGAGAACACGGAGGAAACCAGGCATCACAACGATCTCAAGAAAATCAGCAACTGGTTCTTCTGCTGATCGCTCAAGCCACAAAAGTTATTAATCACAAAACGTGCTTCACCGTCGTGGCGAAGAAAGGCGTCGCGCGGCTCAAAGACACACCGTCGTGCATCAAACGCGTGCGCAAGCGCAGACCCAGAGCGACGCCGTGCGAACCTTGTTGCGCTCAGATTGATTCCGCAGTAAAAGTTCCGTCTGAAGAATGCAAATCACCGACATTACTATTGGTCCTAATATCGGTTTCCTCGCCGTCTTGAATCTGTTAGGCGCAGCGCAGGGCATTCTTCTGGCTTTGGCTCTGCTGACGACGCGGGGCAACAAGACTGCCAACCGCCTTCTCGCGGCACTGACTCTTACGATTTCCATTGTTGTCAGTGGCGCGGTATTGCTTACTTCGAATTATGTTTTTGCATTCCCACATCTAAGTCGACTCCACCAGCCGTTTGTTTTTCTGGCGGCGCCTCTTTTGTTTCTCTACCTTCGAGAGTTGACGGCGCGCGAGCAGAGATTTGAGAGGAAGGACTTCCTTCACTTCATCCCGTTCGTGCTCTGCCTGATCTATCTGCTTCCTTATTATTTTCAAAGCGGCAGAGCCAAGATTCAGATACTGGTTTCCGAATACATTCAAGCCGATTTTGGACAGTGGTACTACGTTCGATCCGCCGTGTTAATTACGCAGGTCCTCGTCTATCTGGTCCTGATCGTAATTAGCATCGTCAAATATTCTCGGAGCGTTAAGCCGCAGAAATCTGCGCGCGACAAAGCGGTCCTCTTCGAGGTACGTTTTTTTGTCATCGCCGCTGCAGTTCTTTGGGCCGCTGTTGTTCTTCGATATTCCATCTCAACTATACCCAATCTGCTGGTTCCTCTCGGTGCTTCCCTGCTTATTTATGCGTTGGGATATTTGAAAATGAGGAGGCCCGAACTGGAGGCCGGCGTAAAGGATGAACTATCGGCCAGAAAATATGAGAAATCCACGCTCACGCCTGAAAGGTCTGAAAGATATCTCGACAAGCTGCTTAGCTTCATGAAACAGGAGCAGCCGTTCACCGATGGCGATCTGACGATTCAGAAGCTGGCGGAGAAGCTCGCTATCCCGGCCCATCATCTTTCGCAGACAATCAACGAACGGTTAGGGCAAACCTTCTCGGATTTCATCAATTCCTACCGTGTCGAAGAAGCCAAAAGAAAACTGCTCGATCCCGCTCTGAAACATCTGTCCGTTCTGGGCATCGCCGAAGAGGTTGGCTTTAACTCGAAATCTTCGTTCAACTCAGTTTTCAAGAAGCACACCAACATGACACCCTCGGAATTCCGGACTGCCGGCAACGGCGACAGTCAGTACCGGGAGCGGTAGCGACCGGGTTTCGATGTACGCGACGGCCGAGTTTGCCCGACAATAACCCGGTCGCTAACGCTCCCGGTACTGACCTCACCACTCAACCGATTCGCTATCGCCCTGCGTAATTCCCAAATCTAAATCAAAAAGCGTCCAGAATTGCAAATCTGGACGTCCATTTCTGTCTAAGAGGGCGATTCTTCCCAGAAAAAACCGTCATATACATCGAGCTTCAGCTTCAATCTGTTCGCCGCTCTCTCCGGCTTTGGCGGGCAATCAAAAACCGACATGAAATCGATCATGGTTCACCAAAAAGGAGAAACTCATGCGAAAGCTACTAGCGATCATTTTCCTGATTGCGGTCGGCGCGACCCTCTCGTTTGCGCAAACGCCGGACGACCAACCAAAGAATCAGTTCTTTGCGGGATATTCATTCAACAGCGCAGACATCAACACGCTAACTGTAGATCCACGCCGTACCGGACAGAACGGAATCAATCTCGAATACACGAGAAACATCACCAGACACATCGGCATTACCGCCGACGCGTCAGCGCATTTCCATAGAGACACCAGCAGTACCACCGGCGGCACCTTCACCAGCAAGCGAGATCAATATTTCCTGCTCGGCGGCTTGCAGTTCAAGACCGGCAACGGCAAACGCGTGCAGCCGTTCGCCCATGCGCTGTTCGGAGCTTCGCTCTTCAGAGGTTTTACCTCAGACATTCGGACGACCGGCAATGTATATACCTTCGACGATGTGACTTCTCTAGCGATGGCATTCGGTGGGGGAATAGATATTCGCCTGAGCCAGAGAATTGATATGAGATTGATCCAGGCTGACTATGCGCCGACGTTTTTCGGATCGGGACGGCAAAACAATTTCCGTCTGTCAGTAGGCATCGTCTTTAAGAGATAGATTAGCCCCGGAGAACTTGTATGAGGAACATCAGACTCTTAGCTTTATTCCTCTCCCTGCTTTTTGCCCTCGCAATACACTCGAGCTTTGCCCAAACCCGCCCGCGCCGCCTTGTCGATCCGCCGCCAACTCCTTCGCCCTCGATCGAGACGCGCGAGTTGGAACCACAGAGTCGCGACGTCGCGACTCGCACCAATACG
>Ga0193730_1000180_pt1 | contig 20247 bp, 22 predicted proteins | sample U1a1metaG_FD_144919 | JGI IMG/M metagenome (GOLD analysis project Ga0193730, IMG submission 144919) | Soil microbial communities from a riparian zone of the East river system, Colorado, United States - U1a1 | ecosystem: Environmental > Terrestrial > Soil > Riparian zone | place: USA: East River...
GAAAGATATTATAGCCTTGCTGGTTATATAGCTATATAATTGTTGTCGGGCAACCTTTCCGGGATATTAGTGGCTCATTCGAAAGCCATGGTCTGGGGCATCCTCCATACACCACCTTTAAGGAATTGGCGGAACGGTTGTTGCGCAAAGGAGGGATGAAACTTCACCATAATTGGAATGTGAAGTCACGTGACCACCACATAAGGACGTCGAACACGTGGGCATTCAGAGCAAGTGCACCGATATTCAGTCCTCTTTCATCCAATGGCACACCTTGTAAGTCTGATCACTGCTGAGGGACATCGATGCCGATAATGATCTCATCAATTTTACCATTGGTCCAAGGCGAACCCTGAGTGTCGGTGACTCTCCTGCCCAAGACCCACGGCACAATATGAAGTTGTGGCTAGTGCTGAATTCCCTAAGATCCCGCCCTAACTGGTCGTGTACAAACAGGTGTTCAGTGGTGCTCGGTAGTGTTCGCTGGTGTTCGGAGGTGTTCGGTGGTGTTTATTGGTGTTCGAACAGGTGTTCGGAGGTATTTGTTGGTGTTTGTTGGTGTTCGAGCATGTACGAACAGGTGTTCGGTCATGTTTATTGGTGTTTGGACAGGTGTTCGGAGAGGTGTTCGTTGGTGTTCGAACATGTACGAACAGGTGTTCGGTCGTGTTTGAACATACCAGCAGGTGTTCAGTGCTGGTGAGTGGTGTTCGTTGGTGTTCAATACTCTCTCTCTGACCTGCAAGCACTATCCACGGATGCTGTATACCAATCTGGACAGTGACCAGTTGCACATTGCACGAACAATGCACGATATGCTTGACAAGGCAATTGATCTGTGATCCGGGGATCTGAGGTTAGAAAACATATATAAGGGCCAACTACTGCGGACAAAATAGCAACCCACCATGGAGTCACGGAAAGATATTCTCTTCGCTTCTTGGGCCGGGAGTAAACAGAGCGCATTCCGGGTCTGCAAAGCATCCTGTGAGCATGAAGGCATACGTGATGGTATCACGGACAGGCCTTTGGAGATCAGAGTTGGCTCATTGTAAGCAAATCCATTACAATGGGGTATACTCTAATCAATCACTCTATTTAGTGTTCGCGTCAACGTCCGTGGCAAAAGCAAATGGGGGGTGGTCTGCGACATACGAGGTATTGCTCGTGAGAACGAGAACCCCGGGGATCTGGTGGATGCGAAACTCAACGTATGTCGTCATTGTGATATGCAGGAGTGGCTCACTTATGTAACCTACATGTGGAGTGGGCCCCCTGACGTTCTGAATCTTGAGGGGTGGGTGGATTAAATCATCTTAGCTTTCGATACCACACTGATTTAATTATTTAGATATGAGGAATTTGTTCCCGAGGCAGACAGGGATCGAGCCTTAGTGGGAGCGGGATTTGGTCAGTGGATTCCCTGCGAGCGCATCAGGGGTGAGCCAAATATAACATTCTGCGGAAAATGGAATGGAACACTAAGTAACCCTTCAGAGGTAGTAACTAATGTCCGAAGGGTGCATTGCAATGAGGCCCCTCCAGCAGAAGGATATTATTTCAAGTGAGATATTGAACGCACTTATAATGCGTAACTAATATATTCAGCTAGATATGTCTTAGATACTCCAAAAGCCTGGAATTGTATGGGGAAATGGTTCCCTGCCACGAATATTGATGGAAGTCCTAGATGGCCATGGATGGTAAGTGGTGTCCAGGATTGGGAGAGTCCCAACGGGATCATGTTCGATGACAGTTCGGAGCAATTTGGGAAGTATGCTAATGAATGAAGGAAAGGAGTGGGAGGTATATAAGGAGGGTGACGACGAAGGCGAAAAAATGCGGTGCCCTTCCACAACCTCCACTCCCCTTTAATTCCATCCAGTTGTCATTTTCTGAGAATCAATCCTAACATCATTATGCATTGGCGGAGTGAGGAGCAATAGATGATGCCTTGAAATATACTATGTGTTCGAATATGGAGTGTACCGATGTCCAATGCGTTAGTGTGAAAGCCATCGAACATACAAGCTATACATATATCTCATCACCATTGTCATCTCCACTGTCAAGATCACTGGCACCCTCCTCGTTGTCAGCCTCCTCATTCTCACCATCTTCATCATCGTCTTCATCGCCGTCATCGTCACCTCCAGACTCGTGCTCAGGTGGAACAGGCACTTTCTTCCTTTGGGGTGGCACTCTCCGGTTCTTCGCTTTTCCTGATCTACGGGTCTTTTCATGAGCCTCTTTCTGCAATGTTCGGGACCAATTAACTGCCTTTCTTGCAACATTCCGGGAAACTCCACTCTGCTCCAGCAGAGAGACCTGGAGCGACTTTTTCGGAGCATGTGCCGGGGGTGCCCTGGTGCTGGAATGACGCGAAGTGCCACTGACACGCACTAATTTGTAGAAAGAAGGGTTTGTCAAGACAAGGATGTCTTGTTTTTGGACCTTCCAGATGACCTGCTGAGCGTTTGACCCAATCTCAGTGACCCTGATGCTCAGAGGGAGACACTGGCATTGGGAGAGGAGAGTGCCAAGATCTGAGTCAAGGTCAGAAATTTCATCTTCAGTGAGGTCTGCGCATATCTCCTGATACTCTGCAATATACCCAGGCCTCGTGGAAAGCAGCTTCCAGTAGCCCACTAGGTCATCTGATGAAGCAGGAAAGTAGAGCGCTCGGCGCTCAGCGAACGAGAGCACCCTTCTGCCTGGAATGTTTCCGAGAAGGGTTGCATTACATGCAATGAAAGAAACCGACTTGATTCGCGCATGCACTTTGGTCAGAGTCCAAGACTCAATGGCATCATGCAGGCTCTCCGGGCGAATGGGATCCTCATTCGTGCACCAGCGAGCATTTAGACAAGTCCAGATATGAGTGGTAAATTGTTTAAATAGCTGGCAGGCAGCTTGGTTCAGGAGTCCGAGGTTATCCGACCACAGCCAGGGGCGCATCAGTGTCCATGGTTGATCCCTGATACAACTCTCTACATCAGCCCAGGAGGGTGCTTCTCCCAGTGGATAAGCCTCAGTAGGTACATCTGAATCAAGGGACCTGTGGGTTTTCTTCTTTACCAACTTGACACCCAACGCCTTTAAAACCCCAAGATCATCCGCTCTGAGCACAGCAGGAAGACAGACCTCCCTACTAAGATCAAGATCGTGGAGGAAGAACATGCCAAATCTGTCAACTACTTCGCGGAATCGGAGTAGTGCAAGTGACTCATTGACATAAGAGCTGACCATGGTGGGCGTATAGAGGACAGACTGGAGGAGGTATGTGAGAAGACCTGTCAAGATGCCATAATTGGGTGGACTGAGGGTGTACAGTCGATGCTGAACCTGAAAAATTGCCTGCATTCTCCTCGACAGGAAATTGAACCAAATATGTGATGGGATCCAAAGGATAGGGTGGGAAAGCATAGTATCTTCAACCTATGGAGGATGTTGGTGGTGGGATGCTTCGCAGATTAAATGTGATTACCTCGAAATCGAGATCATGAACGATCCTCAGAAAGGCCTCCCCTCCCATCCGAATCTCATCTCTCACTCCAAAGGATTTGTGGGCAGCATCGTGGGTATAAATTTCGGTGACTTGGTCAATGTAGTGAATGTACTCTGGATCCAGAACGTATGCATCCTTGTCTCTGAATAGTTCGCGATTGTTGTCCAGTGGACGGGTGACTTCCCAACCTAGATTGTATACAGATCGGAAGACGACTTGAGAACGCTCCCTGCGTTGTGCGGGCATCTCTGCCTGAAGACCACCATACAGCGAGAGTGTATTCAGATGGTGAATGGTGCCAGTAGAGAAGCCAGCGGCACCGAAGGACGCTTCGACCGAGTCGAGGCGCCATAGACCAACGACCGCGGTTGAATGGACAGGATGGTGAGTGACGCCAAGATCAATTAGGAGGGTCCCATTCTCAGGACCACACATGTAGTCCCAATCCAAGCAGAAGAACTGTTTCTGGAAATTCGTGAAGCACTCCATCATGCAAGTTGCAGGGTTGGCACCGTGGGCCTTTGTATGGTGCTTGCCACCCTTCATCTCGGCGACAAAGAAAAATGACCCAAACTGTGCGAGGTCGGCATCGGAATCAAGGATCTGAGATGGTGAAGTACATCATCAATACCACAGCTAGACAAAGATCAAGACCTACGATGTCCATCATCTCTGAAATAAGCCTGCGAAATGCAGCTGGGCGCAATGGGAATGTAGGCGCACCTCTCCCCTCCCCACCTTTCCTTCTACCCATTTTAAGAACAAGATTTTCATGGCTCAGACCAACGTAGGGCTGATCCAGCTTGCTGGTGACCTTTTTCATGGCGGGTCGCATGACCATTTTCCAGAAAAAGTTTTGAAGCTCTGGAGGAACAAAGGACATCCATCTAGCATTGCGGGGATGTCTATGGGTCATACGAGGGAAAAACAGGTAGACGTTGACGGTGCCTGAGCCTTGTCCCAACTGACCAAAAGACACATGGGGGATTTGGCTCAATCTGAAACGTCTTGTCCACCACTCTGAGCGTTTCCCTTGTGAGTGGCGATCATTCTCTGACTGTGGAACCAACAGGTCAATATAGACGTGATTGTGTTTCCATATTGGAGGTTTCTTCCTGATGTGCGGCATGGTGTAGATGCTCACTGCCTGATGAAAACGGGGATATGTGGTGATCCATATCAAGCTGTCTATGTCGTAGGAGTGAAGGATCCTTTGAGGCACGACAGCATCTCTTTGAAGGTCCAGATAGATGTACTGGTCGTCCACCGTCTTCCCCGTCAGGAACATGAGGTCATCAGTACCTGCGGCTGCCAGCATCTCCTCACCTCCCATGGTACAGGCATCAGGTGCGCCGGTGCCGTCGTCGGACTCGGGCATGGGGACGCAAGGATGATTGATTCCCACAGGTGAGAGGTGTTCCAAGATCATGATCGGTGGCTTCTTGTGGAATAGATCAGCATAGCTTGGGAGAATCCGATAGCCTTGATCCTTATATCCCCTCCAAGGGTTGGTGATGATGCAATTAGCCATGTAAACTAGGTCAGGGCTAGCCAGTTGGATGGGCATAGGGGGAGCCGTGGCAGTAAGGTCCTCTAAGGTTGGGCCTTCATCATAATCGTCAAATTCATCATCAAACTTAGACCACAGCCCTCGCAGAGACTTTAGGGGGGGGATAACAGGACCTGGAGGCCTAGGGAACCTTCCCAGTCGAGCCTGAGTCCAGTCGTCGACGTGGATATCCCGGTTGGCATTTGCCGGTGTGATGTGAGATGGAAGGTCAGAAGATGATTCTTCTGAGTCACTGCCTTGACTGTCCAATCCTGCATGGGATTCAGACATGCCCTTTGCATTTCTAATAGATGGAATGGAAGGCTTGGCTGTGTGGCGGCTCCTCTTTTGAGGCACCGCGTGTTGCGATCTCTGGGTACAGGAAGGGCACTTTTTGATAGCCCGCTCCAGATCGTTGGTAGTTTCGTGGAGGCAATGGGTGGGGTGACGCTCGAGCTCCTGAAGCACATCCTCCAGGATTGCATCCCTATCTGCTGGTGTGTGCTGGCGGTGGTCATCATATATCTCCATTACGCGGGCATGAACGTCACTGGCGATTCTCAATCGCATGCTATGACAGCAAGGAAATGATGGCTTCCTCCAAATGCCCCTGGATGTCAAGCCAAATCCCGTTGTCCATATGTGTTCCAGCACCTGACATGCAATTGGACCACAGTCGTATCCGTTTTGGATCCAGTCAAGAGTTCTGATGGAGAGGGTGAGGTGACTCCAGCCATGTAGAATGGTCAAATTCCTCCATATGATTGGACCCCCCCATTCCTCCCAGTTCCTTGCATCCGACGATGCCCCAGTGGAGGTATATTGCCGGCCAAGGACATGTACAACCTTTTCTTCTGGCGTCCAAATGACACAGCAGTAGTGATTGCCTCCTCTACTACTGTCTCCACCTGTATTCAACAGTCCAGCCATAGGTGCCTTCTCACATGGCCCTTGTAGTGGCAAGTTATATGCAGTCCGGAAGGCAGAGATTTCATCAGGTGTAGGGACTTCCTTGTTAGGCATCATCCAGGGAATCTGAATGTAACGGATGTGTGGACAACCCAGTCTCTGCCAGAGAGCAGTGAGCCAGAAATCCAGGAGCAAACCATCCGTCCATAAGCGGTCCTTAAGAGTGCCTAGGCCTTGAAAGACAGCAGTCCACCTTGTAGGGCTAAGCTGCTCCGCCGCTAATTAATGGAGTGAGGGAGAGTTAATAGTTTTCATGAAACAGAGTTCTCTCACTCAATGGAATGCCATCTACATCATGATGGACTTCTTCATCCGGGGACGGTGGATCCAGATGGCCACCATGTGATGAGAGATTTGAATATTCGTCCCCACTGAAGTCACTTCCAGTATCAGAAGATAATGGAGAAGGAGGAACACTTGGTGTGCTACAGTGTCCCGAAGATGGCGAAGGTGGTTGGTGGCCAGCTTGGTGATCCTTGTCTTCTGAGGATATCAGGGATATATCGTCTCTGCTGTCATCCTTGAGGACAGTCATGGTTTTTTTTTTCTCAGAGGGTCTGAGCTACTCACGGAAGATGATTCCTCATTCAACATCGCCTGAATTTTATCAAGCCAGCCATCTAGTGCTGGGGTGGTCTGTTCAGTGTGAGCAGTGACCCCATCTCCTGACGTTTCCTCCTCATCAGCGAGCAGAGACCGAATCCTTTCCAGATATGTGCCTATCTCGCTAGGTTCCAGTCCCATGATGCTGGGCTAGGGCACAAAGTTGTGATTTCACGTGATGAAACCTAAGACAATGATCGATCTATGCTCCACTAGTAGCTTTAAGGGGAATGAAATAAAACACGTCAAGGGGTGAAACATATGGTGGGTGGTGGAAACTCTACATCAGAGGTACGATTCACATCCAGGGCACTGGTAGAATGGCCACTCGGTATCCAACATGTCGTTAACAAACGATACACCCAGAAGGACTCTCCAGTCAGGTGGTACAGCCCTTTGCTCGACCCATTCTTTGACCTTTTTGAGTCGCCTCCCTGATCCGACCACATGCCATTCAGCGTCCCTATTCTGCACGCTGTGTGAACCCCTGGAGATAGGCACCGCATTGAGCAACTTGCGGACGTCGGCGTCATTCACATGAGTTGATTCATGAACAGGATGCTGCTCAGTTGGCTCGCCAAGACAGTGTTGGTGAAACCATTGTTTACAATGCACGCAGTAACGTTGTCGGTCCTGGAAAGGGTTATAGACCTCCTGACAAGTGCAGGATACGCGGTGATTCTGGAAACTATATTAGATGTCGACAACGCAGCGAAAACGATCGAGCCGACCGTCACAGAAAATCTTCCTTTGCTCGTAACCAAATTGTGTCTCCAGTACCACGAAGAGTTGCCTATGGCTTGACCATATCCTGCGGTATCATCAAAATAATGAACACTCATTGGTGCTGTGGATCAAAAGTCATCGGAATCACGCCAGAATACGCCAGAGTCAACAGTACCTACATTCTACTGAATGAGAGGAGACCAGCTGTATATGGTCGGATTTCAACAGTTCCGTCGGCCCAAGGGATTCAATGGCGCTGTAAATTAGTTAAGCATGCATGTGGGAAGATACTTGGGCTGATAACATACGGATGCCTCAACAAATGACGGATGTCCGGGCGTCCCTGTGCGAGTGCTTCTAGGTCCCCTTTGGAATAGTACCATGATACTTTCAACCACAGCTCCTTTTTGGGACCAGGTGCTCGCATATCCAGGATGACCCCATACCAGTATACATCTGGGTGCAAACGACCATCAGCCGATCTAGGTGGCCTACTGTTCCACTCGCTCTTTGGGGGCATAATGGCAACGCTGACAAAAAGGCTGCATTGAATGACGTTGACAAATGGTGGGTGGAGGTATCTTGCCTTTTTCCTCTTTCGAAAGTGGACGAATCATCAACTAGATAAAGACCATAAACAAGGACGTAGCGACATCAGAGCAGAAAAGTAAACCTTGGAATGATTCCCAATCGGGCCAAGAAGCATACTCGCGTAGGCTGGGGATACGGGTGGATGGAGCGATACCTCGGTTTTCCACTTGTTGCATAACGCTACTGGTATATGGGGGTGCGACATTTCGGTTGGTTAGTCCCTTGGCTTATTATATCCTTTTTACCATCCGACTAAATTCCGATGCAATCAATTCGGGTCCTGACGAATTTCCGACAGGCGGAGTACTATATCATTTAATGAGGAGTTTGCGTAAGTGTATGGGCTGTACAGGCATGATTAAAAGCGAACCGACAGGTTGGATGTACTATATTGCATAATGACCGGTTCGCGGAAGTGTATGGACGGTACAAGGGGTTCGAACACCTGCTAGGTATCGAATACTTCAACTTCCTCTATTTCAGCTGATCATTGATTACTCCAAACTCAGCCAATGCATGATGATTATTTCACGGACATTGATACAGCATGGAATATAGCGGCAGCGGAGGGCCAACTACTGGGAGAGCTCCTTATTTTTACGCCTTTGCCTTCCCCTTCTTTGCCTTCCCCTTCTTTGCCTTCCCCTTCTTCGCAGTCTTCACGTTCCCCTCTGCTTCGGCGTCTTCCTCATCTACCTCCCACAGGCGTTGTTCACTGGGGTAATCCCCGAAATCCTCCTCAGTGCCTTCGAACTCAATCTCATTACGACTAACCCAATCCTGGACACCTACTACCTTCCACGGCCACCTCAGCGTCCCATCAATATTAGTCGCAGGGAACCATTCCCCTGCCACTCCCCATTCTGTGTGCGCATTAAAGACATATCTAGATTCATATATTAGTTACGCATCATGAGTGGATTCAGTATCTTACTTCACATAGAGACCTTTGGCGGGAGGTGCCTCGTTATGTGCCACCCTTGCGAGGTTGAAACCCCCTGAAAATTCAATGGATCTCAGTGTTCTAGGTTCCGCAGAATTTTACGTTTCGCTCACCAAAAATGCTGTGGCAATGAATCCATTGCCCATGTCCAGCTCCCATCAAGGCTCGATTCCTGTCCGCCTCCGGAACCAGTTGCTCGTACCTGAATGATTAAGTGAAATGTGGTATGTAAAGCGAGGATCTTTATGGGTTAATACACTTACATGGGGATGTCCACTTCGTCGGGTGGCTTGTCCCACATCCAGGTAATATAGGCTACCCAGTCCTGCGAATAAATTCCACACTTTGACAATAGCATATCCATAAAATATATGACCTACGTCATCGTGAGCTGCGAGCATTTCCTTGGGATCCTCGCCCTCGTGGGCGATTCCTCGTATGTCGCCGACCACCGCGTGTTCCAGCTTGCCGTCAAGTTGGACACGGATGCTAAATTGGGTCATTAGAGTACACGACATTCTAATTGTGGGTTCCTTACTACGTGCCGGGCACGACCCTGAGCCTCAAATCCACCGAAGGACCATCGCCTGTCAAGTAAAGAATCAATATCCAGATTCGGTGAAGTTGACGTACTCACAGATTGCTTCACTAACCCGGAACATTTTGTTATTGTCATCCGCCATTTCAGGAGAGATGATGAGATTATTCGCTGCCATGGTGGTTCGCTATTAGGGCACAATGAATGATTTGGCCCTTTATATATGTTTTGATCCTCAGCCTGGAAAAACCTCGGATCACCGACTAGCTGCCTTATTTGCCACGTGTTCGGTCATGTTCGGGCAATGTTCGTGCAATGTTCGTGCAATGTTCGTGTGGTGTTCGTGTAGTGTTCGTGCAGTGTTTGTGCAACGGTCGATTAGCCTGGCGCCACATGTAAACTTGTAGAAGCTGTGACGCCGAAAATGGCTCCATGACTCTGGTAGAAATCACACATACGTTCAGGCTGGGTGAGACCACACCCCTCATGCTCTGGACTCTGCGACCCATGGATGCCATTTATCTACCCCTCGAAAATAGAAAGTGCGGGATACACCAGGACACGTCATAACAGTGATCCAACGTTGTATTCACCCGTCCCAGGTCACCACTGCCGAGCAGACGGTGATCGAACACTTACAGTGCACGGATGTTCGACGCGTGTTCCATATTTGGAGGTCACGTGCCTGGTCACATGACCAAGTATTCCCCTGTACGGTGAAGTTCAATCCCTCCCTTGCTCAACAGCTGTTCGGCCAATTCATTAAAGGTGTTGGATGAGGGATACCCCAGTACATGGCTCTCTGATGAACCCATCACATTCCGCTGGTAGAAGCACCCTCCTGGGGAGTTGTACAATATTTAATATAATATAATATATATTATTCCACTGCGTGGGCGGATGCTCCATCCGCAAGGCGTTCGGTGGTGTTCGGTGGTGTTCGGAACATGGACGAACAGGTGTTCGTTGGTGTTTGGTGGTGTTCGGTCGTGTTCGAACATGAACGAACAGGTGTTCGGTGGTGTTCGGTAGTGTTCGAACAGGTACGAACAGGTGTTCGGTGGTGTTTGTTGGTATCCGGTGGTGTTCGTTGATGTTCTTTGGTGTTTAAACAGGTGTTCTGTGGGGCAACAAAGACGGTGATGATGAGGACGATGAAGAGGGGGTGTAAATGAGGAGGGTGTCAGCGATCTTGACAGTGGTGATGGGATGTACATGTAACAATTATGAATGAACAATTATGAATGAAAACTTGCGCGAACAGTTTGAGAAAGTTTTCAGGCACCATTTCTATCCACTGCAAAGGAAGGCAATGAATTACTGGAGGGAAGACAATGGCTATATAGTGGGATGTACGTATTCCGGGACTTGTTGAGCAAAATCTTTAGCCAGCGTCAGCGCCCAATCCGTAACACCGCAAGCGAACAAAGACGCATTTTGTGTTCGGTCAATCTCATTGACCCAGTATCCTAACCCATCTGGCGTTCGAAGCACCCCTACATCCATGCGACAGAATAGCCTCAGCCCTGTAGCGAACCGCAACTGCCTCTCCTCCACCATCACAAGGGCCATCAGGGTTTTGACAGCGAAGTCCTCCAGCTCTCTTAACCCCCGTTCATGTTCTGCAGTCGAGCATCCACCGCCCACCAGAGTGACGGGTTCTTTCCTATCACACTGTTGCCTAAAAGTATGGAGCGCATCAGAACAGCACTTGATGGAATCTTGAACTCACATGACAACATCCAGGGGTGTTACGTTTTCTACGAATTTGATGGCCCAGGAGTCATGTTCGCTCTCTTCATATTCGCTACGGGTCTCGCGCCACTTCGTATGCACCTTGTAAATGATCTTCAGCCCAACGAAGAATATCCGGATCTCTCCCGCCTCCTTCAGAAGACTTGATGCGCTTTGCAAGAACCATCGTGCTTCCGCGATGTCCACTGGCTCCCGCAATCGAGCTTGCTTGGAGTCATCGTCCATATCTGGTAGAAGGACATGGTGCCCTGTTTCCGAATGCGTCCTTTTTACCACGAAATGGTCAGGAATTGGGTTAGGAAAAGAGCGATGCTGGCGGTGGCCCTCCTGATCCTCCTCGGATGTCAACAATACCATCTTCGGCCTTTTGCAATTGGTATTCTCTTCGGAGGCCACAACTTCCAAGTTCCCGGCAAGTTGTATTTTGTTGGCGCATTTAGTCAGCTCTTCCACATTGGGCCAGACCATGGCGTAACAAGAGAGGACATGCACTGCAACCTTGTATTTCTCAACATCCTCCCGTCTTAGGTTATAGGAGTTTCTGATATCATGGATCAGTGACGGGTTGGTGGAGGGCATGTTAATCACTCACAAGTAGTCGATGGTGAGGTCCATTCCCCCAATGACCAATTTTTGTTCTAGTAGTTGTTTCCAAGTGTCGGGGTTGTCGACCTTGTTCAACATGGTGGCTATAAATGATTCCCAGGTCATTAACGACACCGTATAACTATCACGATCTTTGGAGAGGGCGAGGGGAATGAGCAGCTGGCCAAGAAATAGCATGATGAAAAATAAATCGACGTTATTTGTTTGGAGACTTACAAACTCTTGCAAGTAACACGCATCCCCATCTTTGAAAATGGATTGGGGGAACGTGGAGTGGAGCCACTCAAATTCCTTCTCCGTAAATTCGTGGGAGAACTCCCTATGCCAGTAGGAAAGATTCCAAGTTGCTGCGGCTTCCAAAGTTGAGTACCTTGTGGGATCTGCCACAAACATAACCCGGAGGGGTTCCACAGATGAAGGTTGGGATGGCCATCCGCGGCTGTTAGAGGATGATCCCGCCGACCTCGATGTAATGGATGGGAGGGAACCCCAATGGGGTCGAGGAGACTCCATTGGTGATTCTACAGCGGAGTGAGGACATGCACTTATGAATTGAGGACGGGAAGGAAGTACCTGTAGGGTGATGATTCGCCACGCTTGGATGAAGTGACGGAGGACAGGACTGCTGATGATAAGGGTTGCGCGGCGGCGGGTATGCCCCGGGCTGTAGAACTAATGGACCTGGTGGTAACCCACCGGATGGAACCACATATTGTGGGTTAGTAGGTGCCACGGGAGATGGGCACATTAGTCGGGGCTGTGGCGCTGCCAGACTGCTTCCAGGGGGCATTGTATTGGCATCATCCTCTGACTCTGACTCTGACTCAGGATGTGCATCGTTCCATGCTTTTGCTTCTTCGACAGTGGGGGGGCGAGTTGAGACGTGAGTAGGGAGGTCCCAATTCGCCGGGCATGAACTATCGCAGTTAGGGTGACACGTTCTCGACCTGGCATGTCGAGTACACGAACTCCCCTCCTTCCCGAACACGGAGACAGGGTGGTGGCGAGGTGATAGGCGGCATGTATGAGGACAACCCTCGCAGCCCTTTTCTTTTCGTTTCTTCCTGGTGGGCATAGCGTGGTCAAGATTGGGGCTTTGGGTTCAAGCTGTTTTTAAGGCAACGAGCCTGCCACGAGGCGTTGCCGCCCCTGGCCGCATGGCCCATTCCATTCCCGCTTACTATGGCTCCCCGCGGAGTTGAAATTGCACCTAGTAGTTGAAATGTATCTTTCTTAAACCCAAATCGCAGTGTACTTGCACCGGAATTTCACTGGATGCATTCTAATAGGTCTCTAATATGCGACTATAATTTTATCTAAAGCGTACTGTGCTTTGGGGACGTCGAAAAATGGTCACTCGGATGAAGGCTAGATGATTTTGGGCTATTTTCAGTTAAAACAGTGGCTGTAAGTCCAAATTTGCCCCAGGAAGCTTGGAAAAAATTCATTGCTGATCACAATACATATTTCATCGTTTCCTGACGCACAGTTGGAGGCAATAATATGATGTGCTAAAATAGCCCAAAATCATCAAGCGTCCGTCCGAGTGACCATTTTTCGAAGTCCCCAAAGCACAGTACGCTTTAGATAAAATTATAGTCGCATATTAGAGACCTATTAGAATGTATCCCGTGAAAAGTCCGCTGCGATTTGGGTTTAAGAAAAATACATTTCAACTACTAGGTGCAATTTCAACTCCGCGGGGACCCATAGTAGCCTGTGCTACATCAATGAATTAATACCTAGATAGGCATGGACATTCGAGTCAGCACGGACGTTGGGGCAGATGTTCGTTCAAATCTTGTCACCATTACTACGCGTGCCAAATCCGGGAGAATCCAAACACATGTAAGCCAAATACAAACAAATTGATCGCGGCTTTCACTCTAACCATCACGTCGGCAGCCCTAAAGGCTTCTAAAACCGGTTATGGGTAAAACTTTTACTCCATAAGTCATGTGCTCAAGATTTTAAGCCGCTCCACACAGTTAAACGGTCTTCCTCGTCCGGGTCATCAATGAGGACACGATCGAGCGAGAAACGGGCACGTCTCGCGCCGTCAAGCGTTACAGAAGAATTCAGCACCCCGGAGTCGACTTTTGATTTGCGATGGAAGTTGGCGGAGTCGGCTGGTGATTGGTCGTCAAGGGGAAGTGGGTCATATGATATTATATTTTCATTGGTCTGGATTAGAGACCATTTACTAGGGCCGAATGCGGAAAACCTATTTCCATACTGGGAGGACGGGGACTTCGCTTCAATCCCAGAGGGTTATCTGGAGAAGGGCATAACCTGGCCCCTGTCAGGTTACGTCCCTCCCACGCCGGAGAATATTCTGGGTCTGGAGAAGCGATGGCCTCATCCACCATGGCCAAAAGACGGCGGTCAGTCTATGAGTTTATTTGGCTACTACGCACTCTTACAACCTTACCGCAGAGGAGGAAAATTTAAGGCAGGGTGTGGGCAGTCAGGGTGAACAGCGACAGTCATCAGTATTCTCATTGCTGGGATGTTGACCATCTTTTTTACCATAGATGAGGGGAAGATGTATGTGCAGTCCAACCACGATGTGCCTGAGGATTCCATACCCATAGATTCCCCCCTTGAGGTTCCGGACGATTCCATGCAAATAGATATGTCGTGTACGTAATAACCTAGTGACTCTGTAATAGCTATTTATCTCCGCCTCAGACCAGGACGCCTCCATGAATGAACCGCTTGGCGACGATATTCACATCGCTGGACAGGAACCCACTCTTTCAGGTGAGTGTGGAAATATTCCGAAACGGAACGTATTGTCACCGTAAACATCGTTGTAGGACGAAATGTCAGGCAGCAACCAACCACGCCTCCACCTTTGCCCAGTTTCGGCGGCTTAGAAACGACTAGAACTGTGAGCCATCCATTCCATTACCAATTTCCAGGCAGTTGTGACCGAAGCCACAGCCTCCTTCTGACAATGTTGACTCCCCTGGAAAATCGCAGGGGACCAGCTCTGAACGTGGAAGTTCACACTACACCCACGGTGTATTCCAAGTAAGAAGCCCACGCAAGAGACCAATTCAGCATGAAAATGAGCATGTACGACCTCTGGACACAGCGAGGCCTGACTATCCATCCTGGGTTGCAAAGTTGCTGGACTTTGCTCCTCAAATTGAGGGTCATGGCGGCGTGGAATGTCTTCATCCAGTTGCATCGTGGTTAGAAGGCCCAGGCTCGCTAGCCGGCCTTGATGAATCAGAAGGCCTGAAGGACGCAGTGAAGCAGCTGGTAAGTTCTGAGATGAATGTTATCTCAGGCGGTATCTAATCGCACCTGAAGGCCGTGGATGAATTTCAGACTTTGCGTAAGTTGGGCGCGAAGATCTTGCAGAATTCTGAAGTAGTTCGTAAGCATTTGAGACACGCCTGCAGAACATCTACGGATGGGAAGGCGTTCCTTCGCACTGTATATAAGTTAGGTACCGTGTTGCAGGACTTGGATAGGGTCGAAGGTTGAATATAATTATACTGCTCAAAGGAGCTGACCAAAGACGTGACCGAGCTGACTAACCCTAAGCTGACTTTGAAATGGCCAACGACTATTATTGACGGCCAACCACATAGCAACAGCCTCCCAACCACCCAGCGAATAGAATGAGAACGCACGAGATTGTAATCGCGAGGGCAGATGGCAAAATCATGGACGAAGGCTGGGTACAAGGCGTCGGGTTAATGGCAACCAGCGGCTAACTTCAAGTTACAGAATCCCCAGGCCAGCAATTCTCGGCAGCACACGCGACCAGTTTGGAGAGCCCGAATTAAAGACGGGAAGCCAGGATCTCGGTGGAACGATCTCTACCTCTGGCCTAAGGAGGGACCTCAGTCAATGGAAAGGTGTAGCGCCCCTACGTGCAAAAAACGTACGTCCTTCTTCTCAGCAGCACTGTTTGGTTAGGGATGTTTTTTTTTGCATCAGCCGAGACGAAAATCAAGCGGGGCCAGTACGTTTTCATGCTTCGTAATGTTGGAGAGGCACGTTCCACTTCTGCACGTCAAATGAAATCGGTTAACATGTCACCCGCAGGAAAAGACTCTATACTACCACATGGACTGCGTCTCAGCAGATGAAAAGAAGGACATCGATGAGTTGCACGGCTGGGATGATGAAGATGGGGAAGAGTCTGACGTCGATGAGTTGGACAACTCGGGGGTATCCGATAACGAAAATGGGGAAGGATGCGTTGGAGGAATGAGCTGCTGATAAGTAGTAGCCTAGATAATTCAGACCCTCTTAAGTGTGAGAGTTGAATCATGTGATTACAATCGGATAACCATCGATCCATAGCTCGTAACTTTTCTTATCCAACTGCGCAAGAATGGATGCACAAACCCTGTGAGTTCCATGTCTATGAATGAGTAAGTACTTATTGATTGCCATGCAGACCAACGGATGATGATCTGAAGGAGTTCATGTGGGAAAAACTAAGGAAAGTCCTAAGCAAGTACGTTAGGCATCCTTCGCAGAAGGATAGCAAGACCAAGCAAGTTATTGAACCACTACTCAGTCTTGTGGGGGGGGTGAATTTACCGTCTGTTTACAGGCTGTTAATTTGGGGTGCACTGGAAGAGGCCAAGACCTTTCAAAATAATAGCGACAACCTCAACCAGCCGGTGACCGAGAAAGAGTTAGATTTTGTGGTGCTGACAGTAGCTTTCGCTGTATTCAATTCTTGTGCGTTGGACTCGGGTTCCTTCCAACAGAATCTCATTTTACTCCATAGACACCGTTGATATCGATGCGAATCGACATGCCGACAAGGTGAAAGGAGTAAAGCTAGCCGGCGGCCCTCAACTCGACGCGGAACTGGAGAAGTTGAGCAAATATATCAAGATACCAAGTTTGGGTCACATCAAGGAGCCGGCCACCATCGTCGACAAGTTTGGTCTTATCTTGGTATGGCATTTGCCAGAAATCATCTCCAGCCAGAGAGTTGTGGGTGAACTGAATCACTCCCCTACTTCTACTTAATTAATTGAACCCAACCTATCAGGACGACTACAACGCGGCGATCCAGGGCGTCAGCCATCTCCTTTCCACTCGAACCCCCGCGGAGAAAGGCAAGCCATGGAGATTTGAAGGGTTTCGTACACCAGAGGGTGGCGCTGTGTTTGGACCTGGTGTTCTGACATTCTCACCTGGGTGGTTCATGATGGCAAGAGATGTGAGTCGAGCCGATATTTCCAAGCCGAATTTAAGTGACATCGCCCGAAGCAACTCGGTGAACAGTTGCACCCATCTACTAGCCTGCAGTGTGACGACGCTAAGCAATACCTGGAGCGAATTACACATGCAGAACGGCTCTGCAATGCCGTAACCTCCCTAGTTGCTCCTGCGATGTATGACGCCGGGAGGGAGGCCATCAAGGAGGTGCAACTTGGTAAGGAGATGCATCGAACTCATGAGAACGTGGCTCTTTGGCCATCCGTTTTCACTGGGATGCAAATCATAGCCAACCGAACAACCCGCTATCACCGTGACCCAGGGGCAGCCTCTACTTACTATGATCTCCTGCTGAGCTTAGGGACCCATACCACAGCAGACCTTAGTCTTCCAGAGTTTGGAGCCCACCTTTACTACCCTCCCGGCAGCATCGTTCAACTTTCCGGTAAAATTTTCCTCCATGGTGTGGAGGACTGGGAAGGAGGTGAAAGGATATGTTTGGCACATATGATGAAGGACAACGTTCACGGCCGCTTGAATATACAGAGACCTACCTGGCCAGAGACGAAACACTACAAGGCACTTGTAGGAAAGTAGGGAGGCGTAGTTTTCCATGACCATATACATGGGGCGGGTGAACGAGAGTTAGTCATTGGTTTCATGTGGACTAACCCTGACGTCGTCTCCGTTACACTTGGCGACGCTATAGGTGACAATAAAGCAGTAAAATATAATGCAATGTACAGTGTGCGTTAATCACATGATCGAACCAACCTCCCCACTGGTTTGGAATTTTCTCCCCTGAGTATTTTGTTTGGATATTTGAAACTCGTGAGGCAATTTCAATATTTAAATGCACGTAGGGACAGTTGGAATTTAGGTTGAGGGTTCGCTGAAGGCCACGGAGTGGCCGATTAACGGGTTTCTTGCGTTGTCCGGGTAGGGGCATTGGATAGTGAGGTGATGCTGGGCACCTCATGTTGAAACCCGTACACACCAAGAAGCAATGCTCTGGTCGCTAAGGGTGGGCTACAAACTGGTAAACTAAGCTACTTATATACTGTTCCTGCTAAGATCCGGCGTCTGTAAGGCAATGCGAGGTTATATTCTTGTCTTGTGATCCTAATTTTCCCCCGTCACTGAGCTAAGTAACGTACAGAGCAGTTTGAGAACCGTTTCCTTAAGCCTCAGCCAACGCGTAAATCACGTGATAAAAACAACAACAAATAAGTTGAGTTATTTCAACCGAGCGTGACCAAACGCCTCTTGCTTCCAAACCACGACCTTCACCAACCACCAACGTTCAACCACGCGTGTCATTACGCCGCATCTTGCTCCACCGCGCGTCGTCATCTCTCACAGGCTGCACATCGTCTTCTGCCTGCCACGTCATCGTTCTGCTGACTCTACCACGCGGTTGGCGGTTGATGTGTCTGCAGCATATCAATGGCCAACCGCGTGGTAGAGCCAGCAGCTCCAAATCACTGTGAGTTCCTGATGAGTCGTCTCCTATACTGATCTTTCTTTTCTTCCAGACGCTTAGCAGTCTCAGATGGTCTTGGGGTTGGCCAGATGGGCCAAGGGGTTGGATAGCCTATCCTTATGCGGACTGGCATCCTCCCCACCTCATTTTGGGTCTTGAGGTTGGCCAGATGGGCCATGGGGTTGGATTGCCTATCCTTATGCGGACTGGCATCCTCCCCGCCTCATTTTGGGTCTTGAGGTTGGCCAGATGGGCCATGGGGTTGGATAGCCATCCTTACGCGGACTGGCTTCCTCCCCACCCTTGTCGCTTCATTTGGCATCCGTTGGACTTCGGGAGGATCTGGGTTTACGCGTGGTAAGTTGTTGCCATCCGTTCGTCTTAGCTGAGCTTTCTTTCCTAGATTCCCTAGTTTAGTTTGTCGTTCTTACCACCTTCTGCACCTTCTTTTTCCTTTTTCAAAATTGGCTTGCTGGAGATTGAACTGGCCATTCAGTCTCCAGCTTTAAACGCCAAACATTTTAGTTTTCTTTAATGTTTTGATTTCGTACTTTGGAAACCACATGTAAACGGTGAAAAAAAAGAATAAACGCTGTAAATAATCACATCATGTTGGCCAAATACGGCTCTAACCCTAACCCAAGCATGTTCAGGGGGAAAGGCCGGTTTAAACTTCACATGGTAATGCCTGTTTCTACACACTTAAGAACCAACATATTTTCACACTCTACACCAATACGTTCCATTGATCTTAACATCAAGGGCCTAGGCTGAAGCCACCCTTCTTAGATTTGAAATACTGAGGAGGAATAGTAGGGAGGGCGTTCTTCAAAGAGTAGACAAAAGCCAGTATACCCATTAAATATTTCTCCGCACATATCGAGCTTTCACAAAAATAACATTTATGAACTGTGGAGAATACGGGAGGAAAGAGTCCAATAGTTTTTTACGCCTTCCCGTCCAGGTCTAACTCTAACCACCTGCCGTCATCCACCCCACTCCCAAACCATTTACCTTGCCGTGCTTTGACGGAAAACCTGTTATTGCAACTAGGCGTCACGCAACGGATGAGACGGGTCCCGCTAGGCCCCTCAGAACAATCCCAAGATCGGGTGTGCCCACATCGCTCGCATTGAACTGGTAGGTTTTGGCCCCACGGACGGATGTCTTTGTGGCACCAAACGTAGTGATGACCGTACATGACCGTCCCTTTACGCTCCATGTGGACGATATCAGTGTGATGGCATATGACGGATAGCGTGGGGAGGAGCCTCCTTAGACTCTCCTCCACACCGTACTTCTCCACCAGGACAGACTGCGCGTAGCCTATGACACAGGTCGTAGTTAGACAGGGCATTAATTTAGCCGCTGTGAACGCCATGACGTTATCGATGTGAAGGCTGTGGCTAGTCAGTAAGGAAATCGAATGCCTAACCCCTACTCACCGATTGGCCGCCGTAGCTAGGTCACTGAAGCTCTCCTTGTTATTGACCAGTGCGCCGCAGGACATCATCCACAAGGTGACTTCTGCATCTTTAAGGAAGTCCATTTGGGGGCTTGGGAGGAGAGTATTCAAGAACTGTTCATATCCCGCTGTCAGAGAGAGCAAACCCCCTTACGATCGTCCACTCACTTGTTCGACAGTTGTGGCCAAGTTAGGACCAATGTATAGATCACCGACGAATACGTTAGAGTGATTGGTAATGAACAAAATAATACGGGGATACTTGGCTTCTCCGCTGTGAAAGAAGGGGACTTCAACGACGTCTAACGT
>Ga0193730_1000181_pt1 | contig 20202 bp, 15 predicted proteins | sample U1a1metaG_FD_144919 | JGI IMG/M metagenome (GOLD analysis project Ga0193730, IMG submission 144919) | Soil microbial communities from a riparian zone of the East river system, Colorado, United States - U1a1 | ecosystem: Environmental > Terrestrial > Soil > Riparian zone | place: USA: East River...
CTACATTGTTCCTTAGGGAAATTCTGGGCTACAACGGCACTGGCCAACAAGGGCATAAAAATGGTGATAAGCAAGATTGCAAGTTTGCGTCGAGCAGCTATTCTTCTCATTGGAGACCTCCCCTTCGGGTTCGAAATTTGCGCCACTGTCTTGCGCGCGAGTCAAATTTGCTGTCTGGACGTGACTACTTCAATGCACACTCGGTCATTCGTGAATGCAAGCCGCCTTATTTAAGCCCCCTTTCCAGGTCATCTGGTAACACCATGATGGTAAAAGCCTTAGGCGAGCGCGGGCACGGAAGATGCGAGTCGGCAACGGGAAATGAGCTACGATTAGAAGAATTGGCGGGAACAACCTTGCAACATAAACGTCTAACACTTCGTAACGTAAGGGCTCAGTAATAAAGAATGAACGAAAGTGGTTCAGATCGGGTTAAGTTCGGTCCCTACGAGGTGGATCTGCATACCCACGAGCTGTGGAAATATGGGACCAGAATAAAGCTAGTCGGGCAGCCGTTTGAGGTGCTGACCATCCTACTCAAAAAAGCCGGGGAGTTAGTAACGCGAGAGGAGCTGCGTGCCCGCCTCTGGCCTGGCGATACCTTTGTGGACTTCAACCACGGGTTGAACGCTGCCGTCAACAAGCTCAGGGAAGCCTTGAGCGATTCGGCCGAGAGTCCACGCTACGTTGAGACTCTACCACGCCGGGGCTACCGCTTCATCGCACAAGTCGAGCGACAGGATGCAATCCCAGCTATTCCGCCGCCGGGTGATCCGGTGAGCCAATCCGTCGCGATTCCGGTGGAACTGCCGCCTTCGGTTGAGCCCTACCAAATACAAAACACTGAAGGAGAAGCTCCTAGGGTTCGCAGGTTGCGACCGTACCTCATGGGCGGGGCATTCCTTCTCGTATTAATCTTCGGGGGCACATTCCTGTTAAAAGAGGTGTCATCCAGCGGAATCTCCGGCCAAATCCCCACACAACGAATCAGGCCCCTGACCAGTCTTGCCGATGAAACCAGCGAGCCTGCGTTCTCCCCCGGTGGCAACTTCTTGGCATTTCGCCGCGAAGGAGCCCGGCCAGGAGACTCGGGTATTTTTGTGAAAGCGATTGACGGCGACCAACTGGTTCAGCTCACCAGAAATGTCGGCGACTGTTGTCCAGTTTGGTCGCCGGACGGCGGCTCGATTGCCTTCTCGCGCTTCTTCAACAAGGAATTCAGTATTTATGTGGTGCCGTCTACACGCGGACAGCAACACCAATTCGACGCAAATGGCCGGCTTCTGACAGTAACCATGGGAAGTACGGAGCGCAAACTGGATACGAATGGTGTGACGCCTCGACGCGGCGAACTGGATTGGTCGCCCGATGGGAAGACTATCGCTTTCAGCGGCGGCGCCAGCATCTTCCTGCTGTCGCTGGCAGACTCTACGGTGCATCGCCTGACTGAACCTCCGCCTCTCTCCGAGGATTGGGGGCCCGCATTCTCAGCCGACGGCCAGAAAGTGCTTTTTGTACGCAGCCGTGGAAGTGGGTTTCCGGAAGAAATCATGGTCACCTCCTCAACTGGTGGTGAGGTGACGCGAATCACCGCGGAGCACGCCAGAATCCTTGGACCCCCGCAATGGTCCCTTGACGGACAGTCGGTTGTATTCGCATCGGATCAGGGCAGTCACCCCGGCCTGTGGAGAATTTCGGCAACTATGAGAGAGTCCCCGGTCCAGATCAACGACAGCGGGTGGCGGCCAGCGGTTTCACACAGGGGATACCGGCTTGCCTATCAGCGAATCACACGAAATCTCAATATCTGGCAAATGGATTTGTCAGCGTCAGGCGAAAAGCGGGCGCATGTTCTGGTGCCCTCCACGAGCGAAACCGACCAGGGACCGGGCCCGCAATTTTCCCCGGACGGCATGAAACTGGCATACATGTCGGACCGTTCGGGAACGATGGAGCTTTGGGTCAGCGCCCGGGACGGCAGCAATCCGTATCAACTGACTGCCATTGGAGGCGCGGGAACGCCACGATGGTCTCCCGACGGCGGGGCCATTGTCTTCGACGCAAGGGGACGAAACGCTCCGGTAATCTACACCGTCAAGTTGCAGGGCGGGGCGCCACGTTTACTCACGTCAGACGATTCTCAAAGTGTCTGCCCGAGCTGGTCGCGCGACGGCAAATGGATCTATTTCGCGTCCGATCGCACTGGGAATTTTCAGGTATGGAAGATTCCGGCAGAAGGAGGCGCACCGGTACAAGTGACAATTCATGGTGGCCACGCCGCTATGGAGTCTCCCGACGGAAGATACGTTTACTATTCCAAGACCCAGTATTCCAATCCGGAAATCTGGCAAGCGCCGGTGGGCGGTGGTGCGGAGACGTTGGTGTCTCCACTGCTGCATCCATTCACATGGGCCAGCTGGTCAGTCGTTGAACAGGGAATTCTATTCGCCGGGCCGTCAGGAAAGGGCAAGCCTGTCTTGAGCCTTTTCGATTTTGCCACGCATCGGGTGACAAACCTCGGGGTGCTCGATGTAGTTCCGTTCTGGCTGGGCTCCACGCCCGACGGCAAAACAGCTGTATTTGATCAGCCCGGCTGGCAACAAGCCCAAATTATGCTGGTCGACAATTTCCGCTAGAACGCTTCCGGACGCTGGCTACAATTCATTTCACGTGCTCGCGGCTATTTTGGAAAAAGCCTTTTGGGCCAGCCTCCGGCAAAGGCTAATCACTGCAAACGCCACATCATTTCCTTAGGTGCGAACACGTGGCATGATGCGCGCAATGACGCCGGTACTGCGTCGTCATCCTTGCAACTCACGGCAACGATCTCAACCTGAATTGCCAAACCGGCGATGCTTCACTTCCTGGAGGTATAATGGCGGGTTTTGCGACCATGGAAAAAGCTACACAATACGAACTTCGCCTCGCCGAACGCATGTCGCGGTTGGGAACCGAAACTGCGTTTGAAGTTTTGAATAAGGCGCGAGCGCTGGAGCGCCAAGGCAAGGAAATCATTCATCTGGAAATCGGTGAACCGGATTTCGACACTCCGAAGAATATTGTGGAGGCTGGAGTTCAGGCTCTGCGCCAGGGTTGGACGCACTATGGCCCGTCGGCAGGGCTGCCCGAACTTCGACACGCGATTGCGGAGGAAGTCGGCCGCTCAAGAGGCGTGAAGATATCGGACGATGGAGTCGTCGTAGTTCCAGGCGGCAAACCAATTATTTTCTTTGTGATTTTGGCCTTGGCTGATGTGGGGGATGAAGTTATTTACCCCAATCCCGGGTTCCCGATCTACGAATCCATGGTTCATTACGTCGGCGCCCGGGCAGTACCGATCCGACTGCGGGAGGAGAAAGATTTTGGTTTCGATATTGACGAACTGGCGGGGCTGATAACCGACCGGACGCGACTGATCATCCTGAATTCTCCACACAATCCGACAGGAGGCGTGCTTCAGAAGCAGGATATCCGCGATATTGCCGAGGCTATTGGAGAGCGCAACATCATGGTGCTCTCGGACGAAATCTACAGCCGGCTTATCTTCGACGGCGAACATCATTCGATTATGTCCGTGCCTGGTTTCAAGGAACGCACCATTCTGCTCGACGGTTTTTCCAAGACTTATGCCATGACTGGATGGCGCATGGGCTATGGTGTCATGCGGCCGGATCTGGCTACGCACATCACGCGTCTGATGACCAATTCGAATTCGTGCACCGCCAGCTTCACCCAGATTGCAGGCATTGAAGCGATCCGCGGCGATCAATCTTCGGTGGAAGGGATGCGGAAGGAATTCCAAGAGCGGCGTGACGTTTTTGTTGCCGGACTGAATCGGATCAAAGGCTTCTCTTGTCGCATGCCGAAAGGCGCCTTCTACGTGTTTCCTAATATTACGAAGACAGAATGGAAATCGAAGAAGTTGGCGGATGCTTTGCTCGAACAAGCCGGTGTGGCCTGTCTGTCCGGGACCGCGTTTGGCGATTTCGGCGAAGGTTATCTCCGCTTCAGCATAGCCAATTCTTTAGAGAATCTGAATAAGGCGCTTCGGTCGATCGAGCAATGGACCGCGCGGAATTTGTAACCAGGTAAAGACAATGTCGCGAATCTGGTTGGGCGTACTCTGTGGGCTGATTTATGGCGCGCTGGATGCGGCGCTCATGATCCCCATGCAGTTTTCCGACAAGAGAGCCGCAATCACCGGGGCATTCATTAATCGGTTTTCGATTGGTTTTGTAATCGGGGCAATCCAACTGCCGTGGCCGGGCTGGGCGACTGGTCTTTTCATCGGAGTGCTGCTTAGCCTGGCTGACGCGCTGATCACGAAAGCCTACGCCCCCATAATTGGGTTGGGCGCGATCGGGGGAGTGATCATCGGTGTGATAGTGAACCGATTCGGACGTTGAGAGCAAAGTTCCCAGTTTCTTTATCCAAGAAGGATCAGTATGCCGGTGAAAAGAGCTCGCGGTAGAGTCCGGAAGCCTAAGGTAAGTCGTCCGCATATGCCGGGGTATGGGATACCCAAGGGTAAGAAAGGTTTGCTGTCGTGGAAGTGGGCAGAACAGCGCCTGGAAAAATCCCATAATTATTGGATCTCGACCGCGCGTCCAGATGGAACACCACATACGATGATCGTTTGGGGCTTGTGGCTGGATGGCAGATTTTATTTCAGTACTGGCCAGAAGTCGCGCAAAGCGCGAAACCTGGCGGCGAATCCCAGATGTGTGATTTGTTCGGACCGCACAGAACAAGCTGTGATCGTCGAAGGAGTTGCCGAACTCGTCAGCGATCGCGCATTCCGCAAACAGTTTGGGGATTTGTATCAAAAGAAATATGACTGGAACATGAAGGATTTCGCTGAGCCGATTTACGTGGTTCGTCCGCGTGTGGCATTCGGACTTTTCGAGAAGAAATTTATGGGCAGTGCCACGCGATGGAAGTTCGAATAGAAGGTATTGGACACTGCATCATTTAGATCTGCAAGACTTCCATCCAGAGAGAACAATGACAAAGAAATTTCGCGTCTTTGCTACTTGCGATATCGGTGAGTCCATCGACCTGCTGCGCAAACGCGGATACGACGTTGAGGTATATCCGCAGCCAAAAGCGCCGCCGAAGAGTCTGATCCTGGAGAAGGTCAAGTCAGGGATCGATGGCTTGATCACCACCTTACGTGACCCCATCGACGCTGAAGTGTTCGACGCGGGCAAGGGAAAACTCAAAGTGGTGGCGCAGATTGCCGTGGGCTTTGACAACATCAACCGCGCTGACGCCAACCGCTACAAGATTCCGTTCACCCACACCGCCGACGTGCTCACCGAAGCGACGGCAGAGTTTGCCTTCTTCATGCTGGGTGCGTTGTCCCGGAAGATGTGGACAGCGGAGCACCTGACGCGCGAAAACAAATGGGACTACTGGCATCCCTACCTGCCGTTTCTCGGCGACGAAGTGACGGGGAAAACGATTGCCATCATCGGAACCGGACGCATCGGGCTGGCCATGATCAAGAAGTGCGCCGGGTTTGATATGAATATTCTCTGTTATGACCCGGCGTATCAGAATCACGAGTTTGTGAAGGCGATTCAAGAAATCAAAGATTTGCTTCAAGCGCGCGGCATTGCGAAGGAAAAGACATGGATCAAGTACACCACGGTGGACGATGCGCTCAAAGAGGCAGACTTCGTCAGCGTACATGTGCCGCTGCTGCGCGAGGGCGAGAGCGATACTCCGACCTACCATCTGTTCAATGAACGCACTTTGCGGATGATGAAGCCGACCGCATTTCTCGTAAATACTTCCCGCGGGCCGGTGGTGGACGAAGCAGCCCTGGCGCGGGCTCTGCGAGAAAACTGGATTGCTGGAGCGGCCCTGGACGTGTACGAAAAAGAACCGCTGCCGGCTGATTCACCGCTACGCGATCCGGCCATTGAGGATCGTTGCCGGCTTTATCCTCATTTCGCCAGCGCTGCCAAGATTACCCGGCTCTCCACTGATCCGAACAAAGGCATGGCGGGGAGGTGCGTGCAAGGATTGATCGACGTGCTGGAAGGAAACTATGGGGGAGATATCACGAAGATGCCGTATGTGGTGAATAAGGAGGCATTTGGGAAGTAGCACTCAGCATTCAACATCAGCATTCAGCCATTACAGGACGCTGACAGTCCTATTTGGGTCAAATGGCTTCGGACTCATGATTTCGACACTATCTGAACTTGCGGGGCGTCGCAGAATCAAAAATGGCTGAATGCTGAGTGCTCGCTCTACTCCGAGATAGTATGTTCCTCGCTTTGGGCGCGGAGAACGCGGTCAACGGAATATGGGGCTCGACGGGTAGGTTCGTGGTAGTGACGCACCTGCATTTCTCCTAACAACCCAACCGCCAGCATATTGAGGCCAGCCAAGAGGAGCACGGCTGCAAAAATCATGAGTGGGCCGTGATTGGTCATCACGTCAGAATGTCGGACGAATTTTTCAATCAGTAGCCAGAGCGAGACACCCGAGCCGGCGAAGATACTCAACATGCCCACCGTGCCGAAAAAGTGCAGCGGGCGCCCCAGGTATCGCAGCAGAAAACGGATGGTGATGAGATCGAAGAACACGCGGAAAGTGCGGGAGATTCCGTAGTGCGAGTTTCCGCGCTCTCGATTTACGTTACTGATGGGAACTTCGCAAATCGATGCACCGTGCCATGATGCGAGCGCAGGAATGAAGCGATGCAGCTCTCCATAGAGAGGAACCTGCTCCAGAATCTCGCGGCGATATGCCTTAAAGGTTGTGCCGAAGTCGTGAATGTCCACGCCGCTGACTTTGGCCATCAGCCAGTTGGCGCAACGCGATGGAATGCGGCGGAGCCAGAGATTATCGATGCGGCGCCGGCGCCAGCCACTGACAATGTCGTAGCCGTCGGAAATCTTCTCCAGAAAAAGCGGGATATCGGCAGGATCATGCTGCAGATCGCCGTCCATGGCAATAATGTATTCGCCGCGGGCATGGTCGAAACCGGCAGCAAGAGCCGATGTCTGGCCAAAATTTCTGCGCAATTTGACTACCGTCACGCGGCTGTCCACAGCAGCAATTTCGCGTAGTAAGTGGAAGCTGCGATCCGTGGATCCATCGTCCACCAGCACTATCTCGAAACTTTCGCCATTCGACTCCATGACCGCTTTCAGGCGATCGTAAAGGTCAGTGACGTTCTCCTGCTCATTGTGCAGCGGAACCACGATGGAGTATTTGGGCATGAATCCTAATTATACGATTACGGACCGGTTTTCGTGATGGTAACGCATGTTCATCGGCCAAATGCTGCCACCACTTTGGTTACCGCCTTCACCACGTCGTCAACATCGTCATCACTCATGCCATGAAACATGGGCAGACTGATGAGGCGTTCATAGGCGGCTTCCGCCACCGGATATTCGCCGCCCTTATATCCGAAGCGATCACGGTAATAAGAATGGCGGTGAACGGGAATATAGTGCACGTTGACGCCAATATTTTCCGCTCGCAACGCGCTGAAGACCTCGCCACGCCCAGCAGAGAGCCCACTGAAATCGAGGCGTATCGGATACAGGTGCCACGCAGGATTCACGTCCGAACGAATGCTCGGTGGATTCACTCCTCGAATTCCCCGGAACGCGGCATTGTAGCGGGCGGCGATCTTTCTGCGTCGCGCCAGGTTGGGTTCGAGTTTCTTGAGTTGCTCAAGTCCCAGAGCGCACCCGATGTCCGTCAGCCGGTAGTTGAAACCCAACAGCACCATGTCGTACTGCCACTGGCCCGCAGTCTGGCGCTGCCTGGCCTCGCTGCTGATGCCGTGATTGCGGAACCTGCGTAGAGTCTCCGCGAAACGGGCGTTATCCGTCGTGACCATCCCGCCTTCGCCGGTGGTCAAGTGCTTTACCGGATGAAAGCTGAAGACCGTCATGTGGCTCAGGCTGCCGACGCGGCCACCGCGATATTCCGCGCCCAAGGCGTGGCAGGCATCCTCGATCACGGTCAAGCCGTGACGCTCGGCAATTTCGGAAACATTCTCCAGATCGGCAGGATGACCGGCATAGTCAACCGGCAGGATAACCTTGGTGCGTGGAGTAACGCAGGCAGCGGCTCTTTCCGGATCAAGATTGAGCGTATCCGGGGAAACGTCCGCAAAGATGGGGGTCGCCCCTTGATACAGCACACAGTTGGCGGTCGCTGCGAATGTCAGTGGCGAGGTAATAGCTTCGTCGCCCGGCTTCAATCCGGCTGCGAACGCGGCCGCGTGCAACGCTGCAGTGCCCGAACTGAAACTTACCGCATACTTCGCTCCAACCCAAGCGGCGAAGGTTTCTTCAAACTCGGCAATCCTCGGGCCTGTAGTCAGCCAATCGGAGCGCAGCGTGTCCACGACAGCCTGGATGTCGCTCTCATCGATGGATTGGCGTCCATAAGGCAGCAGAGTTTTTCTGACCGGCGTACCGCCATGAATCGCCAATATTTCTCTGGTCGCTACAGTCACATTCATGGAACCTCAAGCCCCGATACGCTGGCGCTCGGCGACCCGGATCTTTTCTGATACCGGGGAACTAGAGGCCACGAGTTCATGCAATGCTTCACTGGTGAGCCACCACGGGTTTGAATCACTGGTGTAGCGAAAGCCGTCGGCGAGTGGCCGTCCCTGCTGCCAATTCTCCTTATGCCACCAGGAGTGCGCCGGCTGGATGACATACCTATCCGGCAGTTCCAGCGTATTGCGGGCCTCGTCTTCGGAGATCAGTACCTCGTGAAGCTTTTCACCGGGACGAATGCCGACGTATTCCACTTCGCAGCCGGGAGCTAATGCCTCGGCCATTTCCGCTAGCTTCATGCTGGGAATTTTGGGAATAAAAATCTCGCCGCCATGCATCCGCTCAATGCAGTCGACCACGAATCTGACTCCTTGCTCGAGCGTAATCCAGAAACGAGTCATACGCGGATCGGTAACCGTGATCTTGCCGCGCTTGCGCTGCTCCAAAAAAATGGGAATCACGCTACCGCGGCTTCCCAGTACATTACCGTAGCGAGCACAGCTGAAGCGCGTGTTCTGTGCCCCGGCGTAGGCATTGGCCTGCACAAACATCTTTTCCGCGCAAAGCTTGGTGGCGCCATAAAGATTGATGGGATTAACAGCCTTATCCGTGCTCAGAGCCAGAATGCGCCGAACCCCTTGATTGATGGCCGCCTCGATGACGTTGCGTCCGCCCATAATGTTGGTCTGAATGGCTTCGAACGGATTGTATTCGCAAGCTGGGACCTGCTTGAGGGCGGCGGCGTGAACCAGAATCGTCACACCGGAGAAGGCGCGCTCCAAACGTTGCGGATCGCGGACATCACCGATAAAGTAACGCAGGCTGGGATGATCAAATCCCGCAGCTCGCATGTCATGCTGCTTCAGCTCATCGCGGCTGAAAATAATAAGTTTCTGGGGATGGTAATCACGCAGCATCAGCTCCGCGAATTTCTTGCCGAAGGATCCTGTCGCACCCGTGACCAGCACAACCTGTTCCGACCAATTCATGCAATGGCTCTCCAAGTGAACGAAACCAGACCGCGTTGAACTCCGTCCCAAGTCCCTTACACTGTGCGCGCTGAGAACGAAATGAGTAATCGCTAGTATAACGAAGATGCGCCGCGAAAGGCGCTCAACTCGACAAGAGTGATTAGTCCGAACCCTCGAAATTAAACTTATGACGTTCCCGGACGATGCTAGAATGTGCGCAATCAGTTTAGCCAACTTGGGATGAGAAATCCGTTGCGGCGTGGTCTTCCTGCGTTAAAGATACGGCACTCATGCGGCGCCTTGGACTACTGATAGCCCTTAATCTTAATGAGGAGAATTGATGCATTCCGGACCCCTGATTCCGGCCAATGGACCCATCGTACGCGAGGTTCAGACGGCATATCCGATTGAGTTGAACCGGCCACTGGGGACGAGCGCATACCCGCCATTCCCGGCTCATGACTCCGTGCTGCGGGAATATCTCCGAATCCTGATTAAGCGCAAGTGGGTAATCGTCGCGAGTGTAGTCGCGATCTTCACGATAGTCGCAATCGCTACTTTGCGGAGCACTCGCATTTATGACGCGTCCGGTAGTATTGCGATCAACAAGCTTGATCCGGCCGTGATGAATTTCAAGGATTCCGCCGGAAACGGAGGCGTGGACTACTACGACCCCACCGATCTTGATACCGAGGTCAGAATCCTACGCAGTGATTTGCTGGCGCTCCAGGTCATCAGGCAGTTGAATCTCGACAAGCGACCCGAGTTCGGCGGGAATGGACAGAGTTCGTCGACGTCGTTAGGACTAACCACTGACGTCCTCGGGCCTGATTCTGCAAGGATCTCGGACCTCTTAGCTGATTTTAAGGGAAACCTGAGAGTCTCGCTCATCCCCAACACTCGCATCATCGAAATCCATTATCTGAGCGCAGACAAGGAACTTGCGCCTCGTGTGGTTAACACGCTTGCCGATACTTATGTGGAACAGAACTTCAAGACCCGGTTCGAATCCACCATGCAGGCTTCGGATTGGCTGTCAAAACAGTTGGTGGATCTGCAAATGAAAGTTGAAACTTCCCAGGAAGCTTTGGTGAAGTACCAGAAAAAGCATGAAATCCTGGGTATCGATGAAAAGCAGAACATCATTACCGCCAAGCTCGACGAACTGAATAAAGAACTGACTTCGGCGGAATCAGCGCGGATGGAAAAGGAGTCCATCTATCGCCTGGTGCAATCCGGAGATCAAGATACCGCGGCAGCAGCGGCCACGAGCGCCGACACCGGCTCAGGCAGTACATCCGCCAGTTCATCTCTGTTACAAAAACTGCGGGAGCAAGAAGCCGATCTTAAGATCCAGGTGGCACAACTCAGCACTCAGTTCGGGCCTTCTTATCCCAAAGTCGCACAATTGAACAGCCAGCTAAAAGAAGTGGACGCGCAGATTCATATTGAAATAAAAAAAGTGATCTCGCGCGTGCGCGGTGATTTCATGGCCTCGCAACAACGCGAGAACATGCTCCATGCTGCGCTGGAAAAACAAAAGCAGGAAGCCAATCAACTGAATGAGAGCGCTATTGAATACAGCCAACTGAAACGCGACGTCGAGACCTACCGCACCCTGTACGAAGGATTGATGGAGAAACTGAAAGAAGCCGGGGTTACCGCCGGCCTCAGATCGAACAATATCCGTACCGTGGATAGAGCCCGGGTTCCCACCGCGCCGGCCGAGCCGAATATTCCGCGCAATCTTTCTTTTGCTCTCGCGCTTGGCCTGACCACCGGAATTGGGCTGGCATTTTTGTTGGAAGGCATCGACAACACGGTACGAACGCCAGAGCAGGCACAAGCCATTTCCGCACTTCCCTCATTGGGCATGATTCCCCTTGGCTCAAAGAATGGAACTCAATCCACGCGGCAAAGGCTTTCCGTCACGTCCTCCAAAGAAGCAGTTGAACTGGTGACGCAGTCCCACCCTCAATCGCAAATGGCGGAATCCTACCGCGCCCTGCGGACTTCCCTGCTGCTCACCTCCTTGGGGGCGCCGCCCAAGGTGATCCTGGTGACCAGCGCTCTCCCCCAGGAAGGCAAGACCACCACCAGTATTAACTGCGCTATCGTACTGGCGCAAAAAGGAAGCCGGGTTCTTTTGATTGATGCAGATCTGCGCCGGCCGGGTATTCACAAAACGCTTGGCATGGGCCCACGAACCGGACTCAGCAACGTCTTGACGGGAAGCGCAACTCTGTCGCAGGCAGTGGTTCGTTCGGGCATTCTGCCAACCCTGTTTGTGCTGCCGGCAGGAACTCCGCCGCCCAATCCGGCGGAACTTCTTGCATCCGCGAATATGAAAGATGTTCTCGCGGAATTGCGCGAACAATATGATCACATCGTCGTGGACACGCCACCTACACTGTCAGTCACCGATGCTGTAGTCACATCCACACGGGCGGATGCCGTGATTCTGGTGATTCGCTCCGGACAAACCACCAAGCAGGCTCTGCGTCGCGCGCGCGATATCCTGATGCAGGTCAACGCTCGAGTTTCGGGGGTACTACTGAACGCGGTGGATCTCCGTTCTCCTGACTACTACTATTATTACGAATACCAGGGAAAATACGGCCACCGTTATTATCGGGAAGACGATTTGACCGCGCTGGAAGAGCCGGCTCCGAAAGCTACTTCCAGCGCATAATCCGGGGCCTTGTCAGCTGCCGTCCTCGCGCCTAGACATTCGCATGCCAACGTCGCTTCAACGTCCAGTTGCAAAAAGTCTGTTCGTGGGAGCATGCATGCTCGCGACCGCGGTCTACATCGGCCTCGCGAGCCTGCAATATCTGGCAGCTTATTTCTCTCAAAAGCCAGAATTGGCGAGCCTGCAACGAGCAGCCAGGCTACAGCCCGGAAATGCGGAATATCGCTACCTCGTGGGAAGGTATTTATCGCTGGTTCAGCCGTCTCCGCAAGCGGCACTGGAATCTTACCGCGCAGCCGTGACATTGAATCCAAATAAGGCGCGTTACTGGCTGGACCTGGCGGCGGTTTACCAAAACATGGGAAATAGCCGCGAGCAGATAGCTGCCCTCGAGGAGGCAATTAACACGGACCCCAGAACTCCCGACGTGGCATGGGAATCGGCAAATGTTTATTTAGTTCAGGGAGACACAGAAAAAGCGCTTCGCGAATTCCATGTGGTTCTGGAGAACGATCTTTCTCTGGCTCCCGCTGCTTTGCAGCTTTGTTTGCGAGTCAGCCCCAATGTGGAAAATCTCCTTCAGCAAGTGATTCCACCGAGCCCGCTGGTTTATTTCGGCCTGCTGGATATTCTGATGGCAAAGAAACAAACTGCAGACGCCGAAAAGGTGTGGGCTCAACTCGCGCAATTGCGCCAGCCGTTGGAGACACGCCGAGTTTTCGAATATCTCCGGTACTTGATAGGTCAACAAGAAGTCGACCAAGCTCGTCGAGTGTGGCAAGATGCTTCGAATCTGTCCGGTCTTTCAGCGTATCAACCCTCCTCGGAGAATCTAGTTATCAACGGCGACTTTAGCCTGGAAGTTCTAAACGGTGGGTTCGATTGGCGTTATCAGAAACTACCCAACGTCGCTCTCAGTCTGGATCCTACTCAATTTCATACCGGGCATCGCGCACTCTCAATTGTTTTTGACGGCCGCGGCATTGAAGATGCCGGCATACGGCAGCTAATTCCAGTGGATTCCAACGCAACCTATGAGTTCTCCGCTCACTTCAAAGCGGAAGGAATACAGGGAGCGGGTGGGCCCCGATTCGTCATTCAAGACTTTTACAACAACGCCGTTTATCTTGCCAGTGATGAGCTCAAAGACGCAGATTTCTGGAAGCAGGCCGGAGGATCCTTCACCACCGGACCCACGACAAAAATGCTGATGCTGTGGGTGCAACGCGTGCCTCCTGGGAGCCCGATTCGCGGCAAACTCTGGATCGACGGCGTGCGTCTGATTCAAAAGCGACAATGAGTCTTTCAGTGAAGTCTTCTGTTCTAATCGCGCCTGGCATTAACCTGGAAGTGCAACGGGCATCTTCACGTTCAGTCCTGGACTCGGTAATACTGTACGGTGTTGTCAGTCTGCTGCTCTTTGGTCCGCTTGCCGCTGGAGCGGTGCGACCGTGGGCGATTTTCGTTCTGGAAATGGGCGCGGCGCTACTGTTCGCACTGTGGGTGGTTCGGCAAGCAACCGCAGGCGTGGTTCAATTCACGAGCAATCCTCTGTTCTCACCCATGCTCGTTTTTGCCGCGTTGATCGCCCTGCAACTCGCAACCGGTGTAAGCGCATATCGCTATCACACTTTTTCTAGCGCGTTGTTGTATTGCGCTTATGGCCTGCTCTGTTTTCTGGTGGTTCAGTGCCTGCGGAGGAGCTCGCAGATCAAGACTCTAGCCTGGGTGTTTTCCGTCTATGGTTTCGTGCTTGCCATGTTTGCGCTGGTGCAAAGCATCACCTCGAATGGCAAATTGTATTGGCTTCGCACTCCCCGCTTTGGAGGTTGGATTTACGGTCCTTATGTAAACCACAATCACTATGCGGGACTAATGGAAATGCTGGTCCCGATCCCGCTCATTTTTTTCCTTACCTCCCGTGCCCGAGACTCGCGAAAAGCAATGGCAGCTGTGGCTGCGGGGGTGATGGCGAGCACGATTTTTCTGTCTGGCTCCCGCGGCGGCATGGCCGCTTTCATGGTACAGATGGTGGTGCTTGCGGTTGTCCTCCTAAAGCAGCGGAAGGCCCGTCGGAGCAGTGTCGGATTAAGTTTCTTTATGATGATTGTCGTCGGGCTCCTAATTTGGCTGGGCGGCACGGAACTGACCAAACGGATGGCCAGTATTAATGTGGAAGCCCGCCAGGAAGTATCCGGCGGGATGCGGATGGTCATCGATCGGGATGGACTAAAGATGTACGCGCGCCGACCGGTTCTGGGATGGGGTCTCGGCGTATTTCCTGATGTTTATCCTCGCTATCGCAGCTTCTATACACATTTCTTTGTGAATCAGGCGCACAACGACTATCTGCAGTTGCTGGTGGAAATGGGGACGCTCGGATTGGCCACCATGATCTGGTTCATCGTGCTCTTATATCGCAGCGCTATAAAGAAACTTGGAAACTGGACAGAAGATACCAACGGCACAGTCGCGCTGGCAACCATGCTCGGCGGCACGGGTATCCTGGTCCACAGCTTTGTTGATTTCAATCTGCAAATTCCAGCTAATGCCGCGCTTTTCTATGTGCTCTGCGTTATAGCCGCTTTCGAGCCACGTTTCGGCCAGTCCATCCGAAAGGCCGTTCGCAGACAAACCGAGGCGCCGCAGTTCTCACCGCAGGGAAATTGATCTGGCCCGTACTCGATCGTTCGCCGGACAACCGAGCACATCAAACGCGTGGAAACGTTCGACATTCTTCACTTTGGTTTTTACGCCGTCCAAAGTTGGGGGAATTGGTCTGTGCGATTTTGTCTCATCGGCGAACACTATAATCGAAGCCTCGCCCGGCGCTTCACCTGTCCCCACTCCCACACCAATAATTGCGGGATCAGTCATAAGGGCAGCTACATGATTTTTCTTGGCAGTCGCAGCCCGATCAATTTCCTCGTCAGTAGGCCGCGAGAAACTTTTTACCAGATTCACGGCTGTTCCGCTGGCACGATTGAAGGTACCGGTGCAGGCTGAAACTGTATGCGTGGCCCCGCCAACAAAAGTAGGCAGAACGGTGGGATCTTTCGGATCCGCTAAGGCAGTGAGCACCGCCTGAATTGGGTTCGCTAACGTGGAAGTGTTATCACCGGCAAAGAGCAGAGCGACCGGCTCTGCCGTCTGCGCATTGACGATTAATGATCCTGAATCCCCGGCAGCGCTGAAGGTTGTGCTGTCGATTTCCACCTGGTTGTCGTACGTCACCAGGAAAGTCGAGGTCGAGCCACAAGAGTTCTCGTATTGCACCTGAACAGTCACATTAATTGCCGCAATCGTGTCACATGTCAGGCCACTGGTGCGCCCGCTCTTTGCCACCGGCATACCAATCGCAGGTGTAACAGTCGTATTCGCTGGGGGAGCGGGCTGAGCCAGGCCACCGCTGATGGTCCCTAACTGCAAAATAGCTCCCGTCGGATCCACTTCGCCGGCGATCACCTGAGCAAGGGCAGCATCTGCCGGAGCAATATTGTTGGGATTGTTTTTCAGCTTTACTTTCTGAGTAAAGTTCGCAACCGGCGTGGCTGGATCGCAATTATTGTCCACCAGCCCGGGCTGGTTGATCGGTTCCCCCGCAATAGCCTGATCGGTTCGCGCCAATACGTGATTGTTGCTGAGGATAAAATCAGTGCCGCCGCGTGTAACCAGCGCTCCGAGTGTCCCGGAACAACAGAAACCCGCCGAGTGATCATTTGCATTGCCACCTGAAGTCCCCAGTTTAATGGGAGCGCTTTGCGCAGCCTGGTTCACACTCGGTCCGCCGGCGGAGATGGCGACCCCGGCACTTCCTGACCGCGTAGGATCGGCCTGCGAAGTTGCGGTCACCTGGAAATTAGGAGGACTCGGAATTGCATTGGGCGACGTATACAAACCCGAGGTGGCAATCGTCCCAAACGTGGTGTTGGGGTCGCCCGGCGGCAATCCATTAACTGTCCAATCCACCGCGGAATTATCGCTACCGCTGACCACCGCGATGAACTGCTGTTGCACGCCCCCGATGTTCAGCGGAATAGAACTCGGCGACACCGCGACTCCGATGGCGATGGTAATGCTGGCAGCCCCGCTCTTCGTAGGGTCCAGGAGTAGGGATCGTGTTCGGCGCGGTATAAAATCCAGCACTGTCGATCGTGCCTGACGTGGCATCTCCGCCGATTGCTCCGTTCACCTTCCAGGTGACAACATGGTTCGTCGTACCGGTAACACTGGCAAAGAATGACCGTGTAGCTCCCGCTGTGACCGTCGCCTGACTAGGAAAAACTGAGACCTGAACTAACACCCGCTGGGACGGCACTGACCCGGAACCACCACAACCTGATAATGACAAGAGTAGAAGGGGAACAAACCCAGCAAACACTACCCCGGGGCGGTTTCGCATAGCTCCTCAAACAAACTCACAAGATTGCTGCATGCAAGTGCAAGTATGCACTCGAGCGAAACAGGGAAAGGATTCTTGAAAATGCACTTCACGACGGCGAGGCGCCAACCGGTTTCAAACCCACGGCAGCGGACAAGCAGTAACGACGAATTTCTTACGGGTCCACCGGACTGGCTGGGTCATCTCCCTGGAGCAGTACCCAGAGCAGTAATCCTCCTACGGCTCCCGCACCCGCGGCGATGGCGTATGGAGAATCCAGCACACCTCCGCCGGCGGCAGGAACTGCACCACCCGCCGCTCTCCGTTTCTTTTTCTGGTTCTCAGAATCGTCCCGCGTGGTCTTCTCGCCCTGCGCCAGCCGGGTGGTCTCGGTTCCATTGCTGATGCTCACGTCACCTTTGCGGGCTACGATCTCCACCGTTCCGTTGACGTCGGTTACCTCAAATTCCGTCCATTCGGGGGACACCGGCGCCACCACCACCTCCCCGGCCCGGGTGCTCATGCCCTTGGTGGTCGCCACTTTCACCGTTCCATGCTCCACCGACACTGCATTGTCTTCGTACTTCACCAGCGAATCAGACAGGATCATCACGCTCGAACCAGTCAGATTGATATGGACCACCGCGTCCGGCCGGGTTTGCACCAGATCACCGGGAAAAAGCGCGGAACTGCGCGGCACGCTCGTGCCATTGATCCAGGCCGTGCCGTTGGCATACAGCATGGCCGCCCCGGAATCGGCTCCCAGCAGCGATGCCGGCATGATCGCCAGCAGCACCCAGCAAAAAATGTTCTGCAGCGATGAACCCATCCTAGACTCCGATCCTGTCAACGTATTGTGCGTCATCGCAGGCGGTAACGCAATACCGGACAATTGGTTTTCCACGTGTGTGCCGGGAGAGAGTCTAAAGTGTGGGAAACGAAACGGGGTGGAGCCAACTGAAAGCCGGGTACGGTAAACTACTTTTGCCTTCTCCGATCGTTTAAGCCCGGGTGGCGAAACTGGCAGACGCACGGGACTTAAAATCCCGGGCCCCGAAAGGGGCGTGACGGTTCGATTCCGTCCCCGGGCACCATCGCAATATCCCCAAGTCACACGTCGAGGGAGATTCCAGCTTCAACTGAATCGTGGTCGGAATGTCGCTGTTTTCGCAGTTCGATGAGGAAGGGTTCGGTAGCGAGTTCAGCTTTGTTGCGGAAAAGATCGAGCAAAGGATCATAGGGTTCGTCGATGTTGGTAGCCTGCAGAGTAGGTTCGCCACTCTCAAAACCTTCCGGCTCGACCATAAGGTCCGGAAGCATTCCACCATTGGTAGTCAGCGTATGAATGAATTTTTCCACGTGCTCCCGTTGCTGCGCGGTATTTTGTGTGAACTCCAAACCCATGCCGACTTCGGGATGCATCACACGCACCACACCCTCAGCTTGAACCTGAAGTTGTTTGATGCGCATGGTGAGCACAACTCGGGTACGCTCGGGAAAAGGTGAATTGGTTTCCAGGTAGCATGCACCCAGACTGAGATCGGTAAGTTTACATTTCACCGGCGGATCATCGCGTTCGCTGTCCGGAGAGTGATTAGTGATCCAGGCTTTAAGCCGATCGCGGGTTTCCGGGGACATGTCTGCGAACCGAATACCGGTCTGACGGCCGGCATTCTCCCAAGCTACTTCGCCCATGCATTTCACGACGTGGGATGTACCGGGCAAGGTGAACTGGATACTCATCGGGCCAATTTTCTTGGGACGCTGTGAGGATTGAATGGCGATGCCGCCTTCACTCAGATCGGAAGTGACAGCGTGTTGCTGGCCACCGCCATCCTTAATGGTCAGAGTGACGGGAATTTCGATGGCCACTCGAATATTGCGGCGTCGCTCGCGTTTCATCATGGCGCGGACAGCGCGGAAACTGGCTTTGGCGCGCTCCGAGGAGATTGGCTTATACAACACAAAGTGCGCGCCCAGTTCAAAGGCGCTGCGCAGTTTGGTTGTGCCGTCGACAATTGCTACCGCAACGGCGTGCTTGTTGCAAGGCGCGGAACGAGCACTTTTGAGTACTTGCGAGGCCACATCCTCATCGCTGCAATCGACAATGACCGCCTCAAACCTCTGACGGGTAAGTTTGCGAATCGCGGAATCGGCGTCACTGCAGCGTTCCACAGCGATCTCCAAATCACTCAGAACGCGGCGCAGCACGCGGACGATCTTCTCGTCGGGACAAAAAACGAGCGATTGCAAACTCATAGTGCGCCTTTAACTTTCGTGAAAACCTGCAAGGGAGAGCCGTTACCCGCGGCTGGAAGCACTATCCTTTTCTTCGTGTTCGTCATCCAGCAGATGCGCTACGCTGCGCAATTGTTCCGCGGCCGTTTGCAGGGCCTCAATCTGCTTGCCCAGTTGGGTCTGCTCGGCCTGCTTCTTGCGCAACACTTCGTGAATGTCTCGCACGGTTTTGCCTCCTTAAGGCAATGTAAGTACGTTCCAGTGGTGGGTCAATCAATCAGGCGTGCGCTCGAGTTACGGCAGTAACTTGCCGTTGCCCGAATGGGCGGCCTACCATCTGCACATCGAATCATCCCTTCATAATTTCTTTCGATTCGACAAGGCGCCGTAGCCAAGCGGCCGGCCGGTTGGAGCACGGAGATGGATGTCGACTCGGTAGAACGCGGTGAGGCCACAGCCCGCTTTTCCGCCACGCCCTCAATATCCTGGCTGGTACGAATCCAGACCGATGGCTGGCGCCGCCTGGCTGAGGTCAACCGCGAACTCTGGTTGCTGTTCTCCTTGTTCGCTCTGGCTGCGCTGCTGAATTCCCTGCTGGATTCCCATCACATGCTGCTGGGTCTCTATACCCTTCCCACACTGCTCTCCGCCTATGTGTACGGACGGAGGCATGCCACACTAACGGCGCTGAGCAGTGTTCTGATCGTCGTGCTGCTCACCTATTTCAATCCTTCATTGTTCGGCCGTCGGGTTGGAGGTTTACCACTTTCCGAAAAATGGTTTGAGATTACGGTGTGGGGCGGGATTCTGCTGATCAACGCATATGCCATGGGAACGTTATATGAGAAGAAGGAAAAACACTTCCGCGAACTGCGCAATACTTATCATGGCATCCTGATGATCCTCAGCCAGTTCATCTCTAAGGACAAATACACTCAGAACCATTCTTATCGAGTTTCCGTTTACGCCACCAGGATCGCCGCGCAGATGGGATTGTCAGCGGAGAAGTTAGAGGATATCCGTGCCGCAGCTCTGCTGCACGATCTGGGAAAGTTGGATGTGAGCCGCGAAATTCTTTATAAGGCGGCCCGTCTCAGCAGTAGCGAATTTGCTCAGATGAAGAAGCACGTCGATTTCGGAATACAAATGTTGCAACCGGTTTCAAGCCCCTTGGCCCGCGTGATTCCGATTATTCTGGCTCATCACGATAAGTTCGATGGCAAGGGATATCATGAAACCCAAGGGGAGAATATCCCTTTAGAAGCACGCATTCTGTCCGTGGCAGACGCCTACGACGCAATGACCAGCGACCGGCCCTACCGCAAGGCTATTTCGCCCTTCGAGGCGAAGGAAATGATGATCAAACTCGCCGGATCC
>Ga0193730_1000182_pt1 | contig 20106 bp, 14 predicted proteins | sample U1a1metaG_FD_144919 | JGI IMG/M metagenome (GOLD analysis project Ga0193730, IMG submission 144919) | Soil microbial communities from a riparian zone of the East river system, Colorado, United States - U1a1 | ecosystem: Environmental > Terrestrial > Soil > Riparian zone | place: USA: East River...
ACCAGCAAATCATTTATGGTTGTGGCCAGCCCGCCAAGTTCATCGCGCTTGTTTGTAACATCCAGCCGCGACGAGAGACTGGCCGCCGTGATGTGCCGAGTTTGCTGGTCCATCAAACTAATCGGCGACAGGCTCTTGCGCGCAAGGACATAACCACCTACTGATGCCAGCAGCAGAATCAGCGGCACGCCTGCAAAGAAGTCGCGCCGCAATCGACGCAGGCCTTCATCGATGACGCTGAGCGGCTCCGCGACCGCCGCGTAGCCAAGGTCTTTTTTTGCCGACAGCGGCACCACCGCAACTCGTAGTTGATTGACAACAGTGAAACTGGTCGCTCGGGTGTGCGCGTCGCTCAACGTTTGTTGAGGGATCGTCAAAACATGACCCGCAAGATTGCCTGACCACGCGATCACTTGCCCGGCAGCGTCTGTGACTTCGACATAGCGATTTGGGAAAACCATTTCCGCCAGGACGACTTCGTTGGCCTTCGCGATCGATTCCTCTTCTTCCAGTTCCTGCATGTAAGCACTGGCCACGGTTTCCGCGGTCGATCGCAACGACTCGTCCTGCCGCTCGTAAAAAACGGTCGCCGCCGCGTAGTACACCAGTAGCGCAAAGGCGATGAGCGACACCGCCAGCACGCCGGCGTACCAGAGAGTTAAGCGAGTGCGAACGGAACTAAACATAGCGGGTCAGAGTTCAGGCTTCAGCTTGCCGATGCCGAAGCATTTCCGACACATCGGGATTGAACTCTGAACATCCTTTCTTCAGAAACTCCAGGCGAGGGCCACTCCATAATCGTGCGCACGACGACTATACAAAGCCTCGATCGCCGGCAATCTTTTCGATCGCGAGAACGATTCTTCTTCGTCACCACCGCCGGCGTCCGAACCCTTTCGATGATGCGCGTGATATACATAACGGCCAATGCCGTAACCCAATGCGCTGCCGACCAGCACGTCAGAAAGGTAATGATTGCGCCCCGTGAAGCGGGCCACGCTCACAGCACTCGCAATTCCGTAAGCCGCGATCTGCACCGCCGCATGATCGTGATATTCGTTGGCGATGATCGTGGCCAGCGACCAGGCTTCGATGCTGTGTCCGGAAGGAAATGAAGATCCCCCATCAAAGAAATCACTGCGGCTCTTACCTCCCGTGGGTCGCGTCCGTTGGGTAATTTCCTTAACGACAGTGACTACGATTCCGCTATCAATCAGCGCTTCTGCTCCGAGAAGCCCCGTCTCACGCGCGCGGTCGTTATGCGTCGCCCGGCCGACGAGATAGAAAGTCGCGGTAACCGCGCCCACGCCGTAAGACGACCCTGCATAGCTGATGATCCGGCTCGCCTTTAATGGCCGAGTCGATTCCGCTATTTCATCGCCGGTGCTCTGATCCGTTGCGATCAGCGCGGCGGCCCCCAATCCCAACGGCGCTAAATAACGTGCATCGCGCCCATGCAGGTGAAACGGCGACGTCCAAATCGCTTTCTGATCCCGCAAGATGTTCTTGAAGAAATCTTTTTCAAGCGTCGATGATGACGAGCTTGGCGGACTTGGTGAAGGAGTCGGCGACGGTGTTTGCGCGCGTACGCCGCCGGCTGACAAAACGATCGCAACTATGATTATGCCGAAGTGGCACAACGATATTCTGTTACTTCGCATGGTACTTCTCCTTAGTGATGTGTGGCTTTGCCGAAGAGCTCTGCGGCTGTGCCGCCTGATGTGCGGAAGGCCTCTGGCCTTCCGGAGAGCCAACCATCCGGATCTTGGGCTATGCCCAGTTGTTGGGGCGCAGCCCCGAATTCACTCTGGACGTTGGACGGAAGCGCACAGCGCTTCCGCACATCAGTCGGCATAGCCGGGTTGTGTGAATCACTCTTAAGCAAGGCGCTCCTGAATTCTACTGCTCGATGCTTCCTTCTTACTTACTCACGACAAGTACGACGAATGACCCGGGTTTGATGGTGCGTTGAGGCCGCCCGCCTGCTGTGGCTGGCGGCGTCTCTGTGTACTCAGCCGCGGTCAGAAATACTTTCCTGGTCTTTGGATCGAAAGCCATCGTCTTCGCGCTCGGTTGTGTCTTCACGGCGCCGGCATCCTCGTACTCATCGGCTGATTTTTCGTGAAAGATACTCAGCACGCCTTCGCTGCACGAGAAGAAAGCCAACTTGGCCTGTGGATCGAACCCGGCATAGTCCACGCCGCGGCCGATCGGAAAGCTGTTAATGACCTTTCCCGACGTCGCGTCCATAACGACCATCTTCGGCTCGTTGCGACAGCCGATGAAGAGTCGCCTGGTCTTCGCATCGTAAGCCAGGCCCGTCGGCGTCTTGGCCACGCCGATGGGAAAACGATTCTTCACTTCCAACGATTTTGGATCGAAGACGATGACTGCATTCGTGTCTTCGCCGTTGAGATAAATTAAGCCGTCGGCGATGACTGCTTGTTCGCCGTCTGCTTCGACTTTGACCGTGCCCACGACCTCCCCGGTTTTCGCGTCGATGGCGGTGACGTCGTGCGTGCCATGGTTGTTAGTGAAGACGCGCTTCGTGCTCGCGTCATAGTAAATGCCGTCCGGTCCTTTGCCGACGTCGATTTTCTTAATCAGTTGCAGCGTGACAGAGTCGAACATCGAAACTTTGTTCTCGCGGCCGTTGCTGGTGAACCCATGTTTGAATTCGGAAGCGATCGCTATCCCGTGCACACCGGGTGTATCGGCGATGGTCCCGATTAACTTACCGTTGTCGGCATCGACCACGTTCACTTCGGTGCCGTGCGACAAATACAGGCGGCGTGCCGCGCTGTCGATGCTCAAATAATCAAATCCACCGTTACCCGGGACTGGGTAACGGGTTTCTACTTTGTATCCTGTGCCGCCCTGCAGTGACGCTACGAGAAATGACACTGCAAGCAGTGCGCTTTTTATGCTAATCATTGGTTTCTTCCTTTCTGAAGAGGGTTGTTTGCTCTCTTTCGCGGAGAGCGAGATTTTTCTATTCCGGCCGCTTAAGTTTTTCACCCTGCGGACCAACCTGGATCTCGGATCGCTTGGCGCCCGTCTTCACATGGCCTTCGTAAGCGACCAGCTTTCCGTTTTTGGTTAATGATTCAATCATTCCGATCGTGCCCGAGCCCGCGGCTTTCTTTAGCCCGTCCTGAACTGTCGCGGGCAAGGAATCCATCGACACTTCTTCTTCGATTTCGACGATTACGCCCTGTCGATTCATCGAGACGTCTTTGTGATGTCCGTTGACCATCAGTTCCGCCTCGTACAGCCTCTGCCCCTTTTCGACTTCAGTGGCAAAGCCCTTTACGGTCGCACCTCCGCTTTCTTCTTCGGCGACGGTTTTCTCAATCGCCGGAGGAAGTTGCGCGCGCGTGAGCTTCTTTTCCTGGGCGTTGGTCACAGAGAACAGCAGACCCAACGCTAGCGCCGCTCCTGACACCTTGATGAATAGACTCATGTTTGAGGCTCCTCTGGTGAAATTGTCATTCAGTTCTGATTATGGAGTCAGCACCGGGAGCGATAGCGATTGGGTAACAATGTTTGACCTCTCATCACCCCCACCGCCACCCGGTCGCTATCGCTCCCGGTACTGACTTCATCTTCCACTAATCTTCCCGGCGAGGTTCCCGCCGAAAAATCGCATAGACCGAGGGCGTGACGATCAGCGACAACAGCAGCGCCATCGTCAATCCTCCGATAACACCGATTGCCAGTGGTTGCAGCAGCTCAGAGCCGGCCCCAAACGCCAACGCCAGCGGCAACATCCCCAGCATGGCTGCCAGCGAAGTCATCAACACGGGCCGAAACCGGCGGCGCCCAGATCGCAACAATGCTTCGCGTAACGTGTCGCCTGCGGCCAGATGGTCTTCGACCGCATCGAGCATCAGGATGCCGTTTTTCGCGACGATGCCGACAATCATGATCATGCCCATCAAAGAAACTACGTTCAGTGTCATTCCCGTAATGAACAACGCGAGCAGGACTCCCGCGATCGCCAGCACCGCGCCGGTGACAATGGCGATCGGGTGCGCGAACGATCGAAATTCGATTAGCAGAGTTATGAAGACCAGCAGCACGGCGAGGATTAACGAAATCATTAGCTCGCGGAAGCTCGACTGCTGCTCCTGATACAAGCCGCCATATTCGATCGTCATACCTGGCGGCAGTTTCACGTCCTTCGTCAACTGAGTTCTGATCTGACTGATCGCTGTGCCCAGATCTTTTCCTTCCAGTCGCCCGGTGACCGCCACGGTTTGTCGCAGGTTTTCGCGTCCGATTTCAGTCAGGCCTTTCTCGTATTCAATGTCGGCAACCTGGTCGATGCGAAACAGTTGACCCGAGGAAGAACGCACTTGCAGGGCCTTAACTTTGTCGAGTGACGTGCGCACGTCGGCGGGAAAAATAACGCGCACCCGAATTAAGCGGTCCTGCTGCAGAATCTGCGAAGCTTCGTCGCCGGTCATCGCCGTCTCGGCTGTTTTGGCAATATCGTCCGCGGTCACGCCAAAGCGCGACGCGCGTTGCGGATCTATTTTGAAGGTAATGGCCGGACCACTTACGACCACACCACTCTTCGTATCAACCACGCCGGAAACTTTCTTGATTGCTGTTTCGACTTCGTCAGCTTTTGCGTCAAGCGCCGCTGCATCTTCACTGAATAGTTTGATCTCTATCGGTTCGGGCGCGCCTTGCAGATCGCCAATGACGTCTGGAACGATACCGACAAATTCAACCTCAAGCGCGGGCTCGGCTTCAGCGATTTGCCCACGCAAATCCGAGATAACTTCATCGGTAGCGCGTTTGTGACCGGGCTTCAGTTTCACCGCAAAATCGCCGCGATTCGGCTCAGTCACAAACAACCCCAGCTCAAGTCCGGTGCGCCGCGAATAGCTCTCTATTTCCGGCGTCTTCATCAACTTTTCTTCCACGTCGTGCAGCATGCGGTCGGTTTCCGTGAGCGACGCGCCGGGCGGCGCCCAGTAATCAAGAATGAATGCACTCTCATCGAACTCAGGCAGAAATTCTGAGCCGAGCGCGTTATACAACGCGTAGGAACCGACCAGGACAGCAACGATGATGACGACTACGATCCAGCGGTGATCGAGCGCGCGCGACAAAACCCATTCGTATCGCTTCACCACCGCGCGCAGAATGGGTCCTGACTCTGCTTCTTCTTCCAGCTCATCCAAAGTCAGCTCATGCTCGGGATCGTTGCCAGAGTTGTTCCCTTCCCTCGTGCGGCGTTTTGCTCTGACAAATCTTTCAGCAAGAACCGGAGTAAAACACAGAGCCAGGACGAGCGAGGTCAGCAGCGCCACCGACATGGTCAGCGCCAGCGAACGAAAGAAAACACCGGTGACGCCGGTTAAGATCGTTAGCGGCAGAAAAACTACAACCGGGGTTATGGTGGAACCAATGATGGGGACGGTAATTTCAGAGACCGCGCTCTGGACTGCCTGTCGTCGCGATTGTCCGCGACTCATGTGCGTGTAGATGTTTTCAACCACGACGATCGCATCGTCGATCACCAGACCGATCGCCGCGGCCATTCCGCCGAGTGTCATCAAATCGAAACTCAAACGCGCCAGCCACATCGCCAGAAAAGTGACTAAAATGGTTACCGGAATAACCAGAATCGCGACGAAGGTCGTGCCCCAGTTACGCAGGAACGCATAAAGAATCACGACTGACAGCAATAGTCCGATCAAAATCGAATCGCGCACTGAATTGATCGACTCGCGCACCAGCAGGGACTGATCGTAATAAGCCGCAACATGTACGTCTTTGGGAATTTGACCGTGTAGAGATGCCAGGGTTGCGCGCACTTCATCGACCACGGCCACGGTATTCGCGTCGGGTTGCCGATTGATGTTGACGAGCGCCGCCGGATGTCCGTCGGCTGTCACCATGGTATATTGCGGCTCGACGCCATTGGAAACAGTCGCGACGTCCGCGATCGTCACCGGCGCGTTGTTGACGGTAGCAACGACAATGCTGTTGAGCTCGTCGGGTTTCTTAGCCTGGCCGCTGACCAAAGCGAGTTCAAGCTGGTGGTTTTCTTCAATCAGCCCCGGCGAGACGATAATGTTCGAGGCCTTGATCGCGTCCGTTACCTGCTGAACTGAAACGTTGTGCGCGGCCAGCCGATCGGGATCGATCACCACGTGAAACTCACGCGTCTTTCCGCCGGCCACTCCGACGATCGCGACCCCCGGTAACCGCGCGAGCTGTGGGCGGATAATGTAGGTTGCAATGTCGTACAGACTGGCCTGATCACGCTTGTCAGAGGTAAGGCTGTAACCCGTCACCGGAAACACTGCGAAGGTCAATCGTTCGACGTTACGAATCTGCGCCGTAGGTGGGAGCGTGGTGGAAAGTTGCGACAAGCGCGCCTGGACCAACTGCAGGACCTGAACGATGTTGACGCTCCAATCAAAGTAAAGGCTGATTTCGGACGAGCCGCGCGCGGTCTTGGATTTGATTCGAGCGATGCCGGGAACGCCGTTCATTGCTTCTTCGATCGGACGCGTGACCGAAACGAGCGTTTGTGACGCGGGCGCTTCGCCGTTATCAACGATGATGACGATGCGCGGAAAATCAGTCTGCGGCAGGATCGCCACCGGCAGCTGCCAGGCTGCGTAGAGCCCGGCCGCGCAGAGCAACGCGACGATGACGAGAATCGCGCGGGACTGGTTGGAAACGATGCGAGCTAGCGACATGATTTGTCAGAACCGCCTGCGGTAGCGGGCGGTTCTTGCCACGGTGCGAATTGCCTCAAATTCAACGTTCAACTCGCCCGCTACCGCAGGCGGTTCTCACTTCACTTTTCATCGCCCTCGTCTTTCTTCTCTTCATCTTTGGCGATTTCTACTTTTGTTCCATCAGGCAAAGCGAAGTTGCCTTCGACAACGACCATATCGCCGGCCTGAAGGCCTTCGACGATTTCGATCTTATCGGCCGCGCGAATACCCACCGTCACTTTCTTTTCATGCGCGACATTCTTCGCGTCGACAACCATGACCGTTCCTTCGTCAGCATTGCTGGCCTCAAGCGTGACTGCGGCGGCCGGCACGACGATCGCGTCGGTTTTTGAATTCGCGAAAACCGTCACCTGCGCCGCACCGTTCGCGCGTAATTTTCCGGCGCCGTTCGCCAGCGTCACCCAAACCTCGACCGTGCGATTCGTTGCATCGCTCGAACGACTCAGCAGCGTAATCTGGCCCTTCATTTCTTCTGCTGAAGTATCAGTCGGCAGAACGGTCGCCGTGTCGCCGACCTTAAGCTGCGATGCGACGGTGTCGGCGAATGGGGCCTTAACAATCACGCTGCTGATGTCCCCGATTGTCACGAGCTTGCCCCCGGCTGATGCGAACTCGCCTTCGTATTGATATTGATCGGTAACGATGCCGGTGATGGGCGAGCGAATCGTCGCGTAACTTAATTGCGCATCAAGTGTCGCGAGATGCTGCTGAGCTTCGGCAGTCTTCGCCGCCGCCAGCGCACGATCATTTGGATTCAGCGAACGCCCGCGTAGCGCAACTGTCTGTTCCTGCAGGCGCAGCTCGTCCTCGGCTGTGGTCAAATCAAGTTGGGACGCCTCAAGGTCCTTTTGCGAAATCCCGCCCTGCTCAAACAACCTCCGGCGTCGTTCATACAAAGCGCGCGCGTTATTAACTTTCGCACGCGCATCCGTCAGAGCTTTCTGATCTTCCGCGTTTGTTTTCGGAATCGTGCCCGTGACGAGGCTGCGTTCTTCGGCGCGCGCCTGGTTTAGCGAGGCGACTGCTTCAGCGCGTTGCGCTTGCAGATCCCGCGACTCAAGCACCGCGATGACTTCGCCGGCGCGCACAACCTTATTTTTCAAAAGCGCCATCTTCTTAATCTGCGCGCTCACCTTCGCGGCAACATCGGCCCTCTCGCGCGGCCAGATCGTGCCGACAGCGCCGACCTGGGCGGCGATGCTGCCTTGCTCGGCCTTGGCAACTTTCACGCTGACGACCGGAGTGACCTCGGCTTCAGATTCGGCTTTCGATTTTTTTAAACGCCAAATAATCAGAATCGTCAGGGCGAAGATCACGACGGCGATCGCGGCGATGATCAGGATCGTGTTGCGCTGGCGAACTCGCCGTTCCTGGACGCGATTTTCTTCGATCAGAACAGCATCGACCTCGTTGGCGTTAAGCTTGTCTGGATGTTGGCTCATGATCTTTTTATGTTCCCTCTCTCTTTGGGAGAGGGAGACCTCTTCATCACTGTCCGGTCGCCAGTTTCAATCGCGCGAGCGCGATTTGATAATCGTAGATGGCCTGGTACAACGCGCTTCGTTGGGCCACCAGTGTTGTTTGCGCGTCCGTGACTTCGACGATTTGGGCTTCGCCTGCGCGGTAGCGGGCAATCGACGCCGTCACATTGTCCTGCGCTTTAGCTACACCTTCGCGCGCCAGCGCGATACGCGCCGCGGCGTTGGCGGCCTGTGCCCGGGCCGCATAGAACTGCTGCGTGAATCCCTTGACGGCGATCGCGCGTTCGTTCTCCGCAACTTGAACGCGCAGGTTCGCTTGCCGTTCTTTGCTGCGGGTCGCGCCCCAATCAAAAATCGGAATCGTGAGGCTCACTGCCGCCGAAACGCCGCTGTGTTCCTTGAGCCGCGGCCCTTTCAACGAATCAGTATCGAAACCACCGTTGATCGAATAAGTTAGCGCCGGCAAACGATCGGCCCGCGCTATTTTGATTTCCTGCCGCGCGGCCCGAAGCTGTTGCTCCAACTGCGTGAATTCAGGCCGGCGAGCAACGTCGTCGGGCTTGAATTGCTGATACTCAGAATCGGTGGGCAATGCGAGCGCCAAATCATTGGTGCCAATCGGGCGCGTGAAGTCATAGCCGACGAGTACGCGCAGAGATCCGGCAGCCACTTCTTCATTCACACGTGCCCGTTCAAGCTCGTCGCGGCGCTGAATAGTTTGCAATTGCGCGCGCGTGAGATCGACGGGCGCGACTTCTCCGCCGCTTAACAAGAGCGCTGTAATCCGCTCAAATTCCTGGGCTGCTGCCAGGTTTCCTTCCGCCGCCCGACGCTGGGCAATGGCCAGGGCTAAACTGTAATAAGTTTCGATGACTGCCTGGGCCAACGCGCGTTTCGCGACTTCAGTTCCCGCGTGCGTTGCCGCGAGCAACGCTCGATTCTTCGCCAGAGTGGCGCGCAACTTTCCCGCGATATCCGCGTCGCCAGAAACATTCACCAGCCCTTCGTACTCGCTGATCGCGTTGTTCGCTATGAAGCTGGGCGCCCGCGGTTCACCCGGCGGCAATCCCAGGGCTGGCGACGTGTAGATATAACTCAACGGCGCACTAACTTTTGGCAGCAACGCTGCCTGTGCTTGCCGCACATCTTCCGAAGCAATGCGCTCGTTCAGGATCGCGCTTTGATAAGTGGACGCCTGCGCATTCGCCAGGCGCAGCGCTTCATCAAGTGTCAGAGCGTTTACGTCCGGACCTGATGAGTTGACTGAAGTCTGTGGAGTTGGTGACGGCGATGGAGTTTGGGCGTAGAACCAGTTGGCACAGCAGAGCACCGCGGTCAACGCCGCGAAGACACACTTCGCTGTCGCTCTGTCCGGCATAGTTCAGGCTGGAGCTGGCGAGTATACGCACTCGAACCTTAATCAAGGATTAATAGGTTGTTGAGAATTAGTTGCGGGATTCGAGGATGTAGCCTTCACCGCGGCGAGTATGAAGAAGTTTGACCGCATGCTCGTCGTCAATCTTCTTTCGCAGTCGATTCATGTAAACCTCGATGGTGTTTGAGAAAGGATCGAATGAATCGTCCCACACGTGCGCGGCGATATCCGTGCGCGACACCAATTGACCGGCGCGGCGCGCCAGAAACTCTAGCAACGCATATTCTTTGGCGGTCAATTCAATCTCGCGCGACGCGCGCGACACACGATGGCTGCCGGAATCAACGACCAGATCGTCAAGCTGAAATACATCAGGGCGAAGCTGAGAGTCGCGTCGCAGCAGCGCGCGAATGCGCGCCAGCAACTCGCGAAATGAAAACGGCTTGGTCAGATAATCGTCGGCACCGGCGTCGAATCCGGTGAGCCGATCATCGACGGTGGCCCGCGCCGTTAGCATGAGGATCGGGATGGCGTCGCCCCGCGCACGCAATTCGCGGCAAACTTCGAAGCCATCACGCTTGGGCATCAGCACGTCGAGGACAATCAAGTCATAGTCATTAATCGAGGCCTGGTAAAGTGCTACGTCACCATCTTCCGCGATATCGACCGCGTACGAATTTTCGCGCAAGCCTTTAGCGATGACATTCGCCATGCGTGGCTCATCTTCAACAAGAAGAATTCGCATTTCTGGACAGTTGTTTCTGCTGACGCTTCGCCGGTTTTCGTCCGCGAAGCGGACGATTTTGAAAATAGCCGGGTGATTTATCGCTGGGGGACCGCGCCAATCATGTCTCAAAGCCCGCGAAGCGGACAGACACAGCGCTGCATTGTTCCAAAAAGCGAATTATGCTCTTTTTTGACCCGGACCGTCATATGAATGTTGACAGATAATAAACCAGCAAATATTGTGGCTTGCGTTATAAAGAACTTTTCCTCAAGAGGCTTGCCGCCATGCCCACTGAAGAAATTATCCCACTCGTAAAGAATAAGATACCCACGATTCTTGGATTCGACGTTGAATCTAACCAATACATCATCGGCGATGACGCCAGGCAGACAGGGTTACGGAGCGAAGGAACGACGTCTGTCTTCAATTTTAAACCACTGCTTGGTGCGGGTGATGTCGAGTTTTCTGCCGAGGATAGAAAAGAAGGCAATTTGTTCTTCCACTATCCGCGTCAAGGCCGCGAGCCATACTTTAGGAAGTTCTCACCAAAGACAGCCGCAGTTGAGTTTCTCAGAACACTCTTAACAAAAATTGAGATTCCGGATGCCATGATTGTTGGGGAGCCTGGCATTCGCGAGGAAGCTTGGAAAAAGAATTTTCGCAACCACATGCGAGAAATATTTTCAGAGCTTGGGTTGCGGCCACCAGAGTTTTTCCCAGAACCATTCGCAGTCTTTCAATACTACAGGCACGTCGCTAGAGTTCTCACAGTAACAGACCATGCCGAAACGGTTCTGATTATCGATATCGGCGGAGGCACTTTCAATAGTTGCGTCATACGAACCACCGAAAGCGGAGTGCTGTCGAGAGGCGGTGCCGTATCAGTGCCACTTGGACTTCAGGCAGGAACGTGCGGCGGCTCCCAAATAGATAGGGAGCTTTTCAAAATCATCGTTTCGCGGGCTCAAAAGAACGGGATTGTTTGGAAAGACGATCCTATTAAGCGCATGGAGATGAAACAAGGGGCAATATTACTCCGCGTCGAAGATGCGAAGATTAAACTGTCGGAAGCAATCGCGGCGTCTGGCGTGCCTCGGCTAACGGATGATTACTCGCATATTTCCACAGAAGTAGTTCTTCCGAAAGGAGAGTTTCACCCCGACTTAGATGTCAAAGGTACTTTGACCGGCGAAGATCTCAAAACAGTGATCCGTGAAATGTGGAGACGATATTACGGTCACTTAATAATCGAGACAGTGAACGAGGCAAAAGAACGCTTGATGTCAGCATTGAAGGTCCCTCTAGACCGACTTGACAAGGTTTTGGTCGCTGGCGGCTCGTCGAGACTTCCCTTTATGCGCGAAGAGATTCAAACGGTACTGCCGACTCTCGTTCGCAGAGAGGATATCATCAAAGGATCTGACATCGGAGAAGCAGTCGCCTATGGTATTGCATGGGAATGTCGCGAGCAGGTAAGGAGGGATGCGAATTTAAGCGTCGGTAAAATTGCTCCCTGTGTGTTAAAGGATCTCTACTTAGGATTCAGGGAAACGAGAAGAGAGCCTGTTCAGCTTCCTCGCATCAGAAGTAATGACGGTTCCAGAATTGAGGGCCAACTCATGTCGGCTCCTTTCGAAACTGAAGACTCCGTCTTCAAGTACAACTTAGACCTTCCATTTGATCCTTCTGATCGTCTCTTGTACCTCTTCAGTGATAAGCCCATTTCCAAAGTTGAAGACAATCCAGATCGACTGAATCTTACACACGATATTTTTTCTCTTCCTAAATTAAGACTAAACAGGAAATGCGAACTCGAGTTAGAAGTGAAACCTAACGGAATGGTTAAGCCAACATTTTGGTTTCACGGGAAAGGCCAAGGCCTAACCGCACGAAAAATAGCGGAGAAAATTACCTGCCCTGAGTTTTATTTCGCCGGATTTCAAGCGAAGGAAGGTGACGCCTACGTTGGTCTTGATTTCGGAAATTCGAATAGTTATCTGGTCAAGTTCGCAAGTATTCAACATGAGAACAGCGGCGCAGAATATCCGGAATTTACCATTTCCCCCCGAGTGAAAGATCGCTTGAGACGGCTCGAAATGACAATTCAAGAACTTCGAGCAAAGAATGTCTTAACTGAAGACCGTTTAATGGAGCAGGCATTAGATGAAGCGCTGGAAATCATTTTTCACTCCAATAAGATCGAGGGCAGCCCTCTCACAAGAGGTGAAACAGAGACGGTTTTGACTCATGATCGTGACGGACTCTCAATTCAGGAACTCGAAGCGAAGAATCTCGAAACCGCCTATTACTGGATGCTCGAAAATTTCAAGTCAGTCTTTGACCGCCCGGAGGCCTTCGTTCGAGAAATCAATCGACTCATTCTAAGAGACGTGAAGCCCAATGGCGGGCAGTATCGGACGGATAAGGTTTCGCTTTCCGGCATGAACTTTGTGCCTCCCCAAGCAAGCTCAGTTCCGGCATTCATGGGTCAGCTCAGTGACGAAATTAAGTCGCGCGGCGTTGATAGATCACAGATCGAATTTGCGACTTCGTTACACAGCAAATTGGTATGGATTCATCCGTTCACTGACGGCAATGGCCGGACAGCGCGCCTGTTGCTGAATGCTTGCCTGTTGGCGCAGGAATTACCTGTTGTGGTGGTCAATTATGCTGACCGCGAACGTTATCTTCACTGCCTACTAGAAAGTAATACGGGCAACCTCTCATTAATGGTTGAGTTTTTTCTTGAAGGTTTTAGGGAGCAGTTACAGGAGGTCTCCCGCCAGGAAATTATCGAGACGGACGAAGCGCGTGAAGACACGGAACGCCTCGCCACAATCCAAATGAATCAAGTGCAAGTTTCGGCCGAAGCGACTCCTGGAACTTCCGAAATCGACGAAGCAATTCTGGAAGTCACAAGAGTTGAGCCGCCACAGCCGCCAAGCTACAGCGATGAAATCTTCGAGGTCCTAGATAAGGCAAGTGAGCAGGTTGGCGGAGAGGAGGTGGAGGATCTGCTGACGATAGTAATGGCCGAGAAGATTCGTGAAAGAGAGAAACTCCTGCGCGCGGATTACGAAGCCTGGAATCAGAGTTTCATTGCGTTCCTCGCAGAACTACAAGCAGTCGCGCAGCTTTTCAACCACAAGTATGCAGAAGTTGGCTTCACCACACGCCTTCGAGAATACGATTTGCTCACGTACGAAAAGTATGACGATTTTCGTATGGGAAAAAAAGGCACCAAGACTTGGTTCGCGAACGTGTCAGTCTCAAACCAACGATCGCGAGAAAAAATGATGTTTCAGTTCGAACATGCTACTCGGTCCATAACCGAAGACCCTGCTGCCAATCAGGTCTCTCTTATAGTTAATAGGTTATATGGATCCATATATCGTCCCCTTCAGACCGAGCCGATCACGTTACGCGAGATCGGATATCGCGACGGGGAATTATTGTTCGTATCTAAAGATGGAATTATTCCCATGCGAGACGTTCGTCAAGTTCTTCGTATATTCTTAGCAGAACTAATTAGAGCTTTTCTGTAACTCGGGCCGCGGAAGGTAGATGGTCTGCATCACGGAATGAATCTCCTACGATCTAGCTGAGGCGCTGGGCTATTTTCGATCGTCCGCTGCGCCGACTAATTCCACTACTTAATTCTCAACCGAAACGGCATTAAGAAGATCGCTTCGCCTTTGCCAGCGCGATCCAGTAACTGCGCGTAGCGCAAGCTCGCGCGCATATCTTCCGGCAACGCCGAGAAAAGCGCAGCCTGCTGCTTTGCCTGCGCGTCAGCCCCATCGCTGTCATCATTTCCCGCGCTCATCAGGTTTTCCAGGAAGGTCGGCGGCTGCGGCAAGATCACGCGCTGAATACTCCTGTCCGCGGGAATGTTAGCGAGCTGCTTGGCAATTTCGATCGCCTTGTCGAGGCCGCCATATTCGTCGACCAGCCCTTTCTCTTTGCCCTGGCTCCCGGTCCATACACGACCCTGGCCAATCGAATTGATGTAATCTTTGTCCTTGTTGCGTCCCTTGCCGACCTTGGTGATGAAATCGTCGTACGTGTTATTAAGAAATTCTTTAAACTTTGCCTGTTCGCTGTCGTTGAACTTCTCGGTTTCGCGAAACATGCCCGAGTTCTTACCGCGCATTACATATTCATTCGAGACGCCGATCCAATCATAGAAGCCTTTGAGGACGGGCTTGCCGCCGACCACCCCAATCGATCCGGTAATCGTCGAAGGCTCGGCCACGATTTTGTTCGCGTTGCAAGCGATATAGTAACCGCCGGACGCGGCCACGTCGCCCATCGAAACGACGACGGGCTTCTTCGCTTTAGCGGCTTCGACTGCGCGCCAGATAATGTCGGAAGCCAGGCCCGATCCGCCGGGGCTGTCGATGCGCAGCACGATGGCTTTGACGCCCTTGTCGTCGCGCGCTTCATTGATGGTCCTTACCAGCGAATCCGATCCGATCGTCTCTTCACCGCTGCCGCCGAACGACGATTTGCCGGAAACGATATCGCCGGCCGCATAAACGACAGCGATCTTCTCACCCTTGTTAAGTCCCAGAGACTCCTGCGAGATCTCTTTGTAATCAGAGCCGCGCGCGATGTGCAGTTCGTCGCCTTCTTTGTACCCCAGCCGCTTTTTCAATTCCTTCTCGACATCGTCGTGATAAAGCGCGCCGTCGATAAGCCCCGCGTCCTTTGCTTGCGTGGCACTGTACGGAGCGTTGTCAATCAAAGTCTTTACTTCATCGACTGATTTGTTGCGCGCTTTCGCGATCCCTTCGACATAACGGCCAAACAAATCATCAAGCATCGAATTGATGTACTCGCGATGGGCGTCGGTCATCTGTTTCTGCGTGAACGTATCGCCGGCGCTCTTGTATTTTCCGATCTGATAAACATCCGGGTAGACGCCGAGTTTGTCGAGCGACCCGCGAAAGAACATCACATCCGCGGCCAGACCGATCGTGAACAGCTCGCCCGGCGGCGGGACGAAAATCTTGTCGCACGCGCTCGCAATGTAATAGTCCTTGTTGAGGCCCATTTCCATGTACGCGTAAACGGGTTTGCCTGAGGAACGAAAGTCAGCAATCGCGCCACGAATTTCTTCCGACTTGGCCCAACCGGCCTCAGACATATCGATGTCCAGCATCACCGCGCTGATGCGCTTATCAACTTTGGCTTTGCGAAACTGGGCCAGCAGGCTGCCGAGTGATTGCGGCTGCGCGCCGAAGATGCGACGAAACGGATCGTCAGGAACGTAATCAGGCAGCGCGCCGGAAATTCTGAGCGTCAGCACACTGTTGTCCTGGATCGAAGGTCGATTGCCGCGCAGCGCGGACACCACGATCGCGATGCCAAGCACCACGATCATCACCAATCCCAATACGACAGCCGAAATAATGAGAACAATCTTGCGGGTCTTTGACATTGCCATGAGCGATTTTCCTATTTCTTACCTCTAATGAAGTTTGACGGTGTGATTACGTTAAATTCAAAGAAAAGGTTACATAAGCCGCCACATTTGTACCGTTGGATACGGGATGTTTATGAGCGGGAAGGGCTTATTCGAGGGATTAATCCGTAAACATTTGCGGGCTGTACTGACTCATCGCTTCACGATCCATCCACCACCGGCAACTTCGTCATCACGATAGAAAACGGTCGCCTGTCCGGGTGTGATCGCGCGTTGAGGCTCGTCAAACTCGACGCGCACGCGATTATCGCGCAACGGTGTGATGGTCGCCGGCGCAGCCGTGTGACGATAGCGGACGCGCACCTCGGCGCGGAGAGGTCCGGCCGGATTGTCGAGAGCGATCCAATTAACTCCGGCGGCGGTGAACCCCTCACTCAATAAATCTTCGTCATAACCGACGATCACCTGATCCTTAGTCGTGTCGATGCCCAGGACGTAAAGGGGCCGGGATTGGGACACACCGATCCCGCGACGCTGTCCAATCGTGTAACGATGAATGCCGGTATGCCTGCCCAGTACTTCTCCGTTGGTCGAAACGATCTCGCCGCCATTCGGCACCCGATCAGTTTGCTGTTCAGCTGCGAGATAACGATCGATGAAGCCCGCATAATCGCCGTCAGGCACGAAGCAGATTTCCTGAGACTCTTTTTTTTCGGCGACTGCCAGTTGACTATCGCGCGCAGCCTGGCGCGCATCACTCTTCGATAATTCTCCCAGCGGAAACAGCGCGCGCGAAAGTTGATCCTGCGTCAGCTCCCAAAGAAAGTACGACTGATCCTTTTGCGGATCGCGGCCACGCAAGAGACGATAACGCCCGGTCGCTTCGTCAAACTCAACGCGCGCGTAATGACCGGTCGCAACTTTCTCGCAGCCAAGACTGACCGCCAACTTATCGAGTGAAGCAAACTTCAAACGGCTGTTGCACGCGACGCACGGAATAGGCGTCTCGCCGTTCAGGTAGCTGTTGACGAATGGTTGGACCACATCGCGTTCGAATTCCTTTTCCAAATTCAGCACGTAAAAAGGAAATCCGAGTTCTTCCGCCACCCGGCGCGCATCGTAAACATCATCCAGTGAACAGCAACGCGAAGGCAGCGGCTCGCCGTTTTCATCCACACTGATGCCGCGACGCTGGTTCCACAACTGCATCGTAAAGCCGACCAGTTCGTGGCCCTGGTCTCTCAGAATTGCGGCGGCGGCAGACGAATCCACGCCCCCTGACATTGCTACGGCGATTTTCATTGAATCTATTTTCGCGCCTCGGCGATGAAATAAACAACCTGGCGCTGGTCGTTGCCCTTCAGACGCCGCGCCCATGACGACTTCAAGTGGCTCCAGCTTTCAGGCGACACAGCGCTGGATTCGCGGATAAAGAAGCCGGCCGCTTCGTAATTAGGCGCGAGCATGTTTTTAAGGTAATCAGGAGAAACGGAGGGCAAACTCAAGCGCTCGACTTCAGCGCGATCGCGATTCGGATCGATGCCAATGACAACCTCTAAGAGACATCCGGGGGTGCTGATTCGGTGCAGGTTGCGCAACACGGCGCCGTCGCCGATCAAAATCGCGCGCAGCAAACTACCCCAGGGAAAATGGATGTGAATCTCGTCGGCAGTATCGTTGAGTTCGTCCGGAAGATTCTCAACCGCCGCCTGCACGAACACTACGTTAGTCGCCCCGCCCCTCGCCGGCCGGCGAGTCGCCTTCATCGAAATCTTTTCCAGCGACCTCGTGTTCGCATCGATCCCGACGTAAAACTTCGCCGGATTCTCGCGGGCGCTCTGGTACACAAAGCGTCCGTCGCCGGTCCCGATATCCACAATCACGCCGCCGGCGGTAAGGCTCGATAAGTTGTCGAAACTCGCGTTCGTCGAGTTATCAGAAGGTACTTCCACGAATTGTTTTAAGCATTGCGCCGTCTCCTCTGCGACCGAACAAGCTGTTTGTTTGACGTTCTGCGTGAATGCTAAGATGCGACTTCAGTACTGTCAAACGCGGAACTCTGAACTCGAAACTCGAACCTTTTTGTCATGCCTGAACGCGCCCTCGAAGAATACAAGATCGTCGACGAGCCCTATTACCTGCCGGTCGATAATGAAATCGGTTTGTTTGAAGCCGCGCACGCCGCGCACTTGCCGGTAATTTTGAAAGGCCCGACGGGTTGCGGCAAGACCCGCTTTGTCGAGCACATGGCCTGGCGTTTGGAGCGCCCGCTGATCACAGTCGCATGTCATGAAGATTTGTCATCGACTGATTTGGTCGGCCGCTTTTTGATTGAAGGCGAAGAGACTGTCTGGCACGACGGCCCGTTGACTTCGGCCGTGCGTCATGGAGCGATCTGCTATCTCGACGAGATCGTCGAAGCGCGCAAAGACACGGTCGTCATCATTCACCCGCTCACGGATCATCGTCGCCGGCTTCCGATTGAAAAAAGAGGGACGATTCTGGAAGCGCCATCGGATTTCATGCTCGTGGTTTCGTACAATCCGGGCTATCAATCGATCTTGAAAGACCTTAAACAATCGACGCGACAACGTTTTGTGGCAATCGACTTCGACTATCCGCCCGCGGAGTTAGAGGCGACGATCGTCGCGCGTGAAGGCGGCGTCGATGAAGGCACTGCCCGCGATCTGGTTTTGATCGGACAGAAGGTCCGCAACCTGCGCGGGCATGGATTGGAAGAAGGAGTCTCGACCCGCCTGCTGATTTACGCTGCGCAATTAATCTCGCACGGCATCCCGCCGACGCGGGCAGCCGAAGTCGCGATGTGCTCGCCCATCACCGACGATCGCGATCTGCAGAGAAGCATTCGTGAGATTGTCACGACGGTGATCTAGAAATCGCCTGCCGATAAACTCAAACGAATTTCCTGAAGGGTTCGCTGTTTGAAATATCTTCGCGGATTGCCGCACATCCAGCAGGAACAAATCTTCCGGGTATTAGCAACGAGCCCGGTGCAACGTGGATTGCTGCTCGCCCATCCGGCGTAATAGCCGCGTATTCGGCGTTTGATTCGTTCCTCATGGTGGCGTCTGACGTCTCTTGATCTCACGCAGCCGATCCTACCATTGAATTGTCGCCTCTTGAGAATTGGATTGCGCTGACGTTAGCCTTATACTGGACAGCCAGAGGTAAAGTCCGATGAAAGTGAAAGTAACTGAGAAGGGTGTACTAATCCCCCGAAAGTTGTTGAAGGGCATCAAAGAGGTCGACATTCGTCGCCGGAATGGCGTCATCGTTGTAGTGCCGGTTGGGGAGAAAGATCCGATTTTCAATATCGGTAAGAATCCGGTGAAGCTTGGCATCACGGACGCTTCGGTTAATCACGATAAGTACATCTATGGCTCATGATCTCCCACTTTGTTGATACGAGCTATCTTATAGCTTTGGAAAACGGTGATGACCAGTACCACGAGGTCGCGTCCGAACATTGGAGTGTGTTAGCCAGGTCCTCATCACTATCTCTGGTAACAAGCTCCTACCTATTCGTAGAAGTTGTAACTCTACTCAATAATCATCGCCTTCATACAAAAGCTGTAGAAGTGGGCAAGAACCTACTGGGCTCTCGCGTGTTCGACGTGGTTCACGTTGATGAAGATCTCTTTTACGAGGCTTGGGCACACTTTCAGAAACACAAAGACAAGACGTATTCACTCACTGACTGCGCGTCCTTCGTCCTAATGAAGCGGCTCGGAATTACGGAGGCGCTGACGTTCGATAAGCATTTTGTGCAAGCGGGATTTACCAAGCTGCCGAAGTGAAGCCCTCGCATGAAAGAAAAGCACGACAACTCAAGCACAATTACCGGATCGCCAGACGTTCCTGAGGAGTCTTTTTTTGAAAGCGAGATCAGCGAGCGTCTCCGCTCTGTAAAGAATCCAACTGAGCGACGTACGATTGCCGGACTGCTGCGACAGATCAGCAGCCTCCCGCTCGATCAGACGCGGGCCGCTCTGGAGACCAGCGCCGCGATCGCCGCCGTATCAATCAGAGCCAGCATTGAGTTTCTGCGCGCAACCCCCGCTGTCGCCCAGGTTTTAGAGCCGGCGGAACTGCGCGCATGGGGTGAACTGGGACGGCGGCTCACCATGACTGATGTCGAGAGCGGCGTCAGCTTTTTCATCAGTGGAGTCGAAGATTTGGCCAAGGTGCCCCCGCTTGCTCGCCCATTTGTCTTCCAGGTTTGCGCGCGCCAGATGATCTTGTCGGCGACAACTGCGAGTGAAACTTTTCGCAGCGCGCCCGCGCTCGCCGAGAAAGTTCCAAATCCG
>Ga0193730_1000184_pt1 | contig 20011 bp, 12 predicted proteins | sample U1a1metaG_FD_144919 | JGI IMG/M metagenome (GOLD analysis project Ga0193730, IMG submission 144919) | Soil microbial communities from a riparian zone of the East river system, Colorado, United States - U1a1 | ecosystem: Environmental > Terrestrial > Soil > Riparian zone | place: USA: East River...
ACAGGTCGAGCGACCGCCCGGGCGGTCGAATTGCGCACCACGAATTCGGGCTTGATGGCGATTTCCGGTACCCAGTCTTCGTGCTCTTCAATCCGGTTCAACAGAGTGCGCGCCGCTATCTCCCCCATCTTCTGGAGCGGTTGACGCACGGTCGTGAGACTCGGGTTGTTATGCAGGGCAATCTGAATATCATCGAAGCCCACCACAGAAACATCTTCAGGAACTCGTAACCCCGCCTCTTGGAATGCGCGGATGGAGCCGATCGCGGAAATATCGTTGTAGGCAAACAAAGCGGTGAACGGCCGTTTACGGGCAAGCAACTCTTTCGCGAAGGGATAACCTAAATGAGGAGTGGGATCGTCGCCGTGGAGTTGAACGATGAGTTCCCTCCGCATGTGGATGCCGAGTTCCTCGGCAACTTCGAGGATCGCCTTCCAACGGGTCTCAGAATCCGAACTGACGGGAGCACCCTTCATGAAAGCAATTTCCTTGTGACCCAGTTCGGTCAGATGGTTGAGCGCCAGCCGCGCTGCCTGCCGGTGATCCAGAACGACATTCGTGACGTCTTTCATGCGGCGGTGCCCGGCGACGGCAACGGTCGGCAGTGGCAACGGATTATTAATGGATGTGTCCACTGTAATGAGGCCTTCGACGCCGCGGTCCATGAGAATGTGCGAATACGTTTCCAGCAGCTTTGGGTCGTGACGGTGAGCAACGGTCAGGTAGAAGAAGTTTTTTTTTCGCAGGTATCGTTCAATGCCGCTGATGACTAATGAACCGTAGAAATCCCCAATTTCCTCGGCGACGACGCCGATCATGTAGGTGCGTTTTACGCGCAAGTTGAGAGCATAGAAACTGGGCTTGTACTTCAGTTCGTGCGCGGCGGTGAGGATTCGCTTTTGTGTGTGCACCGGAACTGAGCGCGATGCCGCAGATTTGTTCAGCACCGCGGAACAAGTCCCCTTAGTGAGCCCCACACGATCAGCTACCATTTGCAGGGTCACGTAATGGGGCTTCTTACTTTTCACCTTCTTTTGCGCTTTCATGCTGCTATCGCTTCTGACCGTCGACTGTGGAGATGACGTTTTAGAACCGCGCACCGGTCGCAGGATTCTACTCTAAGGGAGGTGCTGCACACAGAGTCGTGCAGGCCGAAACCGCTAGAATACCGGTTATCCATTTCGCAAGAACTTAAGAATACCGGTATTTTTCGCTTGACAACGAAAGGCTGTCTAGCGCTAAATGTCGGGTCACGTGGGAGTAGTGCAAAAATACTAGGGCGAAAAACTAACTTGTTGGAGCGGCTCCTGGAGGTTCCTGTGAAAAGAATGAAGTTAGCGGCGCTGGTAACTTGTTTGGCGGTGGCGCTGAGCTTTTCGCCGACAGTATTCGCACAGGCTGGGGTAGGTTCCGCGCGTGGCACCGTGACGGACGCGTCGGGCGCATCCATCGCTGGAGCCGTGGTCACAATAACCAACGCCGATACCGGTTATTCGCGAAACGTTACGACTGACACGGACGGCAACTATGGCTTCCAGAGCCTTCCGATCGGTCGCTACACGCTGAGCGTGCTGAAGGAAGGCTTCAGAAGCTTCGCATTGAAGGACATTATCCTTCACGTCAACGATAGCTTGACGCTTGACGCCCAATTGCAAATCGGTGCCAGGACCGAAACCGTCGAGGTAACCGCGTCGAACGCTCAAGTTGAGCTGGCCAATGGCGAACTAAGTGGCACCATAGCTGGTTCACAGATCACAGATTTGCCGCTAAACGGTCGCAGCTTCGCGCAGTTGGTCACTATGGTTCCGGGCGTCTCAACTGACGCCGGCTTTAGTTACGACAAGAAAGGCCTGAACGGTGGAGCGGATGTTTCCATTAGCGGCGGTGCGTCCAATGGGAATCTGTGGTTGGTGGACGGCGCCAACAATGTTGATGTGGGATCAAATCGCACAATTCTCGTTTATCCTTCACTCGACTCTATCGAGGAGTTCAAGGTCGAGCGCAATAGCTACAACGCCCAGTTTGGCGGAGCGGGCGGAGGCATAATCAGCCTTGTGACCAAGTCGGGGACTAACGACTTTCACGGCAGCGCCTACTACTTCGGCCGGAACGATGTTCTGGATGCTAAAGATCCTGTTCTGAATTTCCTGAATCCCACCGCCAAGAAAAATGCGGTTCGCCGAAACGATTTCGGGGGCAGCATCGGTGGCCCTATAAAGAAAGACAAAATTTTCTTCTTTGCTTCGGAAGAATGGAACCGGGAAATCCGGGGAAAAGTCGCCAATGCTCATGTACCGACGCCCTTACAACGCACTGGGGACTTCTCCGATGCGGCTACGGATCCCGCCTTCACCACTGCGAACACGAGTGGCTGCCTTCTGAAGAGCGGCCTCGTCGATCCAGATCCGACTAATCCAGGCGGAGCCTTCACCGCGTCTCCTTCCACTCCGGGCATCATCGACGTGATTCCCACCGCACGCCTGAGCCCGGCCGGCTCCACGATATTAAACACCTATTTTCTGCCCACGCTTGCGCCGGGAACGCCCAACTATGGCTGTGGCAATAACTGGGCAAAAACATTCAGCCAGCCCACGTACTTCCGTGAGGACAGTTACCGTGGCGACGTCAAGCTTTCCCAGAGCCTAAGCGTGATGCTGAAATACACGCAGGATTCCTGGACCTTTGGCCCTTCCGCGGTCGGCAACAGTGGTTGGGGCGCTGATGCCGGGGCTTCCAACATTCAGGAGCGATGGAGCCAGCCGTCACGTATCGCAGTGGGGCGGTTGAGCAAGGTCTTCGGCAGCAGCGCGGTAAACGACTTCCAATTCTCCTACTCGGCAAATCGTATCAATATCACGCAAGCGACTCCGGCGGCGCAGCAAGCGCTGAACGGTGTGATTACACCTTTCCTGAGTGCGCCGAATCTGAATAATCCTCCGGTGTGGGTTAATGGCGGCGGCCTACCAACGATTTGGAGCTTTGCACCCTGGACGAATAACGAGGATCTCTACACATGGCAGGACGATTTTTCGAAGGTCATAAGGCGTCACACGCTAAAGATAGGCGCCGTTTACAGCCGCAACGCTAAGAACCAGGACAACTTCTCTCAAGTGCAGGGGTTCGCCAACGGCCCAGTGGGATACAACGGCTGCACGACTACAACCCAAGCCGGCTGCACGACCTTGGCGGACTTTACTACTCACTATGGCCCTGCCGACTACATCCTTCAGAACATGGCAGTCAATTGGAGTGAACAGAACGTCATTTTCAAAAAACAAGGCCGCTGGGAAAACTTTGAGATGTATTTCAACGATGACCTGAAGCTGAATAATCGCCTCACTATCAACCTCGGCGTACGCTACTCCTACTTGCCGTGGCCCTATCAAAACAACGATCAATTTACGGTGTTTAACCAGGCGGCATTTAACCCTCAGCTTGGAAATGCCGCTTGCAACGGCCTGTACTACTCCGCGGGTGCGATCTCGAATCCCTGTCCGCCAGGAACGGGCGGATTGCCCGGGCCGAACCGAGCCATCCAAAACAATTACTCTCGAGCCATCGCGCCCCGCCTGGGGTTGGCTTGGGATCCAACAGGGAGCGGGAAGTGGGCGATCCGGGCCGGCTTTGGACAGTTTTACAACCGCGACGATATCTTCGTCACTGACGGTACCGCAGGCGTAAATCCTCCATTCATTGCCAGCTTCAAGTCAGTCAGCGGCAACGGGCGGTTCCTCGACAATACGAGCCAACTGCCCGCTTGCACGCCCAACTGCTTCGGCACTGGTCTTGGGAATGCCTCAATCGGTCAGGATCTGAGTAGCCGGGCGCCGTATGTTCTGCAATACAACTTGACTATTCAGCACGAACTCTGGAGGGATACACGGCTGGAAGTGGGCTACGTTGGTAGCCAGACGAAAAACTGGACAACTACTTACGACGCGAACGCTGTCGCCCCGGCCAACCGGTTGACGTTCGCGCAGTCAAACGGCACGCCCGCCGCACTGGCCCTCTTCAAGCCTTTCGATGTAATACAGTCCGGCACCATTTCGATGTATTCCCATCATGGCAACGCGCAGTACGACTCGTTGCAAGTGGCTTTCAGAACGCGTTTCCAACATAATTCCATCTTCCAGGCGACCTACACAAATTCCAGGAATTTTTCCGACACATCCCTGCATATCAGCAATGGAGGCGGAAATCGTGTCGTCGACCCGTTCAATTTAAAAGCCGGCTACGGGTTGGCCACCCTCAACCGGCCACAAATTTTTTCGGCGAACGTGATCTACAACTTGCCCACCTTGCAAAATATGGGGAGGGTGGTTCGAAGCGCCGCAGGTGGTTGGGAAATAGGCTCGGGTGTCAACATCACGAGTGGAACTTCCTATACGCCCACCATCGGAGGGCTATCGAATGTTAACGATCCTTCGGGAATCGGAAACGGCGCAGGAGCATCGCGGCCGAATTTAGTGCCGGGGCAGCCCTGCAAGAACCCCAAGTTTTCCTCCTCCTCCGACCTCCACTGGGTCAACCCGGACCGGTACACCATGGACGGCTTCACTTTGGGCACAATCGGAAATGCACCAATCGGCGACTGCCTGGGGCCACCGACTCGCGTAGTGGACTTCTCGGTGTCGAAGAATTTCAACATCACCGAGCGGGTCAAGGCGCAGTTCCGGATGGATTTCTTTAACCTCTTCAACCATCCGAACTATGGCAGCCTAGGTGACACTCAGGGCTTGGTTCCCATAGGGTTCAACGCCGTGAACACCGCTGGGAGTCCAGAATTTCTGGATGGCACCGGAGCCCCGACGACGAATCTGGCCAATGCCGTGACAGTCCAGAACAGCACGCCGAGTGGCGCGGTGGCTCAGGTCAGCACGCAAGCAGATCGCAACCGGGAGGTTCAGTACTCGATCCGGTTCACGTTCTAGTGTTCTCGAGAACGTGAAGTCGAAAGTCCCGCTGGCGCCAATTCCAGCGGGACACTTTTGTTTAGCAGCCTAAGTTTGAATTCCAGATGTGTTTCCGCACCATGGAGTCAGACCGCAGCGGTCTCGGGTTTTGCGTCCACGAAAAAAGTTGTTTATCTTTAAGGCACACATGTTTGGCTGTCCTTCAAGGTCCTCAGTACTCCTAGTCTGTCTCCTGATCTACAGTCTGGCGGCGCAGGCCCAACAGGACCACGGCCCTGAGCGTGTCCCAGTGCCGGTACCACCGTCGGCAAAGCGCGCCTCCTCAGCCAAGAAAGACCGGAGCGCGTTGCCGCCAGTCCCGACTTTCAAGGACATTGCCAGGGAAGTTGGCCTTGCGGTTTCGCACACCGCTGCCCCCGAAGCACATTACGTGATTGATTCGACCAGTGGCGGTGCTGGCTTTTTTGACTGCGACAACGATGATCGGTTGGATGTTGTCCTGGTGAACGGCTCGACAGTAGAGAGATTGCGGCAGGGCGGCGACCCCATGGTGACTCTTTATCGCCAAGAGCCAAATGGCACCTTCAAAGACATCACCAAGGAGGCCGGTCTGACCCGGCTGGGCTGGAGTATGGGGGTTGCCGTGGCTGACTACGACAACGACGGTAAGCTCGACCTGTTGGTGACCGGCTACAACGGCAACGTGCTTTACCACAATCTGGGCAATTGCAGATTCGAGGACGTCACCGGGAAGGCCGGAGTCCGTGGTGGAGGGTTCAGCACCGGCGCGGCATGGGGCGATTACGATCGCGACGGCAATGTGGACTTGTTCGTTGCCCGCTACTCTCATCTGGATATGAATAATCTCCCGCAATTCGGCAGCAACAGATTCTGCCGATTCAAAGGCATCCTGGTGCAGTGTGGCCCCTGGGGCCTCGAAGGCGAATCCGACTTCCTTTACCACAATCGTGGTGATGGCACTTTCGAAGAGGTTTCGGTGAAAGCCGGCGTTCACGATGACATTGGCTATTATGGCCTCGGCGTGATGTGGGCCGATTACGACGACGATGGCTGGCCCGATCTCCTGGTCGCCAACGACTCCGTGCCCAACTATCTCTACCACAACAATCACGACGGCACATTCACCGAAGTCGGCTTGCTAAGCGGTGTCGCGCTGAGCGGCGAAGGCCTGGAACTGGGGAACATGGGAGTGGATTTTGGCGACTACGATCACAGCGGGCGCTTAAGCTTTTTTGTGACCCACTTTGAAGAACAGCCTAATTCGCTATATCGCAACATAAGCGCCAAGGGATTCGATGATGTGACCTGGACTTCGGGAGTGGGCCAGCCCGGCTATCCTTATGTTGGCTGGGGTACGGCGTTCTTCGACATGGATAATGACACCTGGCTGGATCTTTTTGTAGCGAACGGCCACGTGTATCCGCAGATTGACACGTTGGAAACCGGTCCCCGCTATCGTGAACCGATCCTCCTCCATCGCAATAATCGTGATGGTACCTTCGACGAAGTCTCCAAGGCATCCGGCCTGGCCGCTCTCCCCTTACATTCCCGCCGCGGTGCCGCTTTCGGCGATGTCTTTAACAGCGGAAATATCGATGTCCTTCTTTTAAACGTCGGCGAACCACCTTCTCTGCTCAAGAACATGAATGCTGACGGCTATCACCGCGTCCTCTTCAAGCTGATCGGCACAAAGAGCAACCGCGCTGCGATCGGCGCGAGGGTGACCATCCGCGCGGCCGGCGTCCAGCAATTCAGTGAAGTGCGCGGCGGAGGAAGCTACCTATCGCAGAACGACCTGCGCTTGCACTTCGGTCTAGGCGGGATATCGCTGGCGACTACATTTATACGGTCGTGGAAGGGAAGGGGATTCAGGGTAAAAAGTCGCTGCCGCCGCTGTCTCTTGGACAACGCGCGGTGCCTCGTTGAACCCGCCGGCGCCTGTTCGATGGCGGGCAGCGCACTTTCGGAAATTCCGGGGACGATCCCATGCCTTCGCCTGGTAAGCGAGCCCTCTCATTGAATGGCCTCTTGAAGTGCGTCTCAGCAAGCCTCACGGTGGTTGCTGCTCTGGCGTTGTCCTTTCTTCCCGCCGCGCGAGCAGCCGATAATCCTGCCAAGGCTCTCCAGACGGAGTTTGATGCGGCCAAGGCGTTCCTGGGGGCGGGGGATCTTGCCTCGGCGGAAAACAATTACATTAACGCCGTCGCACTCGGTTTGCGTCAGCTGGCACAACTTTCTCTCTCCCTGGGACAGACCGATCAGGCTGCTGATTATCTGGAGTCCGCGCTCAGGCTAAAGCCCGATGACGTCGAAACTCAGGTGGCTGCGGCTGGCGTTTGGTTCCGTAAGGGAGAAGTTGGCAAAGCGAAGACGCTGCTGGAATCGGTTGTCACCAAACAGCCGAGCAATGCCCGGGCACACAGCCTCCTGGGACGAATCCACGTGTTCGAGGAGGATCCCGATAATGCGATCCGGGAATTGAAAGCCTCGGTAGATCTCGAGGACGATTTCGAAACCAGCTATTTTCTTGGAATCGCCTACTTGAAGGCAAGGAAGTTGACCGAGGCCGCCGCATGGTTCCATCATCTTGAGTCCACGATGGGGGAATCGGCGGCGCTGCATATGCTGTTCGGCCGGGCCTATCTGGTCGCCAAGATCCCCCAGCAGGCGATCCCTGAATTTCGCCGGACAATTGCGCTGGACCCGAAGTATCCCCGTGCCCACGGCTTTCTCGGATACGCCTATCTTGAGCACTATCAGGAGGAAGGTTACCCCCGAGCGCGGGAAGAATTCGAAAAAGAGGTTAAGCTCCATCCCGATGAATATCAGGTACAGGAACTTCTGGGGATTGCAAACGTGAACCTGCGTGACTTTCCTGCCGCAGAAGCTGCTCTTCTCCACGCAGCGCGGCTGCGGCCCAAGGAAGCATCCGTCTATCTCTATCTAGGCGAAACCTACGCGGCAACGAATCGTACCAAAGCAGCGGTCGAAGTTCTGAAGAAGTACGTCAGCATGGTGGGCAACCCTGAACAAGACAAATTACGCGAGGCAAGCCGGGCATATTACTTGTTGGGACAGAATCTGCGGCGGCTCGGTCGCGAGGAGGAAGCCAGGAAGGCCCTCACACGCTCCCAGGAGATACGAGAAGCGAAATTCAAGTACGACGTGAAACATATTTTCGACGAGAAGAAGAGTTCGCAGGAGAAAGATAAAGATGAGGGCGAGAGTCGAGTTTCAGATCGTGTTGCTGACTTGCTTGCGGCGGGCTCCCCTGAGGACAAGCTAGGCGCACAGAACATGATCCAGCATGGGTTGCCTGCGGATGGGCCGGCCAAGCCGGCTGCGGCAAAAGAAACGGAAGCAGCGAAACAATACCGTTCATTTGTCGGAGAGATCCTCGGCAGTTCCTACAACGACTTGGGCGTGATGCGAGCCAAAGACTCCAAATTTCCAGACGCCGCTGAGTTTTTCAGGCAGGCTGCCCTATGGAAGCCCGATCTTCCGGGCCTGGACCGCAACTGGGGACTCGCTAGTTTCCGTGCCGGGCTCTACACGGAAGCTGTTCCGCCGCTCGAGCGCCAACTTAGAGCGCATCCCGACGATACTTTCACCCGCCAACTTCTGGGCCTCAGCTATTCCATGTTGGAGAAAGACGAGAAAGTTGTTGAAGTTCTCCGACCCTTCTCCGAAAATCCACCCGACGATCCTGGCCTGCTCTTGGCGTGGGGCACCGCTCTGGTCCGCACGCGTCAATCCGGAGCTGCTGCTGGTATTTTTCGCCGGCTGCTGCAGCAAAATGCCGACAACGCTTCAGTCCACCTTTTGCTTGGAAAGGCCTACGCGCAGCAGGAAGATTATTCGAGCGCTGCCAACGAACTTAGTACCGCTTCGCGACTGGATCCTCGGTTACCAGAAGCTCACTACTACGCCGGTCTCGTCTGCCTCCGCCAGAAGGATTTTGAGTCCGCGGCGCGGGAATTTCGCGCCGAACTCGACCTTCGCCCAAGCGATGCCCAAACGATGTACCACCTGGGCTATACGCTGCTCTTGCAGGACCAACTGCCCGAGTCTGTGGCCCTTTTGCGCCAGGTTGTCAAAGCCATGCCCAACTATGAACTGGCTTACTTCGAATTGGGGCGCGCCCTTCTGCAGCAGGAAGATACAACCGGCGCCATTGCGAGCCTGGAACGAGCCAAAAAACTTGCTCCCGATCACGACGCCGTATATTTTCAATTGAGCCAAGCTTATCGTCGCGCTGGCCGCGTGCAGGAAGCCGGACAGTCACTCGCGGCTTATCAGAAACTGATAGAGTCCAACCGGCTCAAGAAGCGCGAAAGTTTGGAGATGGAGAAGCCCTAACATCTGGACATAAGAACCGAATTCGGTTTCGACATGATGCAAACCGCGCATAGCCCCATGATCTTCTGCGTGTCTAGTTTGCCAGGAGTCCGGCACTAATCTGTTACAGCGACAATTCGGAGGTTTGCAATGAGGCAGCAAGTTGGAAAGGGCGTATTTCTGCTGATCATTCTTCTTGGCACAGCCTTGGCGTTTGCAGGGGATACTATTCCCAAAGCCGCATGGAAGCGCGCCATCGGTTTGCCGCTCGCCAATGCCGGGACAAAAAAGCCGACTCTTGACGCCGGACATATTGACGATGGCTACTGGCAGGGAGCGCCAGTCGGCGGATTCGGCGCGGGTACCTTCTCGCGAACTTATCGCGGCGACTTCGCGCGCTGGCACATTAAGAATGGAGTCCACAAGTATCAGACGGTTTACGCAAATCAGTTCGCCATGTATCAGAAAGCGGAAGGCGCCCCGGAAGGCGTAGCCCAAGTGTTGGCAGCCACTCATCCCCAAGGGGAGTTAAACACTTGGAAGTGGGACTACCCGGTGGGAGCTGGTGACTACTACTCGCTCTATCCCAAATCGTGGTACGACTATCGTTGGGATAAATTTCCCGCGCACGTGGTTCTGGAGCAGTTTTCTCCCATCCTTCCCGATAACTATCGCGAGACCAGCTACCCGGTGGCTGTGTACCGCTGGCATGCGGAAAATCCTACTAACCGTGCCGTGACGATATCAGTGCTGCTGTCCTGGACGAATATGGTGGGCTGGTTTCGCAACTTCTCCCGCGATCTGAGCGGCGGGCTCGATGCAGGAAATCGCAATCGGCTGGTGAATCAGAACGGCATGAAGGGAATTCTGTTTGATCGCAATCGCAGTGGAGCAGTTCAGGATGAGTGGGACGGCCAGTTTGCAATCGCGGCGTTAGAGTCAACCGGTGTCGAAGTGACTTATCAGACGACGTACCTTCCGGAGGACACCGAGAGAAGCGATATCTGGAAACCCTTTGCCAGCGATGGCCGGCTTGCCAACAGCGACCAAAACTGGGTCAGCAGTGGCGAAAAGATTGCTGGAGCTATTGCGGTACGCTTCACCCTGAAGCCGGGCGAGAAGCGCGTGGTCCCGCTGGTGATCGCGTGGGATCTTCCTATCGTACAGTTTGGCAGCGGCCGTAAGTGGTATCGGCACTACACGGATTTTTACGGAACGAGCGGCACCAACGCTTTGCAGATTGCACGCGACGGGCTGACTAACGCCGCCAAGTGGAGCGATGCCATTGATGCCTGGCAGGCGCCGTATATCAATGATGAGAGCAAGCCCTTGTGGTACCGCGGAGCACTTTTCAATGAGCTGTATACGGTGGCGGATGGCGGATCTTTCTGGGGACGTCCAGTCGGCTCCGATCCGAAAACGCCAAACACGTTCTCCTTCATGGAGTGTTTTGATTATCCGTATTATGGGACGCTTGACGTTCGCTTCTATGGTTCCATGCCGTTAGCCAAATTCTGGCCGGAGATTGACAAACAGGAACTTCGTCAGTTTGCTGATACAGTCCCGCAAGATCTCACGGACAAATATCTCTGGGTGTGGAAGACACAGCATACCCAGGCGCTGCAATTCCGCGTGCGCAAGGCGAAGGGAGCGGTTCCGCACGATCTCGGTGTGCCGGAAGAAGATCCCTTCGTGCAACCAAACCAGTTCAGCTGGCAGAACACCAATGACTGGAAAGATTTGAATAGCAAATTTGTGCTGATGGTCTATCGCGATTACGTGTTCACCGGGAAGAAGGATCAGACTTTTCTGCGCTACACGTGGCCGGCAGTTCGAGAGGCGCTGGAACATCTCCGGCAATACGATCGCGATGGTGATGGCGTGCCCGAAAACGACGGCTATCCCGATCAGACGTATGACGAGTGGGTGGTTAGCGGCGAAAGCGCCTACTGTGGCGGATTGTGGCTCGGAGCACTGCGAGCTGCTGAAGAAATCGCGCGCGCTCTAGGCGACACCGTAGCCGTTTCCAAGTATCACGATCTGTTCACCAAGAGTCAGGCCAGTTACGTCAAGAAGCTATGGAACGGGGAATATTTTCGCTACGACACCGCCAGCGAGTATCGCGACAACATTCAGGCTGATCAGCTCGCCGGGCAATGGTATGCGAATATGACCGGACTCGGAGATCTGGTTCTGCGTGACATGCAACGCAAGTCGCTGAAGCGCATTTATGACTTCAACGTGATGAAGTTTGCTAACGGGGAAATGGGCGCGGTCAACGGCATGGGTGCGGACGGCACGATCATCAACACCAATGAGCAGGTGAAGGAAGTTTGGACCGGAACTACATACGGACTGGCAGCATTGATGCTGAGCGAAGGGATGAAGGACGAGGCTTTCCGCACGGCGTGGGGCATATACCACGTCACTTATGAAACCAAGGGCTACTGGTTCCGCACGCCGGAAGCGTGGGAGATTGAGGGAAATTACCGGGCGTCCATGTACATGCGTCCGGCGGCCATTTGGGCGATGGAGATGACTGCGCCGCCGAAGTGAGCGGTGATAACGCGAGGCTTTCGATGAAATGTTGGTGGAGAATTTCTATATTTCGTTTCGTACTACTGGCGGCCGTCGCGTCGGTGCTGGTTGCTTGCGGACAAAGTCAGACGACCACGTCGCCTTCCGGAAACGCCTGGACTCTGGTCTGGAGCGATGAATTTGGCGGCTCGAATGGGTCCACTCCAGATTCGTCAAAATGGACAATCGAGACTGGAGGCGATGGTTGGGGCAACCATGAACTGGAGTACTACACCAGTCGCGCGCAAAACGTGCAGATCCAGAATGGTTCTCTGGTTATCACCGCGTTGAAGGAAACTTACACCGGCAAGGATGGCGTCACGCGCAACTACACTTCGGCGCGGATGAAGACCGCGGGCAAGTTTGAGCAGCAATATGGCCGCTTTGAGGCGAGCATCAGGATTCCGTACGGGCAGGGAATGTGGCCGGCGTTCTGGATGCTGGGCAATAACAGCGGCTCCTTGGGATGGCCGGGTTGCGGCGAAATCGACATCATGGAAAACATCGGGAAGGAACCCGCAATTGTCCACGGCACAATTCATGGTCCCGGCTATTCCGGAGCCGATGGGATCGGCTCTTCTTTTTCATTACCCAAGGGCCGTTTCGCCGATGACTATCATCTTTATGCGGTGGAATGGGAGCCGAACCTAATCCGGTTTTATGTGGACAGCAATCTTTACGCTACCCGGACCCCCGCCGACCTGCCCCAGGGTACGAAATGGGTTTATGACCATCCGTTTTTTATAATTCTGAACGTCGCGGTTGGTGGCGACTGGCCCGGCGCTCCTGACAATGCCACGGTTTTTCCGCAGACTATGCTGGTGGATTACGTGCGGGTTTATAAGAAGTCGGCGTCTCGCTAACGCTCGTCCTCCCCTAGTTGGCGACGATATTCAACTTCGTCTCGACGACATCAAGAGACTGGCCTCCAACCAGGTAAGTCCGCAAAAACCTGACCGTTGGTCGATTACCGGAGCCGCGGCCCTGGAACGGGCTTTGCGACACCTTAAGGGCAAAGGTGTGCTCCTGAAATGCATCTTTTTACTTTTTTTTGACAACTTCTTGCTTGTAATTTTGCCATGTTTTCTGTGCATTTCCATCGACTTACACCTTATGCATGAACAACTTACCTATCCCGGGCTGGTTGGCAGGTAAGGTGCTCCCCTATCGACAGACGTAACAGGGGTGTGCTTCAAGCGGTGCTGGTTCCTCCCCCGGCCCGATCAGAAGCTTTGGCCGGCAAACGCCAGCCGATTACCGATTCTCCCAAGCAGCATGCTTTGTTTGCAGTACTAGCTATCAAAAAACTAAGACAACCGGAGAGAGCAACTGCATATGAATTTTTCCTTGCCTGATTTTGATGTGGGAATCATTGGAGGCGGCCCTGCCGGCTCGAGCATGGCGGCTTACTTGGCCAAAGCAGGGGTCAATTGCGTGGTCTTTGAGCGTGATCTTATGCCGCGGGCGCATGTGGGCGAGTCCCTGGTTCCATCGTCCACTCGGGTGTTCAGAGACTTGGATTTCCTGCCCAAGATGGAAGAATCAGGATTTCCCAAGAAATTCGGTGCGGCCTGGACGGCAGCTCATGGCGGCAGCGCTTACGACCACAATTTTGACGGACTCATGAGAAATGACGAGGCGGATATTCGCTTCGAGGAGCGCGATCAGGGTGTGGGACAGAATTACACCTGGCATGTGGATCGGGGCAAATTCGATCTCATGCTGCTGCAGCATGCCAATGAGCGCGGGGCGAAGGTCTACTCGGGCGTTGGCGTCAGTGGGGTGGATTTCGATTCTGATCCTAACTTGGCTCACGTCAAGTACACCATGGGCAAAAAAGAAATGAGCACCAGCGTTCGCATGGTGGTGGATGCCAGCGGTCGCAAGACCATCATGGGCAACCAGATGAAGTGGCGGATTCAGGATCCGGTATTCGATCAGTACGCCATTCACAGCTGGTTCGAAGACTACGACCGGACGGCCATGGCCTATCGGGACAACATGAATAATTTCATTTTTATTCATTTTCTCCCGATCAAAAACACATGGGTCTGGCAAATCCCGATTAGCGAGAACGTCACCAGCATCGGGGTGGTTACACAGAAGAAGCACTTCCCGGCGAAAAAAGAGGAGAGGAATAAATTCTTCTGGGAATGTATCCAGACCCGGCCGGAGTTCTACAAGGCGCTGAAGGAGTCGAAACAGATTCGCCCGTTCAAGGAAGAAGGCGATTACAGCTATGCCATGAAGCAGCTAGCCGGAGACCGGCTGGTGCTGGTAGGAGATGCGGGACGATTCGTCGACCCGATTTTCTCGACCGGCGTGAGCATTGCGCTGAACTGTTCGCGGTTTGCCCATCGGGACATTATCCGCGGCTTGGAATCGGGCAATCTGCAGCGCGAAACGTTTAAGGAATACGAGACGACGCTGAAACGCGGTACCAGAAATTGGTACAACTTCATCAATGTTTACTATCGCCTGAACGTGTTGTTTACAGCTTTCATCATGGACCCGCGGTACCGGGTCGATGTAATTAAGCTGCTCCAGGGCGATGTCTATGATGAAGATGAGCCCGCGGTATTGACGCGTATGCGGAATATTGTGGTGGAGGTGGAAAAGAATCCCAAGCATATCTGGCACAAGTTGCTGGGAGATTTAACCGCCAACGCTTTTGCAGAGGCCGCAGCCTGAGATTTGTGGGGCCCGCCAGCACCGTGCGGTGACGGGGGTCCCGCATGCTTCAACGTTAGTTGCATTTTCGAAATAGCAAAGTTCTGCTATAAACCTCATCCGCGCTTGGGAGGCGACCAGTTCATGTCCCGCACCAACAGGAATTTCATGATTGCCTATGCTGTGCTGGTGGTCCTGCCGATCGCTGGACTGTTTGGAGTCCTCAAGCATGGGCGTTCGCTGGCAGCGCCAATCTCGGTGGATGGAGTATGGCGCCTTCAAGCCGACTCTAACCAACTCGCCGCGCTCCCTTGCGGTAGTTCACTCGCTTCTACGCAGTATGTTGCTGTGACCATCTCTCAATCGGGGAAGAATTTTACCCTGAGCCTCAACAATGGGCCCAAGGCTACCTCGTCCGGCGTACTGGAGGGAACGACGCTCAAGGCAGCAGTACTTCCTTCAGCGGCGTGGGCAAGCCAAGAGGGCTGTGGGACCGATCATGTGCTGACCCTAAATGCCACGGTAGATCCCAAATCAGAGCCCAGAACCCTTGCCGGGCTGTTGACCGTGAATGACTGTCCCTCTTGTGCGCCAGTGGAGTTGCGCGCTGTGCGGGAAGGTCAGGACGGGGGAAAAAAGAGCCACTGATGCCGAACCTTTTCACTTTGGTTTTGCAGATTGCCGTGATCCTGGCCGTATGCCGGGTGGTAGGGACACTTTTTCTAAAAATACACCAACCTCGAGTCGTGGGGGAGATGTTTGCCGGCATCATGCTGGGGCCATCACTGCTCGGGTGGATAGCTCCGCAAATTTCAGCTTACCTGTTCCCGCCGTCCAGCCTTGGCTTTTTGAACGCGTTGAGCCAGGTCGGGGTAGTGATATTCATGTTTCTGGTAGGGCTGGGTATTAATCCCAAGGAACTTAAAGAGCAAGGGCACGCCGCCGTGCTCACCAGTCATGTGAGCATCACCGCGCCATTCGTGCTGGCCTCATTCTTATCGATTTATTTGTATCCCAAGCTATCCGATGACAGCGTGGCTTTTACCAGCTTCGCTCTATTCATGGGCGCAGCTATGAGCATCACCGCATTCCCGGTATTGGCGCGCATCCTGACGGAGCGCGACATGCTGCAGAGCCGGCTGGGAACCGTCGCAATCGCCTGCGCAGCCGTGGATGACGTGACTGGCTGGTGCATTCTGGCGTACATCGTCCTATTGATCCGCTCGGCGCATATTGCTACCCCGATATGGCTCACCGTAGGCGGACTCATCGCCTTCGCTCTTATCATGATCTACGTTGTCCGGCGGTTGCTGCAGCGATTCGAAACTATTTACCGGGAGCGAGGCGCAGTCAGCGAGAACGTGATGGCATTGATGCTCCTGCTGGTGCTGGCTTCGGCGCTATGCACGGAGTGGCTGGGACTTCATCTCCTCTTCGGTGCATTCCTGATGGGCGCCATCATGCCCAAGGAGCCGAAGTTTGTTCGCTACGTTCTGGACCGCTTTGAGACCATCACCGTCACCTTGTTGCTGCCATTGTTTTTCGCCTTTACTGGATTGCGCACCAACATCGGCCTGGTCAAGGGTCAGGAGATGTGGATCTACTGCGCCCTGATCATCCTGGTGGCGACCACCGGGAAATTAGGTGGCTCGATGCTGGCGTCCTGGCTCGCAGGAATGCCGATAAGAGAAGCCGCGGGGCTGGGCACCCTGATGAACACGCGAGGGCTGATGGAGTTGGTTATCCTCAACATTGGCCTGGACATTAAGGTCATCTCGCCTGCTCTGTTTTCGATGATGGTAATCATGGCATTGTTCACCACTTTTATGACTTCCCCGGTACTGGAATTGATCTGCCCGGAGAAGCTGATCCGCGCTGTGCCCAAGCAAGTTCCTCTTCCTCAGCTAGATCTGAAAGCGGATGGTTCGGCAGCGTAAATATCGGCCAGACCGTAACCAGTGGACAATCCAGGAAGCATTGGTATAAAACAGTTGCGAAGGAGTTGCCTGTGGAGTGGACAGCACCTCAATTCGAAGAAGTCGCATTAAACTGTGAAATTAACTCTTACGCGAGCGCCGAACTGTAATCTGAAGGGATGCGTATAGAGATCCTGGGCTCGGCCGCAGGCGGTGGCTTTCCGCAATGGAATTGTGGCTGCCAAAACTGTCAGGCCATTCGCGCCGGAGCTTTCCAAGGTAAGAGCCGCACCCAAACCCAGGTCGCCATTAGTAATGATGGCCAGTCCTGGTTCCTGCTAAATGCCTCCCCCGACTTGCGCCAGCAGATTGAAGCTACTCCAGCGCTACACCCACGGAAGACCGGACGCGACTCCGCAATTGCAGGTGTGCTGCTCACCAGCGCAGATCTCGATCAGATTACTGGCCTGCTGTCACTGAGGGAATTGCAGCCGTTCCGCATCTACTGCACCGGTTCCATCCGCCGCATCTTGCGCGAAGACAACACTGCCTTCGCGATGCTCAATCGAGTGCCTCAGCAAGTTGTCTGGACAGACATCACGCCGGGCGAGCGCTTCGGCCTCGGCAGCGTTTCTGGGGACGATTCAGGCCTCCTTTGTGAGACGTTTTCCCTCTGCGGCCGTTATCCTATGTACGTCGCACAATCAGCCGGGTTGTCGCCGCAGGAAGCATCGTTAGGGCTTATCGTGGGAACAGGCTCAGGGCCTCGAATGGCTTACCTTCCCGCAGTCCCGGAAATAGACGATCGGTTGCTGGAACGGCTGGAGGCTGTCGATCTGCTTTTGTTTGATGGCACATTCTGGAGCGATGACGAGTTGATTAAAGTTCAGGGCAGTGGGGCGACCGCGCGCGAGATGGGACACATCCCGGTATCATCGGCAGTTGGGAGTCTACAAAAACTGAGGTCATTGCAACGGCCCCGCAAGATTTTTTTGCACGTAAATAACACCAACCCCATGCTGGATGAGTCCGGTTCAGAATACCGTGAAGTTCGCGCTGCGGGCTGGGAAGTAGCGGAGGACGGATGGCGCTTCGATCTGTAGAAATTCCAGCTGCTGGCGGCGCACTGTCAGTGGAAGACTTGCGTGCGCAGCTGCGACAGGTCGGTGAAGAGCGTTATCACCATCGCCATCCTTTTCACCTGATGATGCATGAGGGAAAGTTAAGCCGGGGCCAGCTGCAAGCCTGGGCATTGAACCGTTATTACTATCAGAGCCGTATTCCCATCAAAGACGCCATCATTCTTTCCCGAAGCGAAGACCCGGAATTTCGCCGCGCTTGGAGTAAACGCGTGCTTGATCACGACGGCGATGCGACCCACGAAGGCGGCATCGAACGTTGGATTCGGCTAGCCGAGGCTACGGGACTGGACCGCAAACGCGTCGTAAGTTGTCAGGAAGTGCTGCCGGGCGTCCGCTACGCTGTGGACGCGTATCTGGACCTTGTCCGAAATGGCACTCTGATGGAGGCGGTAGCTTCATCGCTGACGGAACTATTCTCGCGGGACCTGATCACGCTGCGGATGGACCGTTTGCGCCAACATTATCCCTGGTTGTCCGGCGGACTGGACTATTTTGAGGCACGTCTGAATCAGGCGCCGGAAGACGCTCGATTCGCACTTCAATGGGTCACTGAACACTCGATTACTCGAGCCGAGCAGGAATTGGCGATTCATGCTCTGAGTGCGAAGTGTGACATCCTGTGGGCGCAACTGGACGCAATTTACTTTGCTTATGTGCAACCAGGCTGGCCGCCGCCGGGCGCATTTCGGACTGCGGAGTCCTGAGATTGCCCGCCCCTCTCGATTCCAGCCGGCCACGCCTTGCTGCCGGCTGTCACTGGGGGAAACAGGGTGAGGACCGGGTGGTGCTCGTTCCCGAAGGCATGATTCGATTGCAGGGCACCGGTCAAAGCGTGCTGGAACTTTGCGATGGTGAACGCACCTTGCTGCGGATCGTGGAGACTCTCTCTAAAAGGTACAGCACAGATACGGCGAAGATTCGGGGGGATGTTGCCACCTTCCTAGAAGCGTTGCAGCAGAAGCGCGTCGTTGATTACTAGTAATGACTCCGAACCCACTGGCGCTGATTGCCGAGATCACGCACCGTTGTCCTCTGCATTGCGTGTATTGCTCCAATCCTTTACAGATGATGGGGGCGGAGTCGGAGCTCGTAACCCAGGAATGGATACGGGTGTTTCACGAGGCCGCCCGCCTGGGGATTCTCCATGTGCATCTGACCGGCGGTGAGCCGCTGGCTCGCGCGGACCTGAAAGAATTAGTCGAGGCTGCGCATTCGGCTGGACTCTATACCAACCTGATCACGTCGGGAATCGGCCTATCTGAAGCACGCCTGGCCTCATTGGTGGATGCCGGCTTGGATCACATCCAATTGAGCTTTCAGGATTCACGAGAACAGGGTGCCAACTGGATTGCTGGCGCCAAAACCCATGCGCATAAAGTTGCTCTTGCCGAGACTATTCGACGGTTTCGCATCGCTTTTACCGTGAATTTGGTTGTGCATCGTCAAAATCTGGACCACCTGGAAGAGATGATTGCATTTGCCGAGCAACTCCGGCCGGACCGGATGGAAATTGCGCACGCTCAATATTACGGCTGGGCATTGAAGAATCGGGACACTCTATTGCCCACACGTCGCCAACTGGAAAACTGCTTGCGCCTTGTCGGAGAGGCGCAGAAGCGGCTTTCGGGACGAATCCGAATCGATTGCGTGGTGCCCGATTATTACGCGCGCTATCCGAAAGCGTGCATGGGTGGATGGGGCCGCAGCATCATGCTTATCAATCCAGGCGGCGAGGTTCTACCTTGCCATGCTGCGGGAGTCATACCCGGCATGCGGTTCGATAGTGTACGCGAGCATCCATTGGAATGGATTTGGACAGACTCAGCTGCCTTCCAACGTTTCCGCGGAGAGCAGTGGATGCCCGAACCTTGTCGCAGTTGCGAACGCCGGACAGAGGATTTGGGTGGCTGCCGCTGTCAGGCATTCCTGCTAACCGACGATGCCAGTGCGACCGATCCCGTATGTACACTGGCCCCCACCCACCACTTGATTGAGAGTCTTCAATTGGAAACCAGGTCTGGAGAAGAACGATCTGAAGACGTCTCGTGGACGTACCGACTCAATCCCACGAGAGAGGGGCGGCATGTGACGTTGCCGCCCCTATCACCTCGATCGAACTAGCCAATAAGCAGATGGTAGCGCCGGCGTCTCGCCGGCAACGCAAGCCCCTCCCCTGAAGCCAATCTCCCACTGGCGACTGTGCTGCCGGCGAGACGCCGGCGCTACTTTCAGACACGAATCTAGGCAGACGCATCCGTGCAAATGTCGGTAGCTTGTCAAAAGATTGTCAACAGTAGGTCGGCGGCTCCTTCCCGGTCGAGAGTGGTAGTAAGCTTGAGCAGTGTTCCTGCCTTGGGCTGGAGATTGCGAGGCAACATATGATTAGAGTAGAAGGGAACCGTGGTGCAACCATTCAGCACGGTCCCGGTACGCT
>Ga0193730_1000186_pt1 | contig 19925 bp, 15 predicted proteins | sample U1a1metaG_FD_144919 | JGI IMG/M metagenome (GOLD analysis project Ga0193730, IMG submission 144919) | Soil microbial communities from a riparian zone of the East river system, Colorado, United States - U1a1 | ecosystem: Environmental > Terrestrial > Soil > Riparian zone | place: USA: East River...
CGCCCCGGCGGCTGCGGCGCGAGCTTTGGGACGTTCCGCGGGAAGCTCGACGTGGAGTTCTTCTTTGGTCTCCAGGGCGACCGCGCGTTCGATAGTATTTTCCAGCTGACGCACATTGCCGGGCCAGTCGTATCCGCATAGCGCGTCGAGCGAAGCAGTATTCACTCGCATTATGCTCTTCCCTGCCGCCGGCGCATATTTCTTAAGGAAGTGATTCACCAGGAGCGGAATATCCTCGCGACGTTCGCGCAGGGATGGGACTGAAACTGGAATGACACTGAGCCGGTAATATAGGTCTTCGCGGAAAGTATTCTCCGCCACTTGCCGGTCGAGATCACGATTGGTGGCGGCAATTACGCGGACGTCGATAGCGATTTCATCGGTGCCGCCCACGGGACGAACGCAGCGTTCCTGCAGCACGCGGAGCAGCTTCACCTGCATGGTCAGAGTCATCTCACTGATTTCGTCGAGGAAGATGGTGCCCTCGGTGGCTACTTCAAATAGGCCGCGTTTATTCTGATTGGCCCCGGTAAATGCTCCCTTTACGTACCCGAACAGTTCGCTCTCCAGCAGGGTTTCGGGGAAGGCGCCGCAGTTAATGGAGACGAAGGGTTCGGCGGCGCGGGGTGAGCAGACATGCACCGCCCGGGCTACCAATTCCTTGCCCGTGCCGCTTTCGCCATAAATAAGAATCGTACTTTGCGTGGAGGCCACCGTGCGGATGGTGTGTTTCAGCTTCTCCATCGCAGGACTCACGCCTACGATGTTGTCCAGCGAGTTGCGGGTGGCGGCATCGCGCTTGAAGGCAAAATTTTGGCGGCTGAGGTTCATCTTCTCCAGCGCGCGATTGATGGCGAGCTTGATTTCATCCACCAGGCCGGGAGACTTGCGGATGTAATCGGTGGCTCCGCCGGCTTTCACGGCTTCGACCGCCGCTTCATAGTCATCGACGGCGGTGATCAGGATTACGGCGGAGTCGGGCGAGACTTGGTGGGCATAGCGCAATACTTCGATGCCATTGATGTTCGGCATTTTTATGTCGGTGATGATGACATCGAAGAGCGCGCTATCGAGTTTTCTCTTGGCGGCCTCGCCTGAATTGACGGTCTCGACCTTGTGATTGTCGCGGCGCAGAGCGATGTCCAGCATTTCACAGATGGAGCGCTCGTCGTCACAAACCAGGATGTTACCCATGGGATCTTTCCCCCATGGCGGCAGTTGCCGCAGCGGTCTTTGATGTTGATGTTGCGGCTTGCGCCCGTGATTTGGGTCCGCTGCCAATTGCTGTTGAGGCACTGCTGGCAGCGGCGCGCCGCAACTTGAGAACGAACACACTGCCCTGTCCGGGCTTCGACCGGGCCCAGACTTTGCCTTCATGGGCTTGCACAATCTGATAAACAATCGCCAGACCGAGGCCGGTACCGCCTTCAAACTCGGACTGGAAGGGTTCGAAAATCTTCTCGATGACTTGCGGGTTCATGCCGGAACCGGTATCGGCAAAATTGATCTGCCAGTCATTTCCTGCCGCATCGAGGGTGACGCTGAGGGTTCCGCCATCGCGCATAGCGCGGACAGCGTTCTCGCTGAAATTCCAGAACACTTGTTTGATCTTGTCGCCGTCGGCCAGGGTCCACGCTTCTTTCACCGCATAGTGTCGCTCGATGTGAATGCCTGTCTTCTGCGCTACGAGGCGATTTTCGAGGAGGGTAAGAGTGTCCTCGAGCAGCGGCAACAAGTCGACTTTCGTGAACTGATATTGCTTACCGCGAGAGTAGGCCAAAAAATCGGTAATGATGCCGTTCAGGCGCTCGGACTCGCGGGTAACGATGCGCAGCAGTTGACGATGCTCTTCGCTGAGATCGGAGATTCCGGAAAGCATGCTCACGGAGCCGGCAATCGAGGTCAGGGGGTTGCGGATTTCGTGCGCGATGGCTGCTGCCAGCCTCCCTACCGCGGCTAGACGGTCCTGCATGCGTAGATCGCGCTCCAGTCGCCGGATTTCGGTCAGGTCATCAAACGTATACACGTACCCCAGAGTTTCGCGGTTTGGAACGGTCAGTGTGGAAACCATCACTCGGAAGGTCTTGCGAAAAGAATTAGGGGTTACAAACCGCACTTCCGTGCGGGCGCGTTCGGAACCAACCTGGGGCAGCGGATCGAGGAACAGACGATGTACAGGCTGGCCAAGCAGGTCGTCTTCGGAGCGCTCCAGCAGTTTCTGCCCCGCGGTGTTGACCAGGGTGATGTGCCCGTCCAGTCCAGTGGTGATGAGGCCGCCGCTAATCGACTGGATAATGTTTTCGTGAACCGCCTGTAAGTTCTGCAGCGCTCCACGCGTGTGTTTCAGCTTTACATCGACCTGGCGCAGCTTGGCTGCCAGCAGGCCGGTGAGATAGGCAACGGCTAGGTAGGCGAACAGGTTGACGAAAATAATCGCTTGCAGTGCTGCAAGTTCCGGATGAGTAGTGGAGTAGGAGGGCACTATTCCGTAATAGGTCAGCTCCAGAATAGTCCCATAAAGAATGAAGGCTAAAGCCGCTGTAAGGTACGCCCATGAGCGGGGCAGCAGGATGCTGGCTACGATGATGATCAAGGGATAGAGGAAGTTGAGCGAGCTATCCACACCACCGGTGATGTAAACCACCAGAGTGACCAGGGCCAAGTCGGTCAGGACTTGTAGCAGAGACTGGATCCGCTGTTCCTCCCAGAAGGAAAGCAGTACGAGATAGAAGAGCGCAAACGCGTACCACAGCAGGATGCTGGTAATGAAAAGTTTTACCGGCAATGGAGAGAGGGTGAGCCGGGCAATGGCCAGCTCAATTCCCAACAGAAACGTCAGGATGATGATGCGGGCCTTGACCAGCCAGGCCAGCCACAACCGCTCATCGAACATGGAGTGCATTTCTGATCCCGATTCCCGGTACAGGGAGTGCTCTTTCGCAGGAACGAATCTTGCCGAGAAATCGAGCGCGTTCGCGCGTGAAGAGCTTGTTCAGCCGGGCGGTGGCCGAACCGGAGATCATGAACCGGCTCGGGCGTCCGTCCGCAATATTGGTAAACTAGCCTGCCAGCTTGGCGATCATCGAGAACAGCGGCATGTACAGCGAAATCACGATGCCGCCAATCATTACGCCCAGTAGACCGATGATGACCGGCTCCAGCATGGCCAACATGTCCTTGGTGGCCGAGTCGACTTCGTCTTCGTAGAAGTCGGCAATTTTCTGCAACATGGCATCCATGGCACCAGTGGCTTCGCCGACACCGATCATCTGCACCACCATGTTGGGGAAAACGCCGGATTCCCGGAGAGGATCCACGATGGTGCGGCCCTCTTCGATGGCTTTGCGCACCTTCATCAGCGCTTCTTCCAACACCGCATTGCCTGAAGTCTTGGCGGTGATACTGAGACCTTCCAGGATGGGCACGCCGGAGGTGATAAGCGTACCGAGAGTCCGGGTGAAGCGGGCCACAGCAATCTTGCGCAGCAGCACTCCGATGATCGGCATCTTCAACATGAACAAGTCGAAGTAGTAGCGTCCGCGCGGATTCTTTCGGATCTGTTTAAGACCGAAAATGAAACCGACTATACCGGCGATGAAGAACCACCAGAAGTGACCCACGAAAGCGCTCAATCCCATCACGATCCGTGTGGGCAAGGGCAGAGCGACGCCCAAGCCGGTGAAGAGGTTGGAGAAAATTGGAACCACCCACTTCAGCAGCGCGCCCACAATCAGAAACGCAAGCGAGACTACCGATACTGGATAGATCAACGCCGATTTGACGGCGGCGCGCAGCTTGACCGCCTTTTCCACGTAGGTGGCCAAGCGCTGCAGGATGATGTCCAGGATACCGCCGGTTTCGCCAGCTTCCATCATGTTGACTGTCAGGTCGTCAAAGACCTTGGGGAACTGCTTCATGGCGTTGGCCAGCGTGGCGCCGCCTTCTACCGTGGTCCGTACCCCGTTGAGGGTTTTCTGGAAAGCCGGGTTCTCCTGGTTGGCGGCCAGGATCTCCAGACACTGCACCAGTGGCAGACCGGCGTCGATCATGACCGAGAATTGGCGAAAGAAGATCGCGATCTCCTTGGTCTTGACTTTGCCCGAGCCGAAAGTTGGCATGGCAAATTCTTTGCCTTTTTCCCGGATGGACCCTGGCGTGATGCGCTCACGGCGCAATTGGGTGGTCAGAACCTGTTTGTTGGCGGCTGTACGCTCGCCGCTGATTTTCTCCCCGGACGCGTTCTTGCCTGAAAATGTAAAAACTGGCATGGTAAGCCTCTCCTCGGTATCTACGTTGCAGCCCGCACGCTACTTTATGGGCCGCGAAAAACTGATTCACTTTTCCGCTCCGTGTTAAAGGAGACGGTTCGTAATTGCCGCTCAGTGCTTGCCGGGTGCGGCACCCTTGGCCATGGGCGCGGCCGAATTTTTGTTCAAGCCCACTCCACGACTGATCATTTCAGTCAATTCATCCTGATTGCTGGAGCGTGCCATGGCCACTTCCAGCGTGATTTCCTTCTTGAAATACGCTGTCGCCAATGCCTGATTGAAAGTCTGCATACCGAACTTGTCCTGACCGGATTGCATGGAGGAATAAATCTGGTGGATCTTGTCTTCGCGAATCAGGTTGCGGACAGCCGCATTGGGCACCATGATTTCCATGCACATAGCGCGGCCCTTGCCGTCGACCTTGGGCAGCAAGCTTTGGCACATGATGCCTTCCAGCACCAGGGATAACTGCGCCCGAATCTGGGGTTGCTGGTGGGCGGGGAACACATCGATGATTCGGTTAATGGTGGACGATGCAGAATTGGTGTGCAGCGTGCCGAAGGTCAAGTGACCGGTTTCAGCGATGCGCAGCGCCGATTCAATGGTCTCAAGGTCACGCATTTCGCCGATCAGGACCACGTCGGGATCTTCACGAAGCGCGGCTCGCAACGCGCCGGCGAAGCTCTTGGTATCGGCGTGCAGTTCGCGCTGGTTCACTACACAATTCTTGTTCATGTGTACGAACTCAATCGGATCTTCGATAGTGAGGATGTGGTCGTGCCGCTCGGTATTGATCTTGTCGATCATTGCGGCCAACGTGGTGGACTTACCCGAGCCCGTGGGACCAGTAACCAGCACCAAACCGCGGGGCTTTTCGCATAATTTGCTGACCACTGCGGGAAGCCCCAACTGGTTGAAAGATTTGATTTCGAAAGGAATAAGACGGAAAACCGCGGCAGTCGCGCCCCGTTGATTGAAAATGTTGGCGCGGAATCGGGCAAGACCTTTGAGGCCGAATGAGAAATCCAGTTCCAGGCTTTCTTCGAAGCGATGCTTCTGCGCATCGGTCATCACACTGTAGGCCAGTTGCTTGGTCTCGGCCGGTGTCAACTGCGGGAGATCGAGCGGCACGAGGTGTCCATGCACACGGATCTGGGGCGGAGAATTGGTAGTAATGTGCAAGTCGCTACCTGACATCTCCAACATTCGTTTCAACAGATCGCTTAACGAAAGCGCCATAATCGTTTCTTCCCTTTCCCGGTTAGTGAATGGTCTCGCGCGCCACTTCTTCTAGTGTGGTCTGTCCCAAGGCCACTTTGATCAGACCGCTGCGACGCAATGTAATCATGCCGCGCTCAATCGCCTTTTTCTTCAACTCCACGGCTGAGGCACCGACCAGGACCAGCTCCCTGATCTCGTCATCCACTTCCATCACTTCATACAAGCCGGTCCGGCCCTTGTAGCCCGTGTTGTTACAAACGCCACAGCCTTTACCTTTCTGAATTTTTACGGTCTTGGCTTCTTCCGGCGTGTAGCCCTCTTCGATCAACGCCGGGTAAGGCACCTCAACCACCTCCGTGCAGTCCTTGCAGATACGACGCACCAGACGCTGGGCGCAGATGAGGTGAACCGATGTCGCAACCAGGAAAGGCTCAATACCCATATTCATAAGCCGGGTAATCGTTTCTGGAGCGCCGTTGGTATGTAGCGTGGAGAGCACAAGGTGCCCGGTGAGGGCCGCCTTGATGGCAATTTCCGCGGTTTCAAAATCTCGGATTTCGCCGACCAGAATGATGTTTGGATCCTGTCGCAAAAATGCGCGTAGTGCCGCCGCGAAGTTCAGCCCAATTTGCTCTTTCATCTGCACCTGGTTGATTCCGCCCAACTGGAACTCAACTGGGTCTTCAGCAGTCATGATGTTGGTGTCAGGCGTGTTCAAGCGGGAGATGGCTGAATACAGAGTATTGGTCTTACCGGAACCTGTGGGGCCGGTGACCAGCACCATGCCATAAGGTTTCAGAATGGCTTTCTCGAACTTGACCAACGACTCCGGTTCGAAACCAAGTTTGGTCATGTCCAGGCGGAGATTTTCTTTGTCCAGCAGCCGGAGCACGATTTTTTCTCCCCACAGGGTGGGAAGAGTACTGACGCGGAAATCAAGCTGCTTCTTGCGGCCGCCGACATTCATCTTGAGCATGATGCGGCCGTCTTGCGGCAGCCGCTTTTCGCTGATGTCCAGCTTGGCCATAATCTTTACGCGTGACGTGATGGCGTCCTTCAACTTGAGCGGGGGCGACATGATGCTTTGCAGCACGCCATCAATACGGAAGCGAACCCGGAATTCTTTCTCGTATGGTTCAAGATGGATATCGCTGGCTCCTCGCTTTACCGCGTCCGTGAGCACCAGGTTGACCAATTTGACGATAGGAGCTTCATCGGCCGCTCTCTCGAGATCGGCGAGCTCCATCTCGGTTTCTTCGGATTGCAGTTCAACGTCGGGCTCACCCAGTTCGGTCATTGACTGCATGACCTGTTCAAGATCTTCCTGGTTGCTGCTGCCGTACGCTTTCTCAATACCTTCCTGGATCGAGCTTTCCGATGCCACCACCGGTTCGATATTGAAACCGGTCATGAACTTGATATCGTCCATGGCGAAAACGTTGGTCGGATCGACCATGGCGATGGTGAGCGATGCACCCACGCGACTCAGTGGCAAAATCTGGTAGCGCTTGGCAGTTTCAAACGGAATCAGTTTTACGACGGAAGGATCAATTTCAAAATATGAGAGATTGATAGCAGGAACGCCGTACTGTCGGGAGAGAAAGTTAGTAACATCCTCGTCAGTCAGAAAGCCCAGCTTCACCAATGCCGAGCCCAGGCGACAGTTGCTCGCCTTCTGGGCCTTGATCGCCTGATCCAACTGCTCTGGGGATATGACCTTCTCTTTGACAAGAAGATCACCCAGCCGTTGAGACATACCTCGATCTCCTTCTGAGCGGCAGAGAGATGTTGTTACGTTGTCGCTATTGCCGCGACGTGCGCTGCTATTAGGGGAGAACTTGCAGCGTATCGCGTTGACACAAATTGTCAACGCAGATGCGTTATGACACCAGTAACTTTGGTACCTGACCTGGACGAATGAGAGTCGCGCAAAGTCCGTTAACTCACGCAGGGCGCGTCAGAAGCGCATTTTGTGATTTTCGGCATGCTGCGGGACATGGCCTTTAGTAAGGGCGTGGCGATCCATGCTGGCGCTGCTGTTCGGAACATTTGGGGGTCGACGGTAGAAAAAGCAAAGGCGACCAGTGGGGTTGAAGTTCACCTTCATATCCGCCAAAATCCCCGCCCAAGCGGAGCTTGAACGGGGGCACCCTCGACGGTGGCGTGAACTGCGCAATCATTGCTTGGCGGGCTTAGGATGAATCTCATGAGCAGTCCCTTACAAGACGAACAGCTCAGCGCCTATTACCAAACGCTGTTTCGCGCGTGGGGTCGCCAGCAGTGGTGGCCGGCCCGCACTCGTTTTGAAGTCATCGTGGGAGCCTATCTGACACAGAACACTGCCTGGACGAACGTAAAGATTGCTCTGCGCAGTATGCGTGCGGCCGGTGTGCTGAACCTGAACGGGGTCCGAAATATAGCGCTGCCCCAGTTGGAATCGTTGATTCGTTCATCGGGATATTTTCGCCAGAAAGCACGTCGGCTAAAAACTTTTGTGGCATTTCTTGACGAACATTACGGCGGTTCTCTAAATCACATGTTCGCCGAACCTACGGACAAACTGCGCGTTGAACTGCTGGAACTCAACGGGGTTGGTCCGGAGACGGCGGACTCCATTTTGCTTTATGCGGGTCAGCATCCGGTATTCGTGGTCGATGCCTACACCCGCCGCATCCTGGATCGTCACGGGATTCGGCCGGCGACGGCGGCTTATGAGGAGATTCGCCAACTTTTCCAACGCGCTCTTTCTGCTGGCGCAGAGGCGGACATCGCGTCTCTCGCAGAGCGTGATTCGCTGCCGAATATCAAGAAACTGAGACTCAAAAGCGCGATCGTCGGTGCCTCTCACCGCCCTTCGCGTATGAGTACTGCTAAACGTTCTGCCCTGGTTCAGACTTACAATGAGATGCACGGACTGATCGTGGGCGTGGGCAAGAACTATTGTTTGAAGTCAAAACCGCGCTGTGAGGCGTGCCCGCTGCAATCATTCCTGCCGCAAGCATCGACATTGGAATGAGGAACCTCAACCTGGAAACAGGGACCCCTTTGGATCACTCCGCGCCTTGGGATCATGCGCGTCCGGCTTATAATGAACCCCTAGCCCCGATCCTCATAGGTGGATAGATTCTTTAGTGGGCACTGGTATCAACGTGTCTAATGGCATCCCAATTCGTGCTGAAGGAAAGACATCAGGCCGCAAGAAAGCCATTATCCTGCTGGTTATCGGGATTTTGCTGCTGTTCGGACTTCTTCTTTCACAGTCTTCTTTTGATCTGCCATTTCTGAACCCAGACACCAATCAGCAACTTCTTTTCTTTGCCGCGCTCTCGGCTGTTATCTTTCTGCTCTTTGTAGCGTTGACTTTCGTGCTGGCCCGCAATCTGCTGAAGCTTTTTGCGGAACGGCGGCTGGGCGTTCTGGGATCGAAATTCCGAACCCGCCTGGTAGTTGCCGGCCTCATGCTTTCCTTGCTTCCCGTCATTGTGATGTTCTGGTTCACTTATGGGCTGATGAACCGATCCATCGACAAGTGGTTCTCGCGGCCGGTGGAGGAAGTGCGAGAGGACACCTCGGCCATGGCATCACTACTCTCGAAGTACGCGGCGCAGAACGCGCGTTCCGAAGCTAATTCGATTGCTTCGTCGCCAGAGACCCAACATGCATTTTCCGGACACAGTTTTTCCATGGTGCTGGACCAGTTTCGACGGCATGAACTCACTCTGCAAGGCGGTTTTGCACTGGCCATTCAAAATGGAAATGCTGAGGCCAGCTTCGGCGTTCCGGCTGCCTGGCCGCTGCTCAAAACCAAGATTCCCTGGGAGCGAATGAACTCAGACCTTCCAGTACGATTAAGTTGGGAACAAACTGACTATATTCTGGGGACGGCTCCGGTAGGAGAGCACGGCATGATTCTGGTCGCTATGCCGTTACCGGAGAAGTTTTCTCAGACGGTAAAGCAGCTGGAAGCCAGCCAAAAGCGTTACTTCGAATTAAGCCGGGAACGCAAACTGCTGCGTCGAACCTACATGGGGCTGCTGCTTCTGCTCACCGTTCTGGTGCTTTTTGCAACCACATGGCTGGCGCTGTTTCTCTCCAAGCTGGTTACGCGTCCAGTGGTAGCGCTGGCGGAAGCGACGCAGGAAATTTCTCGCGGCAGACTCGATTACCGGGTAGAAATCCGGGCGGCGGATGAAATCGGAGATCTAGTGCGTTCGTTCAATCGGATGGCCGAGGACCTGGAGGGCAGCCGGCGCCAGATTGAAGCTTCCAGCCGCGACCTGGGCGCCGCCAATGTCGCTTTGGAGCAGCGACGCAGACATATCGAAACTATCCTGGAGAGCATTCCTACCGGTGTGCTCTCACTGGATGCGGAGCGCCATATCACACACCTGAACCACGCGCTGCTGCGCATGTTCCATCCGGTTGGATCGGAATCCAGCCTGCTCGAAGGGTTGATCGGCGCTGAACTTCGCGACTTGTTCCCCGGCGAGATCCTTGAGGATCTGGAGCCATTGCTGCGACGAGCCGAGCGCATGACTACAACCACTACACAGTTGGAAATGGTTCTGCAGCCGGCAAAACTTAACGTCGCGGTCACGGTGGCGGCCCTACAGCACGATGGTCAGAGTTTGGGCTATGTCCTGGTCTTTGAAGATTTGTCCGACCTTCTGAAGGCTCAGAAGCAGGCCGCGTGGCGTGAAGTGGCACGTCGCGTTGCACACGAGATAAAAAATCCGCTGACCCCGATTGCACTCTCGGCCGAACGTATCCGGCGACATCTGGAGCGTGGGACGCGTTTGGATGCCGGCGTGATCGATGACTGTGCTGTCACCATTGCCGCATCGGTGGAGACGGTACGGGCTTTGGTGGACGAGTTCTCAACTCTGGCGCGATTTCCAACAGCCCAGCCTCAGCCGGCTAATATCAATTCGATCGTGGAGAGTGCGCTGGCTATGTTCAATGGCCGCCTGGATAACATCCGGGTACAGACTTCTCTGGCTCCGAATCTGCCGCGCGTAATGGCCGATCCGGACGCTATGAAGCGGGCCTTGGCCAATCTGGTGGACAATGCTGCCGAAGCCATGCAGGGTTCGTTGTTGCGCGAGATTCAGATTTCCACGTCCCTGGTCGCCAGTCGTGACGCCATCGAGGTCGCAGTTTCCGATACCGGCCACGGAGTCACGCAGGAATTGAAAGAGCGGCTTTTTTTGCCTTACTTTTCCACCAAGAAACGAGGAACAGGGTTGGGCCTGGCTATCGTAAACCGCATCATCGAAGACCACCGTGGCTCGATTCGGGTAGAGGAAAACCGGCCAGTGGGAACTAAGTTTGTGGTTGAGTTGCCGGTGGCTTCCGAAAACGTTTCAACGCCTATCGTCGTCCAGCATGCATAACATACTCATCGTGGATGACGAATCCAGTATCCGGCAGTCACTTCAGGGCGTGCTGGAAGACGAAGGATACAAGATTTCAACCGCGGAAAGCGGTGAGACCTGTCTGGAAGTGCTGCGCAAACGCGCCTTCGATGTCGTGCTGCTGGATGTCTGGCTGCCTGGAATGGACGGCCTGGAGACTCTGGAGAAAATTCGTGAGACCGATAATGCCCCCGAGGTCATTATGATTTCGGGGCACGGCACCATTGAGACCGCGGTCCGCGCCACCAAACTGGGCGCCTACGATTTTCTGGAGAAGCCACTCTCCGTCGACAAGACACTTATCCTGCTCAAGAATGCGATTGATGCCAAACGTCTTCGCCTGGAAAACCGCGATCTCAAGAAGCAGCTCAGCCCCAGAAGCGTCATCGTAGGCGAGAGTATTCCGATGAAGGCGCTACGCCAGCAGATTCAACTCATGGCGCCTACCAATGGCCGTGTGCTTGTGTATGGCGAGTCCGGCACCGGTAAGGAATTAGTGGCGCACGCCATTCACGCCCAAAGTCTGCGCAAAGATGAGATGTTCGTGGAAGTGAACTGTGCGGCGATCCCGGAAGACCTTATCGAAAGCGAGCTATTTGGCCACCGCAAAGGATCTTTTCCGCCCGTCACCCTGGACAAGGAAGGCAAATTCCAGAAAGCACACGGGGGCACTCTTTTCCTCGATGAAATCGGGGACATGAGCCTGAAGACTCAATCCAAGGTGTTGCGCACCCTAGAGGAGCAGCGGTTTACACCGGTTGGGAGCGATGAGCCGATTACTGTGGACGTGCGCGTGATTGCCTCGACGAACAAGGATCTTGAGGAAGAAATTTCCAAGGGGAACTTTCGAGAGGATTTGTTCTATCGCCTCAACGTGATTCCCTTTTCGGTTCCTCCATTGCGAGAACGGCAAGAAGACGTTCCTCTGCTGGCTCGCCACTTCCTAAAGGAATTCTCTGCAGCATACGGACGCCGGCCGCGCGAGATCAGTGATGACGCGATTGAAACGTTGATGCGTTATTCATGGCCGGGCAACGTGCGCGAACTTCGCAACGTGATCGAGCGCATTGTCATCATGAATCCCACGACAACGCGTTTCGACCGCAAACACTTGCCTCCGTTAGTCCATCGAGACGGGAGTCGTGGCGCCGCGGGCAGTGAATTCTCTACCTTGCATCAGGCCCGCGCTGCCTACGAGCGAGACTACATCCTGAAAAAACTCGATGAGAATCACGGCAACGTCAGCCGCACTGCCGAGGTGTTGGGACTGGAGCGGAGCCACCTCTATCGGAAGATGAAGACTTTGGGGATTGCTGCCAAAGAGTGATTAGTTTCTGGTTTCCAGTTTCTAGGTTAACGCTTGATCATATGGATCTCGGTGCCGTTCTTGAGGAACTTCACTTCGTCCATGAGTTGGTTGATGAGATAAATTCCACGGCCGTGGTCGGAGTAAATATTCTGTCCTTGTATGGGACTGGGGATCACTCCGGGATCAAAACCCTTGCCGGGATCGCGCACCACGATCAGGATCTGCTGCTTATCGTCACAGGCCACATCGCATTCGACAATCTTGGTAGCGTCAGCCTGAGCACCGTGTACCACGGCGTTGGCTAAGGCTTCGGTCAATGCCACCTCAATCGCATCTTCTTTGCCGGTGGCACAATGATTCTGCTTTACCAGATCCATCACGCCGCGGACCACGGGATCGATGGCATTCTTATCCGCCGCGAGGCTGATCCGCAGCTTCAAAATCAATTTGCCGGCATCAAAATTACAAGTCGTCAGATCGCTGGACATAGTCCGGTAATACGAATGCCTTAGAGAGCGTCCACTCCGGATTCTACAAGATTGCACCGTGGCAGCGACAGGCGCAGCCTTGTCACCTGTGACCGAAGTGCACTTTTGGGCTTGCGTTCAAGCCTTCTCCGGTCCCGCCAGCCGGGCTAACTCGCGTCGCCAATCCAGCTCTTGTACGAAATTGTGGGACTCCCGCCAATCCGGCCTGACCTTCACGAAAAGCTCCAAAAACACCCGCGTGCCCACCATTTTTTCGATCTGTAAGCGGGCGGCTGTACCGATTTTTTTTAGCATCTGCCCGCCCTTGCCCACCAGGATTCGCTTTTGGCCTTCGCGTTCGCAGTAGATCGCGGCCGCGATGCGTGTCAGTTTCGTGCCTTCCTCGAATTGCTCGATCAATACGGTGGTGGCGTGTGGTACCTCTTCGCTGGTCGCCATCAGAACCTGCTCGCGGATAGCTTCAGTCACCATGAAGCGGATGGGTTGATCCGTTACCTGGTCCTCCGGAAAATAACGCGGCCCTTCTGGCAGGTTTTCAACCAGCTTATCCAGAAGAAGATCGAGACCTTCACCTTTCAGCGCCGAGAGTGGTACGACTTCCTTGAAAGGGTACAGATCCCGGTATGCCTCAATGACGGGAAGTAGTTTTCCCTTTTCACGTAGTAAATCAATTTTGTTCAGCAGCAAAAATACAAGCGTTCCGGATTTCTGCAAAATGTCGAGCACGATCTGATCGTCAGCCGAATGCCTTCGTGTCGCATCCACTATCCACAGGACGAGGTTGCAGCCTTGCATAGCATCGCGCACGTCTCCCATCATTTTCCGGCCCAATGAAGAGTCCGGCTTATGCACGCCAGGAGTGTCAATGAGGATAACTTGTGCGGCCGGTCTCCCCTTCTGTTTGGGAATGTGGACGATGCCGAGAATGCGATTACGGGTAGTCTGCGGTTTGGGACTGATAATCGCCAGTTTCTGGCCAACGAGCTTGTTCAACAAGGTGGATTTGCCGGCGTTGGGACGTCCGAGGATGCAAACGAATCCGGAGCGAAAGGGCATGTGGCAGGACTATATCAGCTTCATCTGTCGGGGTTGCGCCACCGAGATCCGCACCCGCTCCACGCGCCGTGGCGTCGCCTCCAGGACTTCGAAGCGTAATTCATCGTCTTCGATCACTTCGCCCTTCCGCGGAATGCGGCCCGCCAGTTCGCTTACCAGTCCTGCTACCGTGGCCGACTCTTTATCCTCGGGACGGACGCCGAGCAGTTCAACTAGCCGGTCCACGTCCATGTTGCCGGGCACAATGTAAGAATGCTCACTCTCTCTTATGACTTCTGCCTTCTCGTGCTCGTCGCGAATCTCGCCGACAATTTCTTCCACCAGGTCTTCGATGGTCACCAGCCCTGCGACGCCGCCATACTCGTCCACAACAATGGCCATGCGGATATTGTTGTTCTGCATCTCACGCAGCAAATCGCTGCCCAGTTTGCTTTCGGGCACAAAATATACGTCCTTGCGCATCAGCGAGTCCACGGTACGGGTGTGAGCTTCGCTGTCCGGCACCTGTAGCACGTCCTGGGCGTGGACGATACCTACAATGTTGTGAATGGTTCCGTCGAAAACCGGGACCCGAGAGAATGGTTTGGCGCGCAACAGTTCAATGAATTGCTCCACCGTGGTGTTGGTCGGAACGGCGACAATTTCCGGCCGCGGTTTCATGGCTTCCCGAACGGTTTTCTCGCCGAACTCCACCACGGACTGGATTAAATCGCGATTGCTTTCGTGGAGAATGCCTTCTTCCCGGCCTGCCTCAATCAGCGCGTCCACTGCTTCAGTGTGGGTCTCGGGCTGTTCCTCTGAATGTTCCCGGGTCAAAGCTGCGACCGACTGCAAGAAGCCCAGCACCAGGGTTACGGGCAAGACAACGTAAATAAGAATCCGCAGCAACAGGGTCCAGCGGGCAAGCCACTGACCCTTCGTGCGCGAGAAGAATACAAAAGGCAAAAAGCGGTTGAACACAATGACGATCAGGATAAGGCTCAAGATGATTTCCAGAATCTCGTGTCCGCTCCACTCCTGGTCTCTAAATACGGCGTAGCCCAACAGCAAAGCGATTGAAGCTGTGATCAATTGCGTCAGAATCGCCATGGAAAGCGCAGCCCGGTTCCGGCTCACGCCAAGTTTGGGCTCCACCTTCAGCTCAAAGGCGTTGAGGTTGTCCTGAAATTCACGGGATAGGAATCTGCCGATCTCGGTATAGAGACGGTCAACGTAGGAAACGAGGGTCAGCGCGCCAAGAAGCAGGCCAATCGCGATAGCAATGGCGAAATTCATCGGACCTGTGTCACGCGGCCTTTGCCGAGGGATCTTGCCCTCGACAGTTTATCGCTTGAAGAAGCGGATTGGCCGACGCGCTTGCCTGCTCTCTTTCGTTGCATTGTGGTTACGAGTGTGCGCGCCTTGGGTCCGGCGCCATTCGATTCGGGCTGGCGTCTGTCAATCAACCCCGCTGGCAGTCGCAGAAACTTCCTCAGGCGCTCTTCTGTACGCGCCATCTCGCCATGATCGCGTTCATGGTCATACCCGGCCAGATGTAACATTCCATGCAACGCCAGAATTTTAATCTCTTCCGCAGGCGAATGCCCGAGCAGGCGCGCATTGTAGGCCGCCATCTCCGCTGAAATCGCAACGTCGCCGGCGAATGCATCTACCAGGCCGAAGACGGGTGGGAAGGAGAGCACATCGGTAGGACTGTCTTTTCCCCGAAAGCGGCTGTTCAATGCTCGCAATTCCGAGTTGCTGGTAAGCAGCAGGTTCACCACACCATGCAAACGGGCGGCGCGGCTGGCGCGAGTCACAAATCGCGCCAAAGCGATCTCGCTTAGCCCTGCAACCCTTTTTCGAACAATGATCAAGGTTTGTTCCTGGGAAATATTCCGATCCTCGCGCTCCAAAATAATAGGAGGACCGAACCCGGCCCTCCTGGTCTAGAGGATCTTATTCCTTAGTTTCTGCTTGCGCAGGAAATGTTGCAGTCTTTTCCCGGGGCAATGAGTCGGTCACTGCCAGCTTTCCATTGGCGCCGTTGTGCGATTCGCGCAGCACGGCCTCTTCCGCCACCCGAGTTTTGTGCTCATCGTAAGCACGAATGATGCGCTGTACCAGGTGATGCCGCACCACATCGCTTTCATCGAAGTATGCAAATGTCAGACCTTCGACGTGCTTCAAAACATCCGCCGCTTCGAGCAGACCGCTACGCCGCGCATTCGGCAGATCAATTTGCGTGACGTCGCCGGTAATGACGGCTTTGGAATTGAAACCCAAACGAGTGACGAACATTTTCATCTGCTCTGAGGTCGTGTTCTGTGCCTCGTCCAGAATTACGAAAGAATCATTGAGTGTACGTCCCCGCATGAAGGCGATGGGGGCTATCTCGATCACGTTTTTTTCCAGATAGCGATCCACCTTCTCCGGCTCCAGCATGTCATAGAGCGCGTCGTACAAGGGGCGCAGATAGGGATCAATCTTGTCCTGCAGAGTTCCCGGGAGGAAGCCCAGGCGTTCGCCCGCTTCCACAGCCGGGCGCGCCAGGATAATCCGATTCACGCGTTTCGACAGCAGTGCCGAAATCGCCATGGCCACGGCCAGATAGGTTTTACCGGTGCCGGCAGGGCCGATGCCGAAAACCATGTCGTGGTTCTCGATAGCTTCCAGATAGCGCCGCTGGTTGACGCTCTTGGGCTGCACCGTGCGACGACCAAGCGAGCGCTGCCGTCCCGCTTCCGCCAAACCACGCAGCGTGGTCTTGGGATCAGCCATCAGGACGCGAAGCATGCTGTTTAAATCGCCATTATTGAAGGTAAAGCCGGAACGTTGCAGGTGGTCGTAATCCGCAAAAACTTGCTCGGCCCGAGCGACATCGCGCGCCGCTCCCTCGAGTTCGATGGAATCGGAGCGCAGATCAATCCCGATGTTCAGACCGTCTTCCAGCACGTGTAGATTCTCGTCTCGCGTGCCGAATAAGGTTTCAATGTTAGGGGTGATATCGATCTTCTTTTTCATTCAGTTATAGGGCGCTTCCCTCCCGCCTGTAGTCTTTGTGTCAGAGTTCCTGGATTCCCGGGCATAGCCCCGCCCGTGGCGGCCACCAAGCCGGTTAACGCACAAACCATTCTGCTGTCTGGAGATAAAACCAGTCGAAGTGCTCGCTCCCGAGGTGCAAGCAACTACCATTGGGTTTAGGGTACCCCCGCCCTTAGATGGGAGTCAATGGCCGCACGATGCCCAGTAACAGTCGAGATCGTGAGACTCAGAAAGTCCAAGAAAACACTTATCGGAGTACCAAAGCTGATGGATCCGATCACTAAGCTCCTTGTCCTCTGCCCTCTGCATTTGCGGCTGGTACGGCCCGGGTTCGTGCCCACTGTCTGAGTTCCTGAATTTCTTCTGCCCGGGTGGTGGAGAGTGGCACCGTGGCTTTCAGTGCATCCAGAAGCCCTTGCGTCGAGACTTGCTGCTTGCTGGAGAATGCTGCATACATCGCGGTCTGTACTGCGGCATCAATTTCGGCACCGGAATATCCTTCTGCGGCTGCCGCGACCCGCTCTAAATCAAACTCGGCCGGATTCCGTTTCCGCCGCACCAACTGAATCCCAAAGATCTGCTTGCGCTCTGTTTGGTTTGGCAAATCCACGAAGAACAATTCGTCGAAACGTCCTTTGCGGATCAGCTCCGGCGGCAGCACGGTCACATTGTTGCAGGTGGCGGCGACGAATACCGCGGCCTTTCGATCCTGCATCCAGGAGAGAAATGCGGCCAGAATGCGTGAGGAAACTCCGGCGTCCACCGACGCCGAATCAGGCTGGCTTCCAGCAAAAACTTTTTCCAGCTCATCAATCCACAGCACACAGGGCGCCAATCCCTCGGCCACTTTAAAAACCTTCTGAATTCGTTTCTCGGTTTCTCCAATGTACTTGTCGAAGATGGCAGCGGCATCGAATTTGACGAGAGGAATTTTCCACTCTCCAGCCACAGCTCTGGCACAAAGGCTCTTGCCGCAGCCCTGCACTCCGAGGACGATCATTCCGCGCGGCGGTTCCAGGCCGAACTCCCGGGCTGACTCTCCCCAGGCACCGCGACGTTGCGCCAGCCAGCGTTTCAAATTATCCAAACCGCCCACACTGGCCATGTTGTCGGAGGTATCGATGAACTCCAGCATCCCGGAGTGGCGCAGCAGTTCTTTCTTGGCTTCGAGCACATCTGTAACCGTCTCCGGGCAAAGAGCATTGCGGCGCACCAAGGCTTGAGAAACCGCTCTGTCGGCTTCTTCCTCGGTCAGACCACGCAGATTGTTCGCTACCGCGTCCACTCCGGACGCATCCAACGCGCGTTTCACTGCGTAGGTCTTTGTCTTTGCCAGCCTGTTGAATATTTCGTCGATAATCTGCAGTAAGCGCTGCCGGTCGGGCAAAGGTAAATCGAGATATTCGATCAGGCCGGTCAACTCCGGAGGCATTGCAATCGAAGGGGCGGTGAGAATCAACGTCCGCCGATTGGTGGAAAACTTCTGTCCCACATCACGAAGTCGCCGGACAATGACCGGGCTGTCCATATGACGATGAAAATCCTTAAGAATGAAGACGGCTTCTAGCGTCATGCTTTCCAGGTTAGCCAAGGCCTGCACCGGATCCTGCGTGTTATAGACCGCTGTTTTGCTGGACTCAGGAGCGTCAGAATGCGTCGCATGTCGAGCCGCGTTGATTCGCATCTGCAGATCAGCTCCCGGAGCAGGTACGTTGCTGCCGGAGCGGACCAACCCGTCGGCGATGCTCCACTCAAAAACCGCCATGTTCAGTTCGGCACATGCGGCGCGCACCAGGCCCACGGCGCGCGTTTCCTCGACCGTCTCCATGACCACGATTGGAGTGGAGGAGTTGATCAGGATTTTGAGGCGCTCGAGTGCATCCGGCATATGGGTTTGACCAGATTGGTTTGGTCAGACTGGTTTGACCAGTCGCAACTTACTACCGTAAAATAGTTTAGTCGGTATTCCACCCGAACTTCTCTTTCTAGAGAAAGCCAACAGAAACGAAGGTAACGAAGCCAGATGGCAAACCATTTTTCGGCGCTGAAACGCGCCCGTCAGACTGAGAAACGCACCGTCCGCAACCGCAACAATCGTTCGCGCCTGCGCGGCGCTCTGCGAGAACTACGTGAATCGCTGGCCAAAGGCGATAAAAAGTCAGCCGAGCAGGTATTTCGCGAGACGGTTTCCGCGCTCGATAAGGCGATTCAGAAGGGTGTCATTCACGAGAACACTGCTTCGAGGTATAAGTCCCGGCTGCGGGTAAGGGTGAATGCGCTGAAGTAGTAGGTCGTGTTTCCAGTTTCCTGTTTCCAGTTTCTGCTCTCTGGGCTGTCATATCATTGGGTTTCGTCAGAGAACGATCTGGAAATATTTCTGTAAGGCTGCTTGCCACTCTTCTTCTGATTCGAGCACTTTTTCTTCCCGATTGCCTCGCCGTGTGATGATCAACTTCCGATCTGCCAGCGTGATCCGTCCGTCGGGCGTGGCTCTGCTGCAGATTCTTTTGCGGGTGAACGGCGATTCCGGCGAAGTCTGATGGTAATGGCACATGGGTGCAAACTCGTCCAGGCATCGAGGAACGAAGGAAAACGTGTACTCTCCTTTCCAGCTTCCGTCGGGTTGAACTCTTTCTACGTGACACGAATTCCCTTCTTCTCTGATACGGAACTTCTGTCCATCCTGCATTTGCTCGGGGCCCGCCTGCAATCGTAAAGGTTTCAGGAAGCAATCTCCGAAACCCACATCCGCCAGCCAGGGTTCGTCAAGATCCACACGTAGTGTCATATGATCGAATTCTGGAGTTTCCGTTCCATCTTCGCGGGGGACACGGGCGGAGAGTAAAGTGACTTGAAATCTCAACCCGCGCAGTAATGCGGCGAAAGCTCCGTTCGCCTCGTAGCAGAAGCCGCCACGATGGCGGTCAACGATCTTGCGCAGGAACGCGTCTTCTTCACAGATAATCTTCGTTGCCCGCGCGATGTCGAGATTTTCGAAGGGAACGGTCAGCAAATGTGCGTGGTGAATCGCACGTAACGTATCTGCTGTAGGGGTTGTGGGTCCGGTGTATCCGATGCGTGCAAGATAAGAAGCAACGTTGAGCATGATTCAAAGAACACGTGAGATGCCGTCTCCGCCTTACAC
>Ga0193730_1000189_pt1 | contig 19818 bp, 16 predicted proteins | sample U1a1metaG_FD_144919 | JGI IMG/M metagenome (GOLD analysis project Ga0193730, IMG submission 144919) | Soil microbial communities from a riparian zone of the East river system, Colorado, United States - U1a1 | ecosystem: Environmental > Terrestrial > Soil > Riparian zone | place: USA: East River...
AGGGCGCGTGAGGGCAAGCTACAGATTTCCGATTTCCAGGGCACAACGATTTCGCTCACTAATCCCGGAACGATCGGCACTGTGGCGTCCACGCCGCGTTTGATGAGCGGCCAGTCAGTGATCATTGCGACCGGAGCGATCGAATATCCGGCGGAGTATCAATCGATGGCGCCGGCGATTCTGCCGCAGCTTGGCATCAGCAAAGCCCTCACGATTAGCAGCACCTACGATCATCGCATTATCCAGGGCGCGGAGTCCGGCGGCTTCCTGGCGCGGGTTCACGAACTGCTGCTCGGCAAATATAAATTCTACGATCAGATTTTTGCGGATCTGGAAATTCCGCACGCGCCGCTGCGTTGGAACGTCGATCGGAATCCGCTCTTCCTCGGCGCGGACCAAATGCACGAACAATCGATCAGGCAAGCGCGCGTGATGGAACTGATCAACTCTTATCGCGTGCGCGGGCATTTGATCGCGGACATCGATCCGCTGCACGCGCTGCCTTTGCTTTATCACCCGGAGCTGGACATCGAAACGTACAGCCTCACGATTTGGGACCTCGATCGCGTGTTCATTACCGGCGGATTGGGCGGGACTGAAACCGCAACGCTGCGCGAAATTCTCGACATTCTGCAACGCGCCTACTGCGGCAAGGTCGGCACCGAATACCGGCACATTCAAAGCAAAGAAGAGAAGCTTTGGTTGCGTGAACAGATTCGTGTTGAGTTCGTCGATCCCAAACCGATCGACCCGGAAATCAAGCAACGAATCCTATGGAAACTGATTTCTGCTGAGCAATTCGAACGATTTCTCAATACGAAATATCTCGGCCAGAAGCGATTTTCAATCGAAGGATGCGAGACGATCATCCCCTTGCTCGATCAGTTGATCGAACGCGCCGGCGACCTCGGCATTGAAGACATCACGATGGGAATGGCCCATCGCGGACGGCTGAACGTGTTGGCGAATGTCATCGGCCATTTCTGCGAACGCATCTTCACCTCGTTTGAAGGGTCGGTCCATCCGGCGTTTCCCGCCGACGAAGGCGACGTCAAATATCACCAGGGCGCGAAGGGCGAGCGTGAAACCGCAAGTGGCCAGAAAGTTCAGATCACTTTATCGCCAAATCCAAGTCACCTGGAAGCAGTCGATCCGGTTGTCGAAGGAATGACCCGCGCCACGCAGGACGCCGCAATGGATGAAGCGAGTTCGGCGCGCGAAGACGCAATGAAGCGCGCGCTGCCCTTGTTGCTCCACGGCGATGCGGCGTTTGCCGGCCAGGGCATCGTCATGGAGACGCTCCAGCTCGCGCAGCTGCGCGGCTATCGCACGGGCGGCACGATTCACATAATCATCAATAACCAGATTGGATTTACGACGTCACCTGAAGAAGGCCGCTCTTCGATTTACTCAACCGACGTCGCGCGCATGACTCAAGCACCAATCTTTCACATCAACGGCGACGATCCTGAAGCGGCCTTTCGCACGATGCGCATTGCGCTCGATTACCGGCAGCAGTTCAAGAAAGACGTCGTGCTCGACGTGGTTGGTTTCCGACGTCTGGGCCATAACGAAACTGATGAGCCAAGCTACACACAGCCGTTGATGTATCAACGCGTCAGAGAACATACGGGCGTCCGGACGATCTACGCAACGCGGTTGGTGAAAGAAGGCATCATCGACGATGCCGGCGTAAAAGAATTGATCGACGAACGCGTTCGGCGCTATGAAGATGCGCAAGCACGCGCGAAAAAAGTCGCGGCGAAACAGAAATCAATTGGACCCGCCGAACCCATCGTCACTGAGTTGGACGGCTCAGAGGTTGTAGAGACGGCCGTCGGCGCCGATGTGATTAAGACGATCGCCCATCAGATTTCAGTTGTGCCCGAAGGATTCCACTTGAATCCGAAAATGGTTAGTCAGCTCGCACGCCGCGCCAAGATGGGCGAAGGCGCGCTGCCGATGGATTGGGCTTTCGCTGAGGCGATCGCGTTTGGCTCGCTTGCCATCGATGGCACGCGAGTTCGCCTGAGTGGTCAGGATTCCGGCCGCGGCACTTTTAGTCAGCGACACGCCGTGCTTTACGACACTCAAACGGGACAGGCGTGGGGTCCGCTCGCTGAATTACGTTCCGACGAAAATCCACGTGGGCGCTTTGAAGTATTCGACAGTTCCCTTTCCGAAGCGGGTGTACTCGGCTTTGAATACGGATACTCAGTGGTCGCAGATGATGCGCTGGTGATGTGGGAAGCCCAGTTCGGGGACTTCAACAACGTCGCGCAATCGATCATCGATCAATACGTCGCCGCCAGCGAAGACAAGTGGAAGCAGTCTTCGCGGCTGACAATGTTGCTGCCGCACGGATACGAAGGACAGGGCCCGGAGCATTCCAGCGCGCTCCTCGAAAGTTTTCTCCAACTTTGCGCGGCGAACAATCTCTGTGTTTGCTATCCGACTACGCCGACCCAGTATTTTCATTTGTTGCGCCGGCAGATTCGTGAAGGGTTCGCACGGCCGCTCGTCGTGATGACGCCAAAAAGTCTGTTGAGACTGCCGGCGGCGGCTTCCACGATCAATGATCTCACTAGTGGCGGTTTTCAACCGTTGATTAATGATTCAGAAGCTGGCGATTCGGACACCGTCAAACGAATTGTATTGTGCAGCGGCAAGGTCTTTTATGATTTGAACGAAGCCCGCAAGAAGATGGCAGACGCTCGCGTCGCGATCATTCGTGTCGAGCAGTTCTATCCATTTCCACTTACTGCTATCCAGGAAACGATCGCAAAATATCCCGACGCGAAAGAAATCGTCTGGTGTCAGGAAGAGCCGAAGAACATGGGCGGTTGGAGTTTCATGGAATCGCGGCTCGAAAACCTCTTACCGCATTGCGACAGGCCGCGCTATGTTGGACGCGCCCAATCACCAAGTCCGGCGACCGGCAGTTACGCTGTGCATGTTAAGGAGCAGGAGAAGTTGGTTAAAGAGGCGCTAAGCCTTGATTGATTTCATGCTAATCTATCGTACAAGAGATTATGAGTACTGAATTCTCCGAACTTTTCAAACTTGGCCGAGCCGAACGACTTCAACTGGTTGAGGATCTTTGGGACAGCATTGTACAAGAAGAACCTGAATTGCCACTTGCGGACTGGAAACGCGACGAGCTGAGACGGCGTAAGGAGCGATTCTTGAATCATCCCGCCGCCAGCCGCACATGGGACCAGGTAAAACAACGCGCTCGAACGCACAATGAGTGAGCGCGTCATATTCACAGACGAGGCTGAGAATGACATCGTATCGCACTACGCTTGGTATGAGGATCGCGAACCGGGACTAGGAGAAGATTTTCTGCGTTGCGTCGAAGCATGCGTTCTTACCATCCAACGCAATCCTCGTTTGTATTCTGTGGTTCTTGATGACTTTCGGCGAGCGCTGGTGCGGCGCTTTCCTTTTGAAGTGTTTTACGAACTTACCGAACACGCCATCGTAATCTATTCCGTCTTTCATTCCTCGCAGGATCCGCAGAAATGGCATAACCGGCTAGACCGTTAAGTTCCTTGGCATCTACTTGCGCAAAACCAGCGCGATTACCGCGGAAAAGACCGCTCCGAACAGCGCGAAGCCAATCGAGACGCCGGCGAACGCTTTGACGTAACTCGTCTCGCCTTCCTGTTGCATCAGCGCTGGTCCAACTACGGCAAGCAAAAAGACGAAGTACAAACTTGTCAGCAGCGCATAAGTGATCGCGATTCCGAGGCCCGTGATAAACCCGTCGCCGAACGTCAGCTTGTTCCCATTCGCCAGCCGCCTCTCTTTAATCCCCAGCATCAATCCGACGATCGCGCTGAAATTGAAAATGGCCACATCTGCGAATTGCGCACTCGGACCCTGGAGATGCAACACAAAATGCTTCACCGCCACCCAGATGGCGATGACTAGCGTGACTGCGATTCCGTATTTAAATGCGATTTTCATCGAACGCTACGCACGCGGCTGGCGTGCTTGCTTCAACAGACTAGCACGCTGGAAGCGTGCGTACCCAATAAAGTTTGACCGCAAACATCGGATAGAACGATTTCTGCCGCACGTCTATTATCACCTCATCAAATCTGAATGAGGTGAAGTAAGATGCTGCAAATAACAACGCCAATGCCAACTGTAATGAATAACCCGGAGATGTGGAACGCAGTGGTCGCGCGCGATGCTTCACGCGATGGAAGTTTCGTTTTCGCGGTTCGATCGACGGGAATCTATTGCCGGCCTTCCTGTCCCGCGCGCCGCCCGCGGCGCGAGCAAGTTAGTTTCTTCCAGGTCCCCGAAGCAGCCGAACGCGAGGGCTTCCGCGCGTGCCGCCGCTGTCATCCGCGCCGCGTGCGATCCGTCGACCCGCGCATTGAACTGGTGCGTCGCATTTGCCACGCGATCGACGAACATGATGAAGAGCCACAGACATTGAAAACGTTAAGCGAGCAAACAGGCGTCAGCGCTCATCATCTGCAACGCACCTTCAAAGAAGTCATGGGCATCACGCCGAGACACTACGCAGAGTCAAAGCGCTTGAATCAATTCAAACTAAATGTGAAGAACGGCGCCTCGGTGACAGACGCGATGTACGACGCCGGATTTGGATCCAGCAGAAGTCTCTACGAACAGTCATCGACGCGCCTGGGAATGACGCCGGCGACGTATGGCCGAGGCGGGAAAGGCATGCGAATTATCTATACGACTGCGGCCTGCAAGCTGGGGCGGCTGCTGGTGGCTGCCACGCAACGCGGCGTATGTTCGGTGGCCTTGGGCGATTCGGATGCGCAACTCGTGTCGGCCCTGTTTGCCGAATATCCGCATGCTTCGATTGACTCGAAAGACACGACCATCAGCCCGTCCTTAAATCTTTGGTTGCACGAAGTCCTGGAACATCTCGAAGGAAAGAGTCAGCGACTCGATCTACCGGTTGATCTTCAGGCGACCGCATTTCAATTGCGCGTGTGGGAAGAACTGCGGCGAATCCCGTTCGGCACGACGCGTTCTTATCAGGAAATCGCCGAAGCGATCGGAAAACCGACGGCTGTTCGGGCGGTCGCCAGTGCCTGCGCGAGCAACCATGTCGCGCTGACGATTCCGTGTCACCGCGTGATTCGCGGAGATAAGAGCCTGGGTGGATATCGTTGGGGATTGGAACGAAAAGAGAAGTTGCTGCAAAGCGAGCGCGAGCAGAACCAGAGCTAACGTCGGCGCTTGCGCCTTTGGCTCACCGGGTGTTTGTTATTCGATTTGTCTGGAGGCTACGCCTCCATCCGAGGCACAGCCTCAAGAGACCCTCACTTCGAGCCCACATCAACCGTCAATGTTCTACTTAATCCAAACCGTCTTAACATTCACGAACTCGCGAATTCCAAAGTAACTGAGTTCCCTTCCATAGCCTGAATGCTTCACGCCACCGAATGGCAGGCGCGGGTCTGAAGCGACCATGCCGTTGATAAACACCGAGCCGGCTTCCAATTCATCGACGAACCGCTCACGTTCCGACTCATCATTCGTCCACGCCGCGGAACCAAGCCCAAACGACGTGGCGTTCGCGAGCTCGATAGCTTCATGAATACTGCTAATGCGAAGCAGAGAGGCGACCGGACCGAAGAGTTCATCACGATAAGCCGGCGAATCTTTCGGAATATCGGCGAGCACGGTCGGTTCAAAGAAATTCCCCCGCGCCAATTCATCTGTGAACTCAAGTCGCCGCCCGCCGGTCAAGATCTTCGCGCCTGAGGCCACGCTCACTTTCACCTGCTCGTCCAGGTCATCAAGAATTTGCTTCGTGGCCAACGGGCCAATGTCTGTCGACTCAATCAACGGATTCCCGACGCGCAGTTGCTTCATCGCCGAGACGAATTCGCTTTCAAAGTGATCGTAAATCTCTTTGTGAACTATGAATCTCTTCGCAGCGATACAGGACTGACCATTGTTGATAGTGCGCGCCTTGACCGCGGTGCTCACCGCTGCTTCAAAGTCGGCTGAAGGCATGACGACGAAAGGATCGCTGCCGCCAAGTTCCAGCACGGTCCTCTTGATCTGTTGTCCGGCAATGCCGGCAACGCTGCGGCCTGCAGGTTCACTGCCGGTTAACGTTGCGGCAGCCACACGCGGATCCTCCAGGACTTCCCGGACTGCGTCCGAACCGATTAACAAAGTTTGAAATGCCCCTTCGGGAAAACCGGCACGCAAAAAGATATCTTCAATCGCCAATGCGCACTGCGGAACATTTGCAGCGTGCTTAAGCAGTCCCGTGTTACCGGCCATCAACGCAGGCGCGGCAAAGCGAAAGACCTGCCAGAAAGGAAAGTTCCACGGCATCACCGCCAGCACCACGCCCAGCGGTTGAAACCTCACAAAACTTCTCGTTGCATTAGTCGCCACATGTTCGTCGGTGAGATGACGCTCGGCATTCTCAGCGTAATAGCGACAAACCAACGCACACTTTTCGGCTTCCTGAATCGCGGCGTTGATTGGCTTGCCCATCTCGAGCGTCATCGTGCGCGCAAAACTTTTCTTTTCTTTCTCCAGAATTTCCGCGGCTTGCTGCATCCGCGCAGCGCGGTCAGCAAATGTGGTGCGGCGATGATCGCGGAAAACGTCCGCCGCGCGACCCAACTTTTCTTTCAATTGCTGACCGGTCAATGAATCAAACGTCTGCAGGACTTCCGCGGTGGCGGGATTGACTGATGAAATGCGCATGGAAAAATTATAAGCCTTCGCTCACACGTTAGGTATCGCGTCGACTTCTTCGGTAATGGTTGACACAGTCTTTTGTCTGTTCCGCAACACAATCAAACCGATACCAGAGATTATGCAGGCCGCACCCACGAACAAACGCCAATTCAGTTTCTCGTGAAGCACGCTCATTCCGATTACGACCGCAACCACCGGGGTAACCAGCGCAATCAACATCGTCTTGGTCACTTCCATGTGCCGCACCAACCAATAGTAGAGTGCGAAGGCGATCACCGAACCGACTACAACCAGATATGCGAGTGAAATCACGGCCATCATGGTCCAGTGAAAGCGAAACGGATTTCCTTCCGTTACGATTCCAATAATCAGCAGCGGCGGAAACCCGAAGATCATCTGACCGGCAGCGAGCACCTGCGGATCGAGCTGCGCGCCATAAGCCTTTACCAGCACGTTGCTGTACGACCCGAAGAACGCGCTGGCAACGAGGGCGACGCTTCCCCATAGCGCGAGGCGTCCGGCAATCGTCAGTTGATCCGAGAAAATGATGACGATTCCCACTACACCGAACAACACCCCGACTACTTTCGCGCCGGTAAGGCGTTCATACGGCAAATACAGATGCGCAATCACCAATCCAAATGCCGGAAAGGTGGATTGCAGAACCGCCGCGAGACCTGACGGAATGTATTGCTCGCCCCAGAAAACCAAGCCGTAATTCAAAGTGAATTGAAGCAAACCAACGATTGCGATCAGGGACCAATCGCGCCGTGAACGCGGCCAGCGCACACCGCGCGCCAGCACCAACGCACTGAGAATCAAGGAAGCGAGAAGGAATCGAATGCCCGCGAAGGTCAGTGGTGGAAGATCAGCAAGGCCAAGTTTAATGAAGAGCCAGGTCGAGCCCCAGATGCCGCAAAGGATCAGCCAGACGACGCGCGCTTTCATTTAGTGATTTGTACGCGAGGGAAAGGAGATTGGTCAAACAGCAGCGGCTGCGCCGCTCGATGTGCGGTAAGGCTTTGCCTTACCGTAGAGTTGGCCATCTTTCATTATTAGTTGGTTCGAGGCTTAAGCCTCGAACCAACCAGACAGGTTTCAAGGAGTCGCGAGACGGAAAGGCAAGCCTTTCCGCACATCAGGCGGCAGAGCCGAAATGCTCTCAACTCTACTTACTCGTGATGCTGCAGGTTCAACTTAATTATATTGAACACGGCGCCCTGAGGATCGCTCAACACCGCGAAGCGACCCACGTGCGGTATGTCGGTGGGCGGAACATACTGGCGGCCCCCAAGCGAAGTGGCTTTCTGCGCGGTCCCGTCGCAGTCATCAACGGCGATATATATTCCCCAGTTTGGCGGCATCGGCCCCATCTGCGGTTGAATCTGCATTATTCCGCCGATGTGATCGTCGCCATTGGTAATCTCGGTATAGGGTGTCGCTCCCGCATCAGTTTTTGTCTTCCAACCAAAGAGCTTCGTATAAAAATCGATCGCCTTGGTCGTGTCATTCGTAAGGAGCTCGTTCCAACAAAGCGAATTCAGTTCGCCCTTGATGCCGACTCCCTTATGCTGCTTCGGCTGCCAAATGCAGAAAACCGCACCCGTCGGATCAGCAATGACCGCCATGCGGCCGACTTCCATTACGTCGAAAGGTTCCTGGACGAGAGTGCCGCCCAGGGCTTTTGCCTTGGCCGCGATCTCATCGGCGCTGGTCACGCTGATGTACGACGCCCAATGCGTGGGTACCTGTTTCGTCATTTCGCCTTTTTGATAAAGCGCGCCCACGTCTTTGCCGTCGAGTTTCAGCATCGTGTAAACCATATCAGGTCCAATCGGATTGTCCTGGCCTTCCCAGCCGAAGATCTCGGAATAAAATTTCTTTGCGCCGGGCCCATCGGTCGTGGCCAGTTCGATCCAGCAAAAACTTCCAGGTGCATGTTCCATTTGTGTTTGAGTCGCGGTATCGCTCATGTTTTCTCCTTATTCATATCCGTTTCAATAATGGCGAGGGTTGAGACTCTATCAGCAGGGGAAAGAAACTTCTAGCCCTCAAGCGCGGCAAACGTGTTAAGAATTGTAAAAATTATAGTGAGCGTTTAGAGGCGGGCTACCCCCCGCTATCCAGAAACAAACGACAGGCGGGCCGTAGACCCCTTCTAAACGGTTTGTAAGAATGGCGAGCCCAAAAACGAAATCGCGCTGCTCTCACCCGAAGATGTTAGCAGCGCAATCCCGAAGTCTTATGAACCACCGAAGCGATTCGTAAGATGGCAACCTGACTTCGTCAAGACCAGGCTGCCAATTTGTATCCCGACAAGCAATCGGCGGTCGATGCTTACCGGTCAGCACGCGATCTGCTTCAGTTAATTTTACTTCCCTTGCGGGACGCAAAACCTGTTTCCACAGTTCTCACGTTCCTTGCGGATCGTGGTGCCAGTAGGTTGTTTTTTTGGTGGCTTTCCTCCACCGCTGGTTACGTTCCCAGCAACGAGGCTCGAATTTCTTCGAGCGACATGGCTCTCCACAAGCGGGTCCTCTCTTGTGGTTGCTACCCGTTTTTATCCGGGCGCTCGGAATACCTTTCGGTCTTCCTAGCAAGCCTTTCGGCCTCAACTAAGGGCGTCATAGCAAGTGCAAACCGCTCTGCCTTTACTCTCTCCCAGAGCCTCGCGACTCCGTTCGCCGATCCCCTAGCTGGTCTCAAAGACCGTAACCTTCGTGACACTGATGCTTATACCGAAAACATTTTTTAGGGTCAAACTTTTCTGATTTTTTGTGTGTTTTATTTTTACGCTGCGCGAATATTTTTGTGAATCGCGCGGAACGCCGCTCAAATTGTCGAACCGAGTGGGTGTACAATGCGTGAAATCGTGCGAGTCTTTTTGCCGGTCGAAAAACTAAGGAGAGTTCAATGAGATTCAGAATCCCTCAAAAGACTGCGTGCTCAGTTGTCTTGTTGCTAGGTTGTTTTGTCGTGACGCGATCTCAGCAGGTGACAACAGTCGCATCTCCTTCCCCTTCACCCGCGCAGTCCCCCGCGCCCGTTGCGGCGCCGACACCCGCGCCGGAGCAAAAGGCTTATGACGAAGCGCGCCGGATCAAAGATCCCCAAAAGAAAATCGAAGCGCTGGAAAAGGTGACCAAAGATTTTCAAGGCTTTGTTGTTATGCAGGCACGCAACGAAATGCTTGATACTTTGATCAAGAATTTTCCCACACAAACCGATCGCATTCGCGCCGCTGCCGAACGGTACCTGCAACCGGTACCTGGACTTTTCATTTCCGGTCCGCCACCTCAGCTTGCGGTCGCCGGCAAGCTGATGGAGGCCGGCATCCTTTTAGATTGGGCTGAGGAACTAACAAAGAAAGGACAAGCTCAATTTGAGGACGATAACGCAAAAGCTCTGCGCCGCCAGCGGGCGCGATATCTCGATACGCTTGGGCGCATTTACCTGAAACAAGGTAAAACGAAAGAGGCCGAGAAGAAATTAAAGCTCGCTTTAGTAAGCGAACCTGATACGCCCACGTCGCTGATAGGTCTTGGTGAAATCGCTGCAGCGAAGAAGGATTCCAAGGCCGCGGTCGAGTATTTCACCTCGGCTGCCGTCAAAACGCCGCTGAAGAAACCCGATAAGCAACTAATGGAAACTGCTTACCGCGCGACGCATAACGATTCGCTGACGGGGCTTGAGGATTTGCTTGACAGTAAATATCGAAACCTTAACGCCGGACTTCATTTCGATCACTATCAGGCATCTACCAAGCGCACCAGCAGAACCGCGTTGGCAGAATTGTTCACCGGTTCCGGATGCGGTCCATGCGTAGCGGCCGACCTTGGTTTCGATGGGCTGCTCGAACGATACAAGCGCCAGGACCTGGTGGTGCTCGTCTATCATTTGCACATCCCGCTTCCCGATCCGATGACGAACCCGGCCACCGTCGACCGCGGAAAATATTACGGCGTGCCCGGCACGCCGACGCCAGTCGTTGATGGATTCCGGATGCCGAGCTCCGGCGGATCGCGTGACATGACCAAAGGTTTTTACGATCGAGTAAATCCGAAAATCGAATCGGAATTGGAAGCACCGGCCCAGGCGCAAATAGCGGTGACCGGCGCGGTCGCCGGCGACATCGTCAAGGCGAACGTGGTCGTCGATCAAATCAAAGCGCCTTCGCCCGATCTCAAAGTCCAACTCGCTTTGACTGAAGACGAGGTTCGCTACACCGGCGAGAACGGCGTACGCTTTCATCCGATGGTCGTGCGCAGTCTGGGTGGTAAAGACGCGAACGGTTTTGGTCTGACGGCGTCGGGTCCAACAACCATCGAATGGACGTTTGATCTAAAAGCAATCAGCGAACAGCTAAAGAAGTATCTGGACGGATATGAACAGCAGGGACATCGCGGCGATCCGTTCACGTTCCTCGACAAGAAATATCAGATCGATCCGAATAATTTGTCGCTCGTGGCGTTTGTCCAGGACATGAAGACAAAGCAGGTCCTGCAAACCGTCTATCTAAAACTGAGTCCGGCAGCCGCCGCTTCAGCAACCGCCGCGGTGCAGTAAGATGTTTCGACGCCGTCTATCTCAAGTAGTTTTGCTGACGGCGTTGTCCGGATCGGCTCTGGCGGCTCCAGGCCAGGAACCGGATCCAATCAAGTGGTCTATTAAGACGAACCCGTCAACCACTGATCAGAAAACCTTCGCGATCGAGCTGACTGCGCGCATAGACACGGGATGGCATCTCTACTCGACCGAAAAGATTGAAGGTGGCCCATCGCCGACACGGATTACTCTTTCGCCGGGACAACAGTTTGCAGTAGCCGGCGAAATCGATTCTCCCGCTCCCCGCTCCGCCTATGATCCAAACTTCCAGGTTGCCACTGAGTATTACGAGGGCATAGTACCGTTCACAATTCCGATTAGATCGGTCGGGCCATCTTCGTCTGCTGAAAAAGTGCGGGTGCAAATTCGTTATCAAACCTGCACGCCGACGATTTGCCTGCCGCCCAAATTGATCGAAATGGAAACGCCCGTGACCGGCGAGGTGACGAAGCCCGTTCAAACGCCTGCTGCATCGGAAAGTCCGTTGACTCCAAAGAGCGTAACTACGGGTTGGGTTGTTCCCGACTTCAATTTCACCGATTTCAACGGCAAGTCACGAAGTTTCTCGGAATTTCGCGGACGAGTTGTGCTGCTGGATTTCTGGGCGTCGTGGTGCAGTCCATGCCTCGCCGACATCCCTCAGTTGAAGACTGCTTATCAAAAATATCATTCCCGAGGGTTTGAAATTATCGGCATGAACAGCGAGATGCTGGGGCAGAAAGAGATCGACGCTGAATTCGCAAAAGATGCGCAAATGAAAGCCCGCGAGATCGTTAACACCCGCGGCGTCAGTTGGACCCAATCGACCAGCGAAAGCTCGGGGCCGGTCGCGCTTAAGTTTGTAATCGACAACCTGCCCGCAAAGATTCTCATCGATCGCAGCGGGAAGGTGGTTGCGCGAATCAAGACCGTTTCGGAGTTGGATGAGTTGCTGCCAGGACTTTTGAGTGCTCAGCCGTAGCATCGAAGAGCCTCTGTTACTGCATTCGGGTTTCGTGGTTGGATTTCTTCGTTTGAGATTAAGGGCGGGGCCGTAGCCCCATCATCAGGAAGGGCGTGAGATCGCGTACAGCGCCGTCCCTCACGGTCGGGCTACTGCCTCAAGCCATCTACTGCCGACCGAATCGCCTGCTGAACAGCGTCCGCTTCCTCATCACTCTGGTACGGATAACGCGGCCAGAAAAACCCTCTCAGGCCGTCCTTCCGTCGACGCGGTACAACATGCACGTGCAAGTGCGGAACACTCTGGCTCACGCGATTATTCATCGCGACGAACGTGCCGTGCGCCTGCATTCCCGTTTCGACCGCGCGCGCCAGAAGTTGCGTGTTGGCAAAAAGCGGCTCGATCAGTTCTTTGGGGAGATCGGCAAGAGTTTCGTAATGGAGTTTTGGGATTAAAGGCAATGGCCTGGAAAAACGGGGACGAAGATCGAGGAACGCCAGCGAGATTTCGTCTTCGAAAACCAGTCGGGCGGACACTTCCCCGTTTGAAATTTTGCAGAACGCGCAGCTTGTGGTTTCCAAGTTCAACCTTCCGCACAGCTCCGACTTGTTTGTATCGAAGACAACTCGCGTCGTAGTTATCACCAGCCCGACCGCTTGCATGAATGCGTAGCGGATAGTCGAGCCCACGGATTTGAAAGCCACGCCGGGAAAGATCGCAAATCCAGCACATCAGATTCCGGAGTGCACGCTTGTTCCATTACGCCACGGCGCCGTTTGGTTGTCCTTTCCACTTGCGTTAGGTTGGCAGTTAATCCCGAGAAAGCGCCAGAACTTGCCTGGTCATTAAACTCGAATAGGGTCCGATTGCATGCATGCTTACGTCTATTCACGATCGTGGTAAGCAATCGATACTTCAGTTTTCCAACGGCAGCCGCGGGGCTCGCAAGTTTTTCTGAGTTTAGTCAAGTTAGCCGCGCTCGATCTGTCTTTGCTAGTCCATATTACCGTTGGCTAAACGGTAATCCTTCAACCAATCGTAAACCTTCTCGACTCCGGTTCGAAGGCCAATTCTTGGAGACCACCCGGTTGCACGCTGAAAGCTTCTCGTATCAGACACGTAATAACGCTGATCGGCAGGGCGCCATGCGTCAAATTTTACCTCACATCTGCGTCCCGTTGTCTTGTTAATGATCTCGATCAACTCTAGCAAACTAATTGCATTTGACGGACCTCCACCAATATTGAAAGCCCGTCCAGCGAGCGTATTCGTGGTGCCCTGCGCGATCAAAAGTGCTTTCACAAGGTCATCAATGAACAACCCATCTCTCACTTGCATTCCATCACCGTAGATCGTAATCGCGCAATTCTGGATGGCTCTCATTAGAAAATGAGTGATCCACCCTTGGTGCTCGGAGGCAACTTGATGCGGACCAAAGACACAACTCAGACGGAATACCACTGCAGGCAATCGAAATGTTCGAGCGTAATCAAGAACGTACTGGTCTCCAGCTCCTTTCGAGCAGCCGTACGGGCTCCGAAACTCAAGTGCCTGTTTTTCGGCTACCCCGTTAGCCCTAATGGCATATTTCTCAGGCTGATACCGACCCTCCAGACTAAGGACGCGTATGTCGGCGAGGGTTCCATAGACTTTATTGGTCGAACTGAATACTAGGGGAGGAGGACTCTGGCGAGCACGCAAGGCTTCAAGCACATTGAGAGTACCGCGCGCATTCACCTCGAAATCAACGAACGGTTTCGTAAGACTGTTGCTCACCGAGACTTGCGCGGCGAAATGGAAGACTGCTGAGGCCCGCAAAACCACCTTACGCACGGCAACGGCATTTCGCACGTCTCCGAGTTGAACTTCGACTAAGTCTCCGTGTGTCTCAACTAACCATCGTAAATTCTCTTCAACCCCCGCCCGAGAGAGGTTATCGAAAAGCAGGACTGACCGCCCGGCGGAGAGTAGTCGATGCGCGAGATTTGTTCCAATGAAACCGGCACCACCCGTGATGAGCACGGGCCCGTTGTGCGTAGATGCGAACCGCCTGGAAACCTCAGGTAGGTCAAGATCTGCTTGTGACTCTCTCCTCATTTAGTTGATTTGGTGGGAAGTACGCACAAAGCGCGAATGTGCTTTTTAACGAATGATCTTCTTCGCCAAGAGCACAACTAAGGACCCGAGCATTAAGAAACCAACGACACTTTCGACTGTAACTATGTACTTTCCGTATAGCCCGACAGAAAAACTCGGATCGGGCGCGGTCGTAATTGTCGCCAAACTGAAATAGACATAGTCAAACCAATTAGGCGCGCGATCTGTTTCCTGCCAAACCACCAGGTGTTTGATCCCGAATACAAGCGGGAATACAACTACGAACAATAAAAACGCCCAAGCGGTCCATAGCCAGAAGCTGTTACCGTAATTCGAACTGAACTTCCATAGCGTGAAGACCATCCACTTGATGTAACGCCTATCTTCTCGGGCAAGTTGTCGCGATACTTCCGACTCCTTGCAGAACAACTTGACGGCATCCGCATAATTGCCCTTTTCAATTAGCTTTCCTGAAAGCCCCCGATAGTATAACTGTCGTCGCTTCGTATAGGTCTTCCGGTTTTCCCGGCTCAAAATAGTATTCACGCTTTCGAGGCTGTTGAATAGGTCCTGATCCATCTCACCGTGCTGCTCGATGAACGATAGTAGGGCATGGTAGTACGTGCGACTTGCCTCAGCCAGTAACTCACCTTCACAGAATGCGTCGCCAGCCTTCTTGTACTGAACATACGCTGATTGATTAGACCCACATTTCTCCAGGTGATAGGCTGCATTACGATAGGCGCGGCCAACCTTTTCAAAGTGGGAGAATCTTTCCCAAGCATATCGGTCGAGCGTTGGGAAAAAGTGTCTCGTGGACTCGATTTGATCATAAATGTCCGTTACCGGCCCCAAGTGGCGTTTCTCCAACGCCGAGGCACACTCGATCCAGACATGTCCGATCTTTCGCCAGTCTTCGCATCTCTCGCTGCTAATGGCCGCACGCATGAAGAACTCTGCCGCCATTTCGAACTCACGTGCTTCTTTGTAGTGAAATGCCGCTTGGAGGAAAGCTTTAGACGCCTCTTCCCATTTGTGCTCTTTTTCAGCTCTAAGCCCAAGTTCGGCCCCGTTGAGGGTGATATCTGTTTTCCGTTCTTTCAACTCCTTTAGTCGGGCGGGAAGATTCGGGAATGAGGTAAACTGAAAATCGGGTCGAAGATACGATGGGTCAAAAGACTTACTGAAGTATCCGGTGCGGATGCCGAGCCGTGTTGCTGGTTCGATGTCTTGATTGCGATCATTCCCAATCATCACTGTGTTTCCGGCGGAAACACCTAACTCCTCCAATGCTTTCAGGAATATTCGCTCATCGGGTTTCTCGAACCCAACGTCGTATGATGAGACGATGACATCAAAACATGAAGATATGGAGAGTTTTTGCAACACTCTCTGAATTTGGACGGCGCCAGATTGAATCGTATTTGTTAAGAGGCCAATCCGATAGTCCTCGTGCAGTTTCCGAAGAACGGGCTTGACGCCGGGTAAGAGCTTAACATCAAGCTTATCCAATGACTGTTCAGAGTCAATGACTTGCTCGATGAGTGTATTGCCTAGATCGAAAACGAGAGCTTCGATTCTCATTTTTTCATTTCTTCGACAGACTAGGATAGGTTCATAAATCCGAATATACCCTGACTGCCTTCATGCGGCAAATTTCAATAGTCACTGCACATCGACCGGAAGAGTCTCAAACAGTCGATCAATCGGTGTTGGGATAATCTGATAGCTTAGGGACCCGAAGTTGATCTATCCTAAATCTCGAATTGCCAACTCAACATGCAGCGACGCCTCATTGCGCTCCATTATTCAAGCTTCCCTGACATGGGCGGACTCGAGATGGCCTGTTGGGAATTAGCTGCCGCTGCAAACCGAACACCTGGATGGCAGGGAATTCTGGTGACTGGCACTCCGTCAAGTCCTAACGACCAAGGATTCAACCGGATATGCATTCCCGAAATGGCGCCAGACAACCCGATAAAGCGAGATATCTTTGAAGCTTTTCGTCGAGGAGTCAAACATCCCGCAATAGAAGCAGTGGCTGAGGACTTGAAAAGCCAATTAGACGCGATTCTTCAACCCACGGATCTACTAATCAGTTTCAACTGTTTTTCTTTACCTTATAATCTTCCTCTCACAGTTGCGCTTTGGAAAATTACACAAGAACGGCACGACTTTGCGCATGTAACGTGGAGCTGGGATATTGCCGCAGTTGAAGAAGAATATCCGTGGACCCTCCGGTTCGACTGGCCTTGGAGTCTCTTCTGGAATACTTGCCCTAGAGTAATATACGCCGCATCCACGGGACCGGTGGCAAACCTGCAGGCGCAGATACTTGGAATTGAGCCATCAATGATTAGAGTAATTAATGGAGGCGTTGATCCCTCTCGATGCCTTAGACTTTCGAGCCGTATTGCCGGAATATGCAGGTCTAGAAATCTGTTTGGGGCATTTCCATTATTGTATATGCCTGCCAAAATATCCTCAAGAAAGGATATTCCGCGAGCCATCGACGTCTTAGCTGAGCTTCGGTCTCAATACAGAAACGCGCATCTGGTTATTGCTGGCTCACTCAGCCCTCATGATGTATCAACCTCGCAGAAAGCACATAGTCTGCGGGAAACGATCAGCGCTTTCGGATTGAGCGACGCGGTAACTATTCTTGGTTCTGAGCCTAGCTTTAACGGAAAGACTGATTTCCTTGACTCAATGAGCATGATGGCGTTATCTGATGGGCTTCTCTTTACGAGCCGACGAGAAGGTTTTCTTTTCCCGATCCTGGAAGCGGGACTACACAGCATACCTATTTTTGCCCCAGCGCTGGATGCCGTCGTCTCTTGGGCAGGGGATTATTCCATCATGTATCCACCGTCTTCGTCACCCAGGGAGATATCAAGAGTTGTGGGTGAAGCTTTCAAAGACCCTGCTTCGAAGCGCAAATTCCTTTTTCGGACAGAATACACATGGGATCGTGTGTTCGCACGTTACTTTTCTGACATCAGATAGGTTTTTGCTGAGGTAGTTTAGGAAGTCGTCGCTAACTCAAGAGAGTCAGAATGTCACTCGAAATGGTCAGTAGCTCACCTCAGCATTCGCAACTACTTGCGGCTGTTCAGAAGATACGGTGGTGGCACCGGATCAATTTGGGCAATGGGATCATCACGCCTGGTCTTCGTGACGTGGATAAACATTCCTCGCGAATAAGGATGCCGCAAGACCTTCGGGGTCTAACGGTTCTGGATGTTGGAGCGTTCGACGGAGGGTTTTCATTCGAAGCGGAACGGCGAGGAGCCGCCCGCGTAGTTGCTCTCGACTCATTTGCGTGGGACAAAAACGGTCCCTGGAGTAAGGCTGGTTTCGAACTTGCAAGGACCGCGCGTCATTCGCATGTCGAAGATGTGGAAATGGAAATACTTGATATCTCACCAGAGCGACTAGGTCAGTTCGATCTGGTTCTGTTCCTAGGTGTGCTTTATCATCTCCGGCACCCACTCTTGGCACTCGAACGCGTGTTTAGTGTCACGAAGAATCAACTCATAATGGAGACTCATATCGACATGACAAACTTCAGGCGACCAGTGATGGTTTTTTATCCTGGCTCTGAATTGAATAATGATCCAACAAATTGGTGGGGTCCAAATCCACTTGCTGTTGTTGCTATGCTCAAAAGCGTTGGGTTCAAACGAATCGAGATCATACACAAACCACGACTACAAGGCCGGATGCTCACCGCATTGGAACATCAATTCATTCCTCCGACTAGCTCCCGCCTGATCGAAAGTGAACGACACCCTACGACGGTACCGTTGCTTCACTCACTTAGGCAGGGACGTATGATCGTTCATGCTTGGAGGTAGGCATTGTCCACAGGCCGTCCGACTTTAAGATCGCGTAAGGCAGGATGGATCGAGCAAGATTTTGAAGACTCCCGTTAGGTTAGAACCTTTTACATTATCTTAAAAGCAAGGGCTAACGCTCTCTGAGTTTCCCTTACGGTATCGGTCTAAAGTCCCGTGGGAAACTTCCCGATAGCGAAAGCAGGTCACCTCATGATCATTCACCATACCAACCGCCTGCATGAACGAATAGCAGATCGTCGATCCTACGAACTTAAACCCTCTCTGCTTCAGATCGCGGCTTAAGGCGTCAGAATCAGACGTCGTAACCTGGACCGGCGTACCACGTTTCCTTTTCAAAGGCTTTCCGTTAACGAATCTCCAGACATATTTATCAAAGCTGCCGAACTCTTTCTGAATTACCAGGAATGCGCGTGCGTTTTCAATAGCCGAAACAATCTTCAAGCGGTTGCGAATGATGCCTTCATTGGACATCAGCTTCACAATGCGTCGCTCGTCATACTTAGCTACTTTCGCGGGCGCGAAGTTGTCGAACGCACGGCGATAGTTGTCGCGCTTTCTTAGAATCGTCTCCCAACTCAAGCCCGCCTGCGCGCCTTCAAGGATCAAGAACTCAAAAAGTGTGCGGTCGTCGTGAACCGGAACTCCCCATTCACGGTCGTGATAAGCGATCGAAAGATCAGTCCTGGCCCACTGGCAACGACGCAGGTTCTTTTCACCTGGACTATTCATGGCCATCCCTGCCATTTACTACACGTTCGATCGCCTGGATCAGCGCGTGTGGCTCAACCGGCTTACTCAGATGAATCTGGAAACCCGAGGCCAAAGCGCGCTGTCGATCCTTTTCGGTCGCGAACGCGGTTAAGGCGACTGCCGGAATCCTGTTGAAATCGGAAGGCAGCGCGCGGATCTTTTTAATCAGATCGTAACCGCTCTCAAACGGCAGTCCAATGTCGCTCAAGAGCACGTCAGGGTTGAACGACTGTAAGTCGAGCAGCGCCTGCTGCGCCGAATCTGCAGCTTGAACTTCAGCGCCTGAGACGCGAAGTGTGAGCGTCAATAACTCGCGAGCATCAGCTTCATCTTCGACCAGCAACACTCGCAAGCCCGCAAGCCTCAGCTCCGAGATTTACCCGGCGCGGCAAACTGCTCTTCAGCCAGCGGGATGCGAATGGTAAACGTTGCGCCCGTGCCCTCTCCATCGCTCGCGGCCGTAACTGTTCCGCCGTGCAACTCAGTCAATTGCCTAACGATCGCCAATCCCAGTCCCAGGCCGCGGTGCGATCTAATCACCGCCGATTCAGCTTGACGGAACCGCTCAAATACTCGCGGCAGAAAATCCGGATCGATTCCAATTCCATTGTCGCGTACTTCCACTTCCGCAAACGATTCCACGTGCCGCAGGGAAATGTAGACGTGGCCATCGCGCGGCGTGAATTTGACGGAGTTTGAAAGCAAGTTCCAGATTATCTGTTGCAAGCGTGCGGGGTCGCCGGCGACTGGCCCAAGCGCTGGGTCCTCTCGGACTTCCACCAGAACCCCTCGAGCATTTGCGGCCGGCCGTACGATATCGATAGCCGCATCGATCACATTCAT
>Ga0193730_1000194_pt1 | contig 19397 bp, 14 predicted proteins | sample U1a1metaG_FD_144919 | JGI IMG/M metagenome (GOLD analysis project Ga0193730, IMG submission 144919) | Soil microbial communities from a riparian zone of the East river system, Colorado, United States - U1a1 | ecosystem: Environmental > Terrestrial > Soil > Riparian zone | place: USA: East River...
CACTCGCAGCATGCCCATTTGCGCGAACTGTGGCCAAGACAACCCGGACATTGCGAAGTTCTGCCTCGCGTGCGCCGCGCCACTTGTTGCGCCGGCGCCGCCGACCGAGGAGCGGAAGCTCATCACGGTCCTTTTCACCGACATCGTCGGCTCGACCGCGAAGGCCGAGCAGATGGACCCCGAGGACGTCCGCGCGCGGCTCGCGCCGTACTATGTCCGTCTCCGGACCGAGCTGGAACACTTCGGCGGGACGGTCGAGAAGTTCATCGGCGACGCGGTGGTCGCGCTGTTCGGCGCCCCGGTCGCGCACGAGGACGACCCGGAGCGAGCCGTTCGCGCGGCATTTGCCGTCTGCCGTGCGATCGACGAGCTGAACGCCGAGGACGAGTGGCTGGATTTGCAGGTCCGCGTCGGCGTCAACACGGGCGAAGCGCTCGTCGTCGTCGGCGCGCGCGCAAGTGAGGGCGAGGGCGTCGCCTCGGGTGACGTGATGAACACCGCCGCGCGCCTGCAGTCGGCGGCGCCGGTCGACGGCATCCTCGTCGGCGAGCTGACGTACGCGGCGACACGGGACGCGATCGAGTACCGCGATGCCGAGCCGATCGCCGCCAAGGGCAAGTCGGAGCCGGTTCTCGTCTGGGAGGCGGTCGGGGTGAAGGAGTCGGCCCACAAACCTGCGGCCGATGCCGTCACGTTCGTCGGCCGCGAGCGTGAGGCCAGCGAGCTGACGGAGGTCTGGAGCACCGCGATCGCCGAGAACCGGCCTGGCCTCGTGACGATCGTCGGGCCGCCGGGAATCGGCAAGAGCCGGCTGCTGGCGGAGTTCGCACGGCGCGCAGGGCAGGAGGGGCGCGTCCATTGGGGGCGATGCCTTCCCTACGGCGAGGGGATCACGTACTGGCCGGTGACGGAGGTCGTCAAGTCAGCGGCCGGGATCCTTCAGAGCGACGACCGCGAGACGATCGCGGGCAAGCTTGACGGCTTCCTCGAGACGCTCGCGACCGATGACCTCGACGAGTTGCGAACGATCGCGGCATCGCTGTCCAACCTGATCGGCATCTCGACGACGCCGCGCGGCACGTACGCCACGGCAGAGATCTCCCAGGGCGAGCTGCACTGGGGGATCCGCCGCATGCTGCAGCTGCTCGCCTCACAGGAGCCCACGGCGATGATCCTCGAGGACCTCCACTGGGCCGAGCCGACGCTGCTCGAGCTGATCGCCTACATCGCGGCCGACGAGACAGAGGCAGCGCTCGCGATCGTCTGCTCGACCCGGCCCGAGCTCGCCGAGACGTCGCCCGGGTTCCTGGGCACGGACGGCCAGCGGCGGACGATCGAGCTCGGCACGCTCGACGGTGAACAGGCGAAGGCGCTGCTCGCCGACCTCCTCGGCGACCCATCACTGGCCGAGACGCGATTCGCGTCGTCGCTGATAGCGAATGCAGGCGGGAACCCGCTCTTCCTCGAGGAGACGGTGCGGATGTTGCGCGACCGCGGTCTCGTCGACGCCGAGCGTTGGCGCAGCGAGGAGGTGGGTGAGCTGCCGGTGCCGACGAGCGTCCAGGGCTTGATCAGCTCGCGGCTCGACCGGCTCGAAGGAGAGGACAAGCGCCTGGCGCACAACGCTTCCGTCGTCGGCGCGGTCTTCTGGGCCGGCGCCGTCGCCCACCTTGGGGCCGAGGAGGGCAGTCCGCCGCCCGACCCCCACGTGGGGCTGGAGACGCTCGAGCGGCGGGACTTCGTCCTGCACAGCGACGTCTCGACTGTCGCAGGCGAGGACGAGTACGCCTTCAAGCACATCCTGATGCGGGACGTCGCGTACGGACAAGTCCCGAAAGGTCGACGCGTGGAGCTCCACGTCCGCTTCTCCGACTGGGTGGAGATTCTGCCGGGGAGCGCCGTCGACGAGTTCGTCGAGATCGTCGCCTGGCACCTCGAGCAGGCTTGCCGCCTTCACCGCGAGGTTGCGCGCGCCCCGATCGAGCCGCCTCTCCTCGAGGCCGCCGAGGCGCTGGCGAACGCTGCGCGGCGCGCCGAGCGGCGGGAAGGCCTCCACGAGGCGGAGCGGTACTACACGCGCGCGCTCGACGTGCTTGGCGACGCGCATACTGGGGTACAGCTCGAGCTTCGCCTCCGACGCGCGGACATCATGATGATGATCGGCCGGCTCAAGGAGGCTTACGACGAGCTCATGGAGGTCGCGGAGGCCGCGCCAGGGCTCGACCGCGCGGATGTCGAGTGCGAGGCATCCCTCCTGCTCGGTGATATCGACCAGCGCCAGGGGCGCGCTGCCGAGGCGCACCGCCGGCTCGCCGAGGCGCAGAGTCTCGCGGCACAAACGGACAACGCCTATCTCCGGAGCAAGGTCGCGTTCGTGCTCGCCGCGCTGATCGCCGACTTCGATGCTGAGCACGACCGCGCGACCGACAGCCTGCGCGCCGGGATCGCGACGGCCGAGGAGATCGACGACACGCCGCTCGTCGCCGAGGGTCACCTGCGGCTCGCGGCGATCCTTTACAACCGCGGCGACCTCGCGGGCGCCGAGACGGAGCTGCGGCGCTGCCTCGAGCTCGCCCGCGACCTCGGCAGCCACCGCGTCGAGGCCGAAGCGACGTCGTGGCTGGGGATCATCACGTATTACCGCGGCGATCCCGAGGAGGGCGAGCGGCTCTGCCGGCAGGCCCGTCAGTGGTTCGAGCGCACCGGTGACACGTACTTCCAGGTGCAGAACCTGGTTCGCGGGCTAGCGGTCTTCGCGCTGGACGACGACCGGCCCGACGAGGCGGAGACCTGGCTGCGTGAGGCTGTCCCCGTCGCGCTCCAGATCGGCGGCTGGGTGGTGGTGGAGGCATACCGGTACCTCGTCGAGGCGCTCGTGGCGCAGGAGCGGCTGGACGACGCGCGCGAGCTGGTCGCATTCGCGGCCCGGAACCTGCCCGAAGAGGACGCCTACGCGCGCTCGTCGCTGCTGATGGCGGAGGCGATTGTGGCGACGGCTACGGGGGAGGCAGCAACGGTATCGACGGCTTTCTCGGAGTCGCTACGGCTGATCGAGGAGCTGGACATGCCGCTCGAGCTCGCCGAGGCTCGGATGATGCTCGGGCGTTCGCTCTCCGCGGTCGGGGATCAGATGGGGGCACGGGCGGAGCTGGAGCGTGCCCGGGCGATCTTCGTTCGACTCGGCGCGACCACGCGCCAAGACGCGATCGACCGCGAGCTCGTGGAGCTGGTGGAGGGGCCGGCTCCAGCCGGCCCCTCCACGGTGTAGTTGCACCTTCCTGCTAAGGCGCGACGGCAAGCCCGTCGGCAGAATCGGCCCCGAGCCCCGTGTTGAAGCTTGCGAGCACATTGCCGAAGGCGAGATCGAACCTCTTCACGTCTCCGCTTACTCCGTCGCCTGCCCAGAACGACGTCCCATCGGGATCGAGCGCCAGCGAGAACCATCCTGACCCCCCTGTCCCGTACTGCTGAATGATCGCACCGGAAGCATCCAGGCGAACGATCGAACTCGTGTCGGCGACGAGCGCTCCGCCGCCGGGGAGCAGCTTGACCGCGAAGGCATTAGGCGCCAGAGCGGTCGCGTTGAAGTCCGCGAGCTGCACGTTCGTACAGACGTTGAAGCGTTTCACGCTCGTACCTTCGGACGTGTAGTAGAGCGTGCATCCGTCGGGTGCGAGGTCGATCCAGTCGGTGCCCCGATCTTCGGTTGCAGGGGAGAACGACGCCAGCGGCGCGCCCGAAGATGAGAACATCAGAACACTCTTAGAGCCGTCCGCTTGTCCGACGTAGGCGTTGCCGCTGCTATCGAAGACGATCGACTCCGGATCGGAGTTGTAGCCACTTCCAAATGAGCCGATCAGCGTGCCGTCCGATCCGAACTTCGAGACGTCGTTGGCGTTGAAATCGGTGACGTAGAGGTTCCCGCCGTTGATTGCCAGGCCCGTCGTAAAGGATCCTAGGCCAGTATCAAGCGTGCGAACGAGCGTGCCGTTCGGCTGCCGCTCCTGCACGCGACCATTACCGACCGAAACGAAGACATCGCCGGTCGCGAAGCCCGTCGTCGTCGTGCACGACGTGGCGGACGTGCAGTTGATCGTTGCATTGATCGACGGTCCGCTCTGCGTGTTCGACGTCGTCGTCCCGTTCTCGTTGGTCGACTGGTTGACCGTGCAGTTCCCGGTTGTAGTGCAGTCACCCTGCACGGTGTTCGTCTGGTTGCTACCCGTGTCGTTCTTCTGCGTCGAGCTCTGGGTGACCGTGAACGTGTCCCCAGAGTTGTCGCCCTGGGTCGAGGGCCCAGCGCCCTTCCGCAGCGGCCCGTACTGCACCTGCAACAGCGGATTCACTTGTGGTGCCGTCGTGACGCAATTAGCCGTATTCACAACACCGGAGGTCTGAGCGTGCTCGCACTGCGTCTCGGTCTGAGTTGCGACGCTCGTCGAGACGCCATGGCTGAACTGATTCACGGTGGCCAGCAATCCGCCGTTCGGTGAGCTTTGCGTCTGGCTAACCGGTCCGGTCGGCGTGGTGCTCGCGATCGCGGTCAGGGTGTTGGTCTGGGTGAACGCAGACGTGTTCGGACCGGTAGCGTTTGCGGACCCAGCGGCCTGGTTCTGATCGATGTCGAGAATCATGTTTGGCCCGTTGTCCGTGGCGTTCTCGTTCTGTGTGATCGAACCCGAACCCGTTACGCCCGAAGTCAGTATCTGGGTTTGCGTCAGTGGCGAGGAGTCACAGTTCCCCGTTGTTCCTGTCAGCGTCGCGTTCTCCACCGTGTTGGCGCCTGCCGCCGCGTTCTGAATGATCGAGATCGACTGGTGGGCGTTCAGCGTCACGTTGAAGGGACTGCCCTTCTTGGCGATTCCGTTTGAGCCGTCGATGTTGACGTTTTGGTAGACGCAGGCGGTGTTCGTGTTGGAACCGCTCGCCAACTGGGTGATCTGAGCGTTATACGAGGCCGTTTGCGTAAGGCCAGACATCTTGGAGCTGGTCTGGACGACGATCGCTTGGTTAGTCGCCCCCGTTGTCTGGCTGATCGAGCATGAACTCGTCAGGCCAGTCGTCTTGATGCATGTGGCGTTGTTCTTGGTGTTTGCGGTTGGTGCCGTCGCCTGCACCACCGCGCAGCTCGCGGTCGCACACTGGAACGTGTTCATACCGCCCGCCGAGGCGATCTGGATGACCGGATGAGCCGTCGAGGTGCACGACCAACCCTTCCCCGGACAATTCGCGCCTGCGTAGTTCCGAATCCCGCGCTGGATTACGAAGTGATGCGGATTGAGCCCGATTGCGCGGAGATACCGCGCCGCGCCGGCCCGGGTGCGCAGGTTCGCTGCCTTCAGCAGCGCCGCGCGGCCCGCTGCCGCTGTGCTGGTCTTTCCTGCGCTTGTCATGTGGGAGCCGGCCGCCGGAACGCTTCCCGGCTTTGAGGTAGCTCCCGCTACACCTGTCGCTATCGCCAGCGCGGCCGCGACCGCGGCAAACGTGACGATCCTGGTCCATCCGAACATAAAGTTCCTCCCCTTTTACGCCATGGGTGCAGCCACGCTATGACGCAGCCGCAGTTGCCCGTCCCTAACCGCACCAGTTTTGCGCTGATCACGCTGCTTTTCAAGGGCCAGGGCCGCTCAAAGCTGACGAAATCGTTCAGTTGCGCGGTTCCGGGACGCGGAATCTCGCGCTAGGCGAGCAGTGCTTCGAACTTCTCGGCCTCGTCGAAGGGGCCGATCAGCGCCAGGTTGAGCCCGTGCCCGCCGATCACGTCCTGAGCGACGCGCTGGATATCCTCGGCAGTGACGGCGTCGAGCCCTTCCTGAATCGCCTGCGGATCGACGGCCTCGCCCTCGAGCACCTCACGTCGCAGGCCGAACATGATCATTCCCTGCGGGTTCTCGAGCTGGAGCAGAAACCGGCCCTTGGCGAGGTTGCGCGACTTCTCGAGCTCGGCCGACTCGACCGGCTCGTCGACGACTCGCTGCAGCTCGCGCGCGATCGTCTCGACAGCTTCGTCGGCTCGGTTGATGTCAACGCCGGCCTGGGAGTAGAACGAGCCCGTGTCGGTGTAACTGTGGTTGATCCCGAACACGTAGTACGCGAGGCCGCGGCGCTCGCGCACCTCGGTGAAGAGCCGTGATGACATGCCCGTCCCGAGTACGGTCGCGAGCAGCTGCAGCACGTAACGGTCGGGGTGGCCAAGCGGGTAGCTCGGCACGCCGAGGCAGAGGTGCGCCTGGTCGGACTGCTTGCGGTGGATTTTGACGCGCGGCCCGTTGGCTGCGATCGCGGCGGGAGCGGGTACGCCGGTCTCGTCGGCGGGCAGGTCGCCGAGGAGCTGTTCGATCTTCGCGACCGCGTCTCCCCCGACGTTGCCGCCGAGGCCGACGACCATTCGCTCCGGCTTGTACCAGCGGCCCGTGTAGCCGAGGAACGTGTCTCGGTCCGCCGCCCGGATCGTCTCCTTGCGACCGATGATGTCCCAGCCGAGCGGCTGGTCGCCGTAGAGAAGCTCCTCGTAGACGCCGCCGATGAAGTCGCGGGGGGTGTCGTAGTACATGTTCATCTCCTCGACGATCACGCCCTTCTCGCGCTCGATCTCATCCTCGGCGAATTTCGAGTTGCGGAGCATGTCGACGAGCACGTCGAGCGCCGTGTCCCTGAACTCGGCCGCGCACTTGACGTAGTAGCCCGTGTACTCCTTGCCGGTGAAAGCATTGAACTCGCCACCGATGCCGTCGACCTCAGTGCCGATGTCGCGCGCCGTCGGCCGCCGTTCGGTGCCCTTGAAGAACATGTGCTCGGAGAAGTGCGCAATCCCGTTCGTCTCGCGGGTCTCGTAGCGCGAGCCGGCGGCGAGCATGATCATGCAGGTGACCGAGGTCGCCTGCGGCATCGGCGCCAGCAGGACGCGCAGGCCGTTCCCGAGCGCGTGTCGCTCGAAGGTGCTCATGCCGGAATCGCGGTCAGCTTCTCACGCCATTCCGCCGGTACCGGGACCGGCTCGCGCCGGTTGTAGTCGTAGGCGACCTGGACGCTCTTTGCTTCGGCGACGAGCTCTCCGTCGACGCGCAGCTCGTAGTCGAGGTCGAAGCTCTTTGTGCCGAAGCGGCTCGCCCGCACGGAGATCTCGACCTCCTGCCCAAGGCGCACCGGAGCTTTGAAGTCGATCTCGACGCGCGCGACGATCATGTTCATGTCCTCGAGGCCGGACGCGGCGCCCACCTCGGAGAAGAAGGCGACACGCGCCTGCTCAATGTAGGTCAAGAAGACCGCGTTGTTGACGTGGCCCATCGGATCCAGGTCGCGGAACCGGACCTGCTCGGCGTGCGTGAAGTCCCCGTCGGACACCCGCCGGATGCTAGCGGCGGCGGGCCTGACGGCAGCGCACGCGCCTCGTATGCTTCGTCACGTGCGAGTGAAGCTGACGGTCGCCGCAGTTGCTGCCGCCGTCCTCGCCGCGCTCGCGACAGGGGCCGCTGCGTCGGCACCGCGGCTGCAGCATGGCGCGTCGCAGGGCATCCGGGTCGACGTCTATGCGCCGGGCACTGCGCTCTTCGACCTACGTCACGCCGGCCGGACCGCGCACCGCCTGCTCACCAGGCCCCGCGGCCTGACGTTCGGCTGCCTCCACGCGCACTTCGCTCACGGCGTCTGGCGGACCGCCGAGTACACGCTCAGCGGTCGATTCACGCGACGTCTCCGCTTCCGCTGGCATCGGGTCGTCGCGCCATACGACGGCTGCGAGCTCGGCGGCCTCTACGGCCATCGCTGGGACGACGCCTTCGGCACGCGCAATGCGGTCGAGATCTGGCTGACGCCGAACGGTCGCCACTTCTTCAACGACCGCGCGGCCGCGCGAGACCTGGCGTACTTCGTCCGCTCTGGGCGAGTGCAGCGGATCAGATTGAGCGCCGACCCGCTGCCCGGCCTGCAGGCGTTCGCGCGCCGCTACCCCGGCCGGATCGTGCAGGTGCCGTCGTCACGCACGCGGGTGGCGAAGGACGTAATCGGGTTCTGGGTCGGTCAGCGGACGATCGTCTTCACCGTTACCTCATCGACCCGCCGGCGCTTCTTCGTCGTCGCCAGGCGCGGCTCGTACCGGTTGCCGGTCAAGAATCTCGGCGATCTCGCCTTCGTGTTCTAGGCCTTCGCCCTGAGCCTTCCTTCGAGGTTCGCCTTCACGGTTGGCCAGTCGTCATCGACGATCGCGTAGTAGGCCGAGTCGCGAACCCCGGCGTGGATCAGCATGTGCTTGCGAAAGATTCCCTCGAAGCTCGCGGGCAGGGCTTCGAGAGCCCGCCGGGACTCCACGTTCCTCGCGTCCGTCTTGAACTCGACCCGCATCGCTCCGGCCCGCTCGAACGCCCGCTCGAGCATCAGGAGCTTTGCCTCGACGTTCGCGCCGCTCGACCAGGCGGACGGCGTCAGCCAGGTGTTGCCGATTTCGACGCCGCGATGCTCGGGACGCAGCGACATGTAGCGGGTGCTGCCCAACACGCGGCCGCCGTTGCGCTCCACGGTCACGAAAGGGGCCTCCCGCTCGGCCGCGGTTTCGCGGAGGGCATGCTCGAACCAGCGGCCGAAGCCCTCCGTGGTGCTTCCGTCGACCTGCATCCAGCGCCAGATGACCGGGTCGGCTGCAGCCGCGCGAAGCGCTTCTCGGTGCTCTTCACGAACGGGCTCGAGCACGATCAGCCGACCCTCCAGGCGCTGTGCAAGGTCCTCCCACATCAGCGGTCCTCACCGCAGGAGGCGGAGTAGTCGCGTTCGGCCAACGTTAAGTCGAGGTAAGAATGTGGGAACAGCCCTTGCGATGGGGTTGAGCGCGTCGGCTAGCTTGACGAAACGATGGTCGACTTGCTGCATCTGCTCTCTGTTGCCTCCCTATTCGCCGCTGCCTGGCTGATCTCGCGCGGCGCGGCTTACGTTGCCCGCAAGGTGCTGGTCTGGCACGACCGCCACACCGAGGCGGCAGCGGCGACCGTCGACCTGCGGATCGCGAACGTGAAGCGGCGCGAGACGACCGTCGCCGTGATCCGCGCTGCCATCGCCTACGCCGCTTTCGCGGTTGCGATCGTCCTGTCGGCCGCGCAGCTGACCGGCGGCCTCAACAAGCTGACGACGCTCGCCGGAGCCTCATTCGTGCTCATCCTCGCGGGCTTCGCGATCCAGCGCGTACTGATGGACGTGATTGCCGGGACGATGATGTTTGTGGAGCGCTGGTACGCGGTCGGAGACACGATTGCGATACCGACCCTCGAGCTGCAGGGCATCGTCGAGGACGTCTCGCTGCGCCGGACGAGGCTACGGACGCTCGACGGCGAGACGATCCAGGTCTCGAACTCGCAGATCCCCGCCGTCCGTGTGCTGCCGGAAGGGCTGAAGGAGCTCGCGATCGAGCTCTTCGTGAGCGACCGCGAAAGCGGCGAGAATCTCGTCCGGCAGGTGCAGCGCATCTTGCCCGAGGGCCCGACGACTTTCGCGCGGCGGCCGTGGATCGAGGAGGTCAACGAGCTCGACGAACGTCTCGTCCGGATCAGGCTCCGCGCGTCCGTCGTGGCGGGCCGCGAATGGCTCGTCTCGGGCTTCCTCTCGGACCTGCTGAAGGAGCGAGCCGACGAGGGTCTGATCGTGCACGGCCCGGTTGTGCTGACGGTCGACGAGCAGGCTGCCCGGAGCTTCGCGCGTGCGAGCGCCGCGACGCGCTGGGCGCCGCGGCCGGAACCGGCTCCGCAAAACTAAAGCCGCTCGAGCTCGGCCAGCAGCCGGTCCACCTCTTCGGCCGTGTTGTAGTGGACGATCCCGGCGCGAACGGCACCACCCGAGTCCTCGAGCCCGAGCCGCTTCATCACTTCGACCGCGTAGTAGTTGCCGTGCCAGACGGCGAGTTGCCGCTCGCCGAGCCGCCGCGCCACCTCGTCCGGCGCGATGTCGTCGACGTTCAGCGCGAAGGTCGGCACGCGGCCGTCCATCGTCGCCAAGCCGTAGAGCCGGCAGCGTTCCGGCAGTCCACGGAGGAACCGCTCACCCAGCTCGCGCTCGTGCGCGACGATCGCGTCCCAGCCGATCGAGTCGACGTAGTCGACGGCGGCGACGAAGCCTGCGAGCAGCTCGTGCGGCAGAGTCCCGGTCTCGTAACGGTGTCCGAGCGGTTTGTCGGAAGCCGGGCGGACCTTGTAGGGCCGCCAGCGCTCGAGCAGCTCGGCGCGCGCGTACGCAAGCCCGAGATGCGGCCCGAAGTACTTGTACGGCGAGCAGATCAGCACGTCGGCGCCTGCCGCAACGACGTCGATCGGGCCGTGCGGCGCGTAATGGACGGCGTCGACCCAGGCGAGCGCACCCGCCTCGTGCGCGAGGTCGGCGACGCGGGCCACGTCGACGAGCGTGCCCACCGCGTTCGACGCCCATGGGAAAGCGACAACGCGCGTGCGCTCCGTGAGTTGCGCCGCGAGATCGTCGAGGTCGAGCGTCGTGTCCTCGCGGATGTCGGCGAAGCGGACGACCAGGCCGAGGTCGTGCGCCAACTCGAGCCAGGGCGAGACGTTCGCATCGTGGTCGAGGCGCGTGACAACGATCTCGTCGCCTTCGCGCCACTCGCGCGCGGCTGCTCTCGAGACGGCGAAGTTGAGCGTCGTCATGTTGGCGCCGAAGATCACCTCGTCCGACGAGCAGCCGAGAAAAGCGGCCGCGCCGAGCCTTGCGTCGGCGACCAGCCGCTCCGTGCGCCGGCTCGTCTCGTAAGGGCCGCTGACGTTCGCGTTCGACTCGCGCAGGTAGGTCGCGATCGCTTCGATCACCTCGTCCGGCACCTGCGTGCCGCCGGGGCCGTCGAAGAACGCGAGCTCGCGCTGCAGCGCCGAGAAGCGCGCCCGGACGGCGGAAACGTCGAACGCGACGGCGCTCACGATTGCACGCTAGCAATGGGCCGGACGACTCTTGCGTGTTTGCCGCTAGCGTGAGACGCTCGTTATGACTTTCGAAGAGGGAGAGCACATGAGCGAATCGATCGCAATGCCCGTCGCAGGCGCTGCCGGGGCCGCGCTCAACGGGCCGGTCGTCGAGGCGCATGAGCTGACCCGCCGCTACGGCGAGGGGGATACCGCGGTCGACGCGCTGCGCGGGGTCAGCCTCGAGGTCGCACGCCGCAAGCTCACCGCAGTGATGGGCCCATCGGGCTCCGGTAAGTCGACCCTGATGCACATCCTCGCGGCGCTCGACATCCCCACAAGCGGCTACGTGACGCTCGCCGGAACGCGGCTGGGCGACCTGAGCGACACGGAGATCACCAAGCTGCGCCGCAAGCACATCGGCTTCGTCTTCCAGTTCTTCAACCTGTTACCGATGCTGACCGCCGAAGAGAACATCCTCCTGCCGCTGACGATCGCCGGCGAGAAGCCGGAGAAAGAGTGGTTCGAAAAACTGCTCGAGGATGTCGGGTTGCAGGACCGCCGGAGTCATCGCCCGGCCGAGCTATCCGGCGGCCAGCAGCAGCGGGTCGCGATCGCGCGCGCGCTCGTCTCGCGGCCGACCGTCGTCTTCGCCGACGAGCCGACAGGCAACCTCGACTCGAAGACGAGCGAGGAGATCCTCGAGCTGATGCGCGACTCCGTCGACTCCTACGGTCAGACGACAGTCATGGTCACGCACGATCCGCGAGCGGCGGCGATTGCCGACCGCATCCTGTTCCTCGCAGACGGTCTGATCGTTCGCGACATGCCCCGCTCGGAGCCGAGCGCGGTGATTGCTGCGATGGACGAGCTGACCCAGGACTGATGCTCGCTGTCGCCCTAAGGGGGCTTGTGGCGCGCAAGCTGCGCGCTTCGCTGATCGGACTCGCGATCGTCCTCGGCGTCGCGATGATCAGCGGGACGTACGTCCTCACGGACACGATCAACAACGGCTTCAACACGATCTTCCAGACCTCGTACAAGAACGCCGACGCGGTGATCAGCGGCAAGGCCGCTTTCTCGAATACCAACGGCAACGGCGCTCCGATTCCAACCTTCCCGGAAACCGTGCTCGCGAAGGTGAAAGCGCTTCCGGACGTGGCCTTCGCCGAGGGTTCCGTCCAGAGCGACACGGTCAAGCTCGTCGGCTCGGACGGAAAGCTGATCAGCGCCGGCAACGCGCCGGCTCTCGGCTTTTCGCTCGACCCCAAGGCGGACATGCGCTTCAACCCGTCGAAGCTCGTCAGCGGCTCGTGGGCTTCCGGGCCGCGCCAGGTGGTCATCGACAAGGCGACTGCGGACAGGAAGCACCTCAAGCCGGGCGACCGGATCGGGGTTCAGGTCTACGGGCCGGTCGAGCCGTTCCGGATCTCCGGGATCGCCAAATACTCGGCGAACGTCTCGCTCGGCGGCGTCACCTTCGCCATCCTCGACCAGCCGACGGCGCAGCGGCTCTTCGAGAAGGTCGGCCAGCTCGACGCGATTCAGCTGCAGTCGAAAGCAGGCGTGCCACCAAGCAAGCTGGTCTCCGAGATCAGCCCGCTCTTGCCCTCGGACGCGACCGTCCGGAGCGCCCAGGGTCAGGCAAAAGAGGACAAGAAGTCGCTCGGGGGGTTCATCGACGTGATCAAGTACGCGCTGCTCGCTTTCGCGGGCATCGCCGTCTTCGTCGGCGCGTTCGTGATCGCCAACACGTTGGGGATCACAATCGCCCAGCGCATGCGCGAGTTCGCGACGCTGCGGACGATCGGCGCGTCGCGGCGGCAGGTGCTCTGGTCGGTGCTGCTCGAGGCGCTGATCATCGGCCTGATCGGCTCGGTGGTCGGGCTCTTCCTCGGGCTTTTGCTCGCGAAGGGCCTCAACCGGCTGTTCGTCGCGATCGGCATCAACCTCCCGCAGGGGGCGACCATCTTCGCGACGCGGACGATCGTCGTCTCGTTGGTCGTCGGCACGCTGATCACGGTGCTCGCGAGCCTTCGGCCCGCGCGGAGGGCGACCCGCGTTCCGCCGATTGCCGCGGTTCGCGAAGGATCGGTGCTGCCGCCGTCGCGCTTCGCGCGCTACGGGCCGTTGACCTCCCTCGCCGTGCTCCTGGTTGCGATCGCGCTGCTTTCGCTCGGCTCGCTCGCGAGCGGCCTCGCGACGGGCCCGCGACTACTCGCGATCGGCCTCGGCGTGCTGCTGCTGTTCTTCGGGGTCTCGCTGAACGCATCGAGGATCGTGCGCCCACTCGCCAACGTGCTCGGCTGGCCTGCGCGCGAGATCGGCGGCGCGCCCGGAATCTTGGCCCGCGACAATGCATCCCGGAACCCGGCGCGGACCGCCTCCACCGCCTCGGCGCTGATGATCGGCCTCGCCCTCGTCACCTTCGTGGCGCTCTTCGCGCAGGGACTGCGCGCACCGTTCGAGGACGCAGTCAACAAGCTCTTCGTCGCCGACTACGCGATCACTTCATCAAGCTCGTTCGCGCCGATCTCCGCGAGTGCGGGCGCCTCGCTCCCCGGCAAGCCGGGCGTGACGGTCTCCTCGCCGATCCGCGCCGGCTCGGCGCGCTTCCTCGGGTCGGTCCACGACATCAGCGCCGTCGACCGCAACGCACCCAAGGTCATCCACCTCGACTGGAAGCTGGGCAACAACTCGGTGCCGGGCCGACTCGGCACCACCGGTTTCTTCACCGATTCCGACTACGCGAAGAGCCACCACCTTCGCGCCGGTTCCCCGGTGGTTGTCGAGTTTCCGTCGGGACAGAAGACGACGGTGCGCCTGCTCGGGACCTACGACAAGCCGAAGGGCGGCTCGCCGTTCGGCGACCTGATCCTCTCGACGAAGCTCTTCGACAGCCATTATCCGCGCCCGCAGGACCAGATGGTGCTGATCAACACCCCGGGCGGGGTGAGCGACGCGAACACGCAGACGCTGAAGAACGACGTGCGCGGCTTCGCCGACGCGAAGGTGCAAACCCGCGACCAGTTCAAGAAGAACTTCGAGAAGCCGATCGACCAGCTCCTCAACCTGCTCTACGTGCTGCTGGCGCTCTCGGTGGTCGTCAGCCTGCTCGGCATCGTCAACACGCTCGTGCTGACCGTGTACGAGCGGACACGGGAAATCGGCATGCTCCGCGCGGTCGGCATGACGCGCAGGCAGGTGCGGATGATGATCCGCTACGAGAGCATCGTCACCGCGCTGATGGGCGCCGCGCTCGGGATGGGCGTCGGAATCTTCCTCGCGCTCTTGATCACGCACGCCCTCTCCAGCCAGGGGATCGTCTTCGCGGTGCCGTACTTGCAGCTTGTCTATTTCGTCGCAGCGGCGATCGTCGTCGGGATTCTCGCCGCGATCCTTCCGGCCCGGCATGCGTCTCACTTGAACGTGCTCGAAGCGCTCCAGTACGAGTAGTCGCTGACGTCCGGCTTCGCTCATAGGCTGATGCGCAATGCGGAGGCTGCGGACGCTGAGCGAGGCGGAGTGCTACTGCCGTTGCTACGGCGGCCTGGACGAGAGGGTGAAGGTCTTCCGCGTCGAACGGCCCGAGCTCGAGGAGGTGCGCCTGACTGGGGAGCGGCTCCGCCGCCTGTTCGAGCGACGGCTCGAGCTGCGTGAGCCGGGGCTGGCAGCGTGACCTGCCAGCGCGGGAGCAGCCACTCGTGGCGCATCTGGACGCCGCGGCGGAGCTCGAGCCGGCGGGCGGCACGCTGGCACGGAATCGGCGCGGGCTGGTCGTCGAGCGCGGGGCCAGGCGTCTGCCGGCCGCGTTCGGCTGCGCGGCGCTGAGCGCAGTTCCCGATGTTCTCGCGCCGGACCTGCGGGTCGTCTTCTGTGGCATCAATCCCGGCTTCGTGTCGGCGGCCGCAGGGGCGCACTTCGCGAACCCTCGCAATGACTTCTGGCGGCTGCTTCACGAGGCCGGCTTCACGCCGCGGCTACTCGCGCCCGAGGACCAGTTCGAGGTCGTGAAGTTCGGGATCGGCTTGACGAACGCTGCCTCCCGGACGACGCGCGGGTCCGGCGATTTACGGCGAAGCGACTTCGCGGGATCGGCGGAGCGATTGCCAGGGCTCGCCGAGGAGCTTCGCCCACACTGGCTCGCGTTCGTCGGCAAGGAGGCCTACCGCGGGACGTTCGGCGAGCGGCCGGAGCTCGGCGCGCAGGCACGAAAGCTGGTGGAGACGCGCCTGTTCGTCCTGCCGTCGACCTCTCCGGCAAACGCAGCGGTTCCTTATCCGGAGCGGCTGAAGTGGTTCCGCGAGCTCGCTATCCGCGCCAGCGGTTCGTGATCGGTGTCCTTCGGTCGCGGCCGAAGGCCTTGTGGCGCAACCTGACTCCGGGCGGCGCCTGGCGGCGCTTGTACTCGGCGCGGTCGATCATCGCTACGGCGCGTTCGACGACAGAGGGATCGAACCCATCGGAGCTCAACTCTTCGGCGGAGCGGTCTTCTTCGACGTAGGCGGCGAGCACCTTGTCGAGCGCCGAATAGGGCGGGAGCGAATCCTCGTCCAGTTGGTTGTCGCGCAGCTCCGCGCTGGGCGCGCGGTCGATGATCGTCTGCGGAATCAGCTCGTCGCCGGTCCGCTCGTTCAGGTGCTTGGCGAGCCGGAAGACGTCCGTCTTGAAGACGTCCTTGAGCAAAGCGAAGCCGCCGGCCATGTCGCCGTAAAGGGTTGCGTAGCCGACGGAGAGCTCCGACTTGTTTCCGGTCGCAACAACGAGCCAGCCAAACTTGTTCGAGAGCGCCATCAGCAACACGCCTCGGATCCGCGCCTGCAGGTTCTCCTCGGCCAGGTCGCTCTCGCGGCCGGCGAAGCTCTCCGCCAGCACTCCCTCGTACGCGTTGTAGATCTCGTCGATCGGTAGCTCGCGGAAGTCGGCGCCGAGACTCTCCGCAAGCCGGCGCGCATCGGCACGGGTCTCTGCGGACGAGTACCGAGACGGCATCGAGACGCAATGGACCCGGCGAGGGCCGAGCGCTTCGACTGCGAGCGCTGCCGTGAGCGCCGAGTCGATTCCGCCCGAGACGCCGACGACGATGTCGCCGAACCCGTTCTTGTTCACGTAGTCGCTCAAGCCGAGCTCCAGCCCCACGCGCATCTGCTCGAGCTCGTCGAGACGCGGGGCGATGACCGCCTCCACTCGGTCGCGCGTCCCCCGAGGTGAGCCCACGTGGACGACAGGTACGTCGGGGATCTCGCGGCGATCGCGGGCAAGCGCGCGACGGCGGACATCCCGCAGCCGGCGCCCGATCGCGTCGCTTGGTTCGATGTCGGCGACGAGCAGCGCCTCCTCGAAGCTGGGTCCGCGTGCGAGCACATGACCTTCCTCGTCGAGGACGAGCGAGTTTCCGTCGAAGATCAGCTCGTCCTGGCCGCCGACCGAGTTGCAGAAGGCGACAAAGCAGGAGTTGTCGCGCGCGCGCGTGGCGAACATCTCCTGGCGCTCGCGGTCGCGCAAGAGGTGGAACGGGGAGGCCGAGAGGTTGACGATGAGCTGTGCCCCGGCGAGCGCAAGCTCTGTCGCCGGCGGGCCGGGCTGCCACATGTCCTCGCAGATCGTCGGGCCGACGAGCGTGCCGCCGTGCTCGAGCAGCACGAGGTCGCGGCCGGAGGCGAAGTAACGGTCCTCGTCGAAGACGCCGTAATTCGGGAGGAAGCGCTTCCGGTAGATCGTCTTGATCTCGCCGGCGGCGCAGACGGCGCAGGCGTTGTAGAGGTCGCGATCGAACCACGGGACGCCGATCAGTGCGACGATTCCGCGAGCGTCGCGTGACAGCTCGTCAGCCTTCGCTTGTGCGGCCTGGACGAAGCTCGGTCGCAACAGGAGGTCCTCCGGCGGATAGCCCGTCACCGCGAGTTCGGGGAAGACGACGAGGTCCGTCTTCAGGTCCTTTGCCTCCGCAAGGCGCTGGCGAATCCGGTCGGCGTTCCCGTCGAGATCGCCGACGACGGTGTTGATTTGGGCGAGGGCGAGTCTCATCGGATGAGTTTTAGACTATCAGGCGAAAACCTGTTAGCGCTGGAGCCGGATCGCGTTCAGGTCGCGCTCCCGAATCTCGTCGGCGCGGCGGATCAGATCCTCGATGTCGTCGTGCTCCGCATGGATGTAGCGGCCGGTGAGCGCATCCGCCCGGCCTGAGGCGAGTACGCGGACGAGGCGTGGCGCGAGCTCGGGCGGAGTCCAGGGCGCGTCGTCCGGCGCTGCCTTTGTCATCTCCGTTCGGACGAGACCGGGGCTGATCACGAACACGGGGACGCGGCCTTCGAGCTGGTCTGCGAGCACGTTTCCGAATCGCCAGATCCCTGCCTTGCTCGCCGAATACGCCGTGCTGCCGGAGTGGGGAAGGTGGGCGGCCCCGCTGCCGGTGATGACGATGCGCCCTCCGCCGCGGTCGAGCATCCCGGGGATCACCGCCCGGGAGCAGAGATAGACGCCGAGGACGTTGACTTCGAAGACGCTCCACCAGTCACTGGGCTCGACCTCCCAGGCTTGCTGCTCGTGGACGTTTCGCCCGGCGTTTGCGACGAGGAGGTCGATCGGGCCGAGTTCGGACTCGACTTGCTCGACCATCGCTTCGACTGATGCACGGTCGGTGACGTCCGCCACGACTGCGAGGCCGCCGATCTCTTCGGCTACCTGTTCTACCTGCTCGCGGGTGCGAGCGCTGACGGCGACCCGAGCACCCGCGCTGCTGAGCTCGCGCGCGATGTTGGCACCGACTCCGCGCCCACCTCCCGTGACAAGCGCGATCTGGCCTTCGAGTTCCCGATCGGTCACCGCCCGAGGATACGCCAGGCCGCGCGCTCGGTTCGGCTACCGCTCCAAGGCCAGTCCGCGGGTTCGTCGCAAAGGCCGGCGCGGACAGGATTCGCGAGCACGTAGACGCAGGTTTCTTCTAGCTCTTCGTCGTCCTCGATCAGCCCCGACCAGAAGCGGTCGCCGAAGAGATGACCGGTGCGAAGGTGACGGCCGTTGAACCGTTGAGCGTAGACGCCGTTCAGCCGGTGCAACCCAGCCGACAGCTCGTCCCGGAGTGATTCGACAACCAGGTGGTAGTGGTTGGTCATCAGACAGAACGTGTGAACGATCCATTCGTTTCGGCGGACGACGTCACCGAACAGCGCGAGGAAGAACAGTCGATCGTGGTCGTCGCGGTAGATCGGAGTTCCGTCGACGCCCCGCGTACAGACGTGAAACGTGCCGTCGGGAAAGACGTAGCGCGGAAGGCGGCCTCTCACCGTGCGAGCGTAAGCGACGGCTCGTGGCCCTCCTGTCCGTGCCGGACAGGGCTCTCAAGCAAACGTCACACTCTTGTTCGACTAGCCATGGCCGCGCGCGCCGTGTCGCGGGGACAGTCCTCGGGCCAGGGCGGGCGCGGCCATGTCGGGTGGACAGTCCTCGGGCCAGGGCTGGCGCGGCCATGTCGGGTGGACAGTCCTCAGGACAGGGCGGGCGCGGCCATGTCGGGGCGAGCCGCGCTCGTCGGCGGCTCAGCCACGCGCTGCGGCTTCGATCTCTGCTAGGGCTTCGGGGTTCTCGAGCGACGAGACGTCGCCGGGATCTGCGCCGAGCGCCTTCGCGCGCACTGCCCGCCGGACGATTTTGGCGCTGCGGGTCTTCGGCAACGCGGGCACGAAGAGGATGCGCTCCGGCGCGAAAGCCTTGCCGAGGTCTGCAGTCACAAGCCCGCGCAACTCCGAAACGAGCTCCTCCGACGGCACTGCGTCCGGCACGAGCGCGCAGAAGATCCACGCGGCCTCGCCCTTGACCTCGTGCGGCACGCCGACGGCTGCGGCCTCCGCCACTGACGGGTGCGCCACTACCGCCGACTCGAGCTCCGCAGGCCCCACGCGCTTGCCGGCGATATTGAGTGTGTCGTCCGAACGGCCATGCAGGAACCAGTAGCCGTCGTCGTCCACCGACGCCCAGTCACCGTGTACCCAAACACCCGGCAGGCGCCGCCAGTACGTGTCGAGGTACCGCTCCGGATCCCGCCAGAAGCCGCGTGTCATGCCTGGAAACGGCTTCCGGCAGACAAGCTCGCCCACGTCGCCGCGGACCGACCGTCCCTCGGAGTCGACCACGTCCATCGCCATCCCGAGCGCCGGCCCGCCGACCGAGCACGCCTTGATTGGCGTCGCCACGGTCGGCGAGAGGAAGCAAGCGCCCACCTCCGTTCCCCCGGAGCAGTTGATGATCGGGCAGCGGCCGCCGCCGACGACCTCGTGCAGCCAGCGATACGGCTCCGGGTTCCACGGCTCACCCGTCGTCACGAGCACCCGAAGCGAAGACAGATCGTGGCGCTCGACGAGCTCCCGGCCGTGCGGGATCAACGCGCGTGTCAGCGTCGGCGAAAGCCCGAGCACAGCGACCCGCTCCCGCTCGACCATTGACCAGAGCCGATCCGCGGCCGGCCAATCCGGAGCCCCTTCCGCGAACAGAACGGTGCACCCGAGAGCATTCCCG
>Ga0193730_1000195_pt1 | contig 19313 bp, 14 predicted proteins | sample U1a1metaG_FD_144919 | JGI IMG/M metagenome (GOLD analysis project Ga0193730, IMG submission 144919) | Soil microbial communities from a riparian zone of the East river system, Colorado, United States - U1a1 | ecosystem: Environmental > Terrestrial > Soil > Riparian zone | place: USA: East River...
AACCGGGTTTGCGCCGTTTGGCTTCACGCGCGAAGCAATTCTTTTCTTCAAGCGGCGAGACCGCTGTTTCTGGTTGCTTCGCGAATTGTCGTCGGATTCTTTCATTTATCAGGATGCGGCCAACTACGTATTCGTCAATGAAACGATAGCGTAGAAACCGATCGAGCGTCGGAGCCGGCCTTTGGTATTCGCGAGATGCCGATCGGCGGCGGACAACAGAGAGAAGTCGGGGCGATGCTGCCCGAAAGAACGGATAACGCGAAGCGCCTCTAGTCGGCGGATTGTAATGCCGGAATGCGTCTCGCGCAAGATATCTTCGTCGTCGGTTCAGTTCTAACGCAATGCTCCTCGCCACGTGGCATGTAAAGTGCGCTACCTATCATCGGCGACCGAAAAGCCCGATTTAACCCCCCAAGAATGGCGAAACGCCACGGCGTCCGTCGTCACCCGTTCAGACTTGCCGCTATTGGCTTCGCCCAACCGAAGCGCTCCCGCGAGAAGAAAAAGAAAGGCCCTACGATGAAATTGATCCACAAACTAAATCGAACCGTATCTCTCGTCGTCCTCTCATTGGCGATGTTGATCGCACCACTTCAAGTTGCAGCAAACCGTCATCCGGCGAAACCAGATCGACGAAAGCCAATTGAAAAACGACGACAGTCAAACAATGCAGGTCGCGCCGATCGCCGGCGCGCCGAGGCTCGTCGCCGCGCCGACGCAGCGCGACTGGCAGCCGCCGCGCGTGAGCGGGCCGCCGAAGAAGCGATGCGCGAACAAGTTCAAGCGATGATCGCAAAGGACGACGTGAGCGGAGAAGATCCTGAGATTCGTCGCATTGCCGTAAATGCACTTGGCGATCACGCCGGCACAGTCGTCGTGATGAATCCGAAAACAGGCCGCGTCTATTCGATTGTCAATCAACAATGGGCGTTGCGCGAAGGATTCAAGCCTTGTTCGACGATTAAGCTGGTGACCGGACTTGCCGGCCTGAATGAAAAAGTGATCGATCCTTCGAACACTATAGCAATCTCTGATTCGAATCGGATCGATCTTACTCACGCTTTGGCCCATTCGAACAACGAGTACTTTCAGCAGGTCGGCGGACAGGTTGGATTCTCGAAGATGATTTCATACGCGCGGCTGATGGGCCTGGGCGAAAAGACCGGCATCAATGCTCGCAATGAATACGCAGGCCAGGTGCCGACGTCCAAGACCGGCTTTGCCGTGAATCACATGTCGTCGCATGGCGATGATTTCAAAGTTACCGCGCTGCAACTGGCCACACTTGTATCCACGATGGCCAACGGTGGCAAGTTAGTCACTCCGTTTTTCGCGCGCACGGCACAGGATGAAAAGCGATCGACTGCGAAGGTTCGTCGAACAGTTAAGATCGACTCAGAATCGTTTCAGCTAATGGTTCCCGGAATGATTGGTTCGGTGAGTTATGGCTCCGGCAAACGCGCCTTCGACCCGCAAGCGATAGTTGCAGGCAAGACCGGTACCTGCATCGATCATGGAACCTGGGTAGGTTTGTTCACTTCTTATGCGCCGCTGAATGATCCGCAAATCGCCATTGCCGTAATTGCGCGCGGCACCGATGGCCGCAACCACTTTCCCGCTGCGGTTGCCGGCCGCATCTATCGTGACTTGAACAGCCGATTCGGAGCGTCCGGCAATCTTGAGATTGCCTCGAAACTGCCGGCGATTCCCGCCACCTCAGCTGCCGATACCAACACAGATGTTGATGAAGAAGAAGCCGATGCGAAAGACCTTGCTGACGACTCATCCTCCCGGCAACTTGATTCCAACAAACCTGTTTGGGGGGATCAACGCAAAGCCGTACAAAGCAAGATGAAGCGAACGGTGATGACGCTTCCCAGTCAGCCTACACAGCCGGCGATTAACAATTCACCGAGTCAACGGGCGCGTCGAGTGGGCGGACAGTAATTTGTTCTGCTCTTCATTTCCCCGCCGACCTTCATTCTTCCGCGAGAAAAAGCATGAGTCCCTTCAAAAAATATTTTTCCGCTGTGGTGATCGCAGCGCTAACCATTACTCTGTCAGGCAGCAAATCCAACGCGGTCGAATCAGCGGGATCCCGCACCTCGACCTCCGCTGGTGTGCTCCTGGGTCCATTGGGTTCACCGGCCGCGGAAGGACCAACCGGGCGCGACGACGATTTCACCAATCTTAGTGTCGACGGCGGCATCGCGGCCTCCAGCAATGGGGTGACCACATCGCCGGCTGTGAAGACATTCAAGAACACCGTCGAAAACGTCGGACCAACTGACGACGCTTTCATACTATCTGTTCCTTCGATCCCGGAGGACTTTCGCGTCGAAATCAGCACCGACTTTGGCGACCACTACACGCCGATCGATTCGTTGAGCTACAGCATTACCCTCCCGGTTGCGTATCGCGCATCAAGCGCCTTCCTGGTACGAGTCACGGCGCCGGCCGGTCTCAAGATTCTGACCGGCTATGACACAGTCATTCGGGCTACTTCAACAATCGATCCGACGGTGACAAACGCGACGATCGATCGACTGTACGCCGGATTTATTCGGGTCGAGGCGACGACGACACTCACTGGCGAGGCCCAAACGATCGAGGCGGCCGCGTCCGGCAGCGTAATCGAAATCACCGTTACCTTTACAAATATTTCGAGCGCCGGCGGAAATGGGAATTCACTGCTGACTGCCTACGAGGTCGTCATTAGTGAGAACGGATTTGCTGCGCCAAATAATTGGGGCGCCACGACGGATCACATCGTCGGTGCTTCAGATAATCACGGCGGCCGCATTATTGGCGATCGTGAAGGTTCGAGCTGGCTCACGGATATTGTAACCAGCCTCGATGCCGGTCAATCCGGCGTTTTCAAATTCAAACGGAGAATTAAGTGAAGCAATCGCAATTCGGACGCCTTGCTGGTGATCAATTCCCGAACCTGACTCACAATTTGTCGTTGGTCGAAAATTCTCTGTCGAACGCGATGGCCGGCGCGCGCATTCTGGTGGCGGATCAGGATGCGATGACGAACGAACTGCTGCGGTCACTAAATGGCCGTGAAGCCTATCGCATCGTTTCTGTTAGCGATGGCCGCGAAGCCTTTCGCGTGTTAAAAGCCGATGCGGATTTTCACGTCGCGATTTTCAATATGGCGATGCCGCATCTTCACGGCGTGGACATCGTCAAGTACATGAAAACCGAAAAGCGTCTGATGCGCATTCCGGTCGTGCTCATCGGCGGCGAAGGCGACGCGAAAACTGTAGCGGAAAGCTTCGCCGCCGGCGCGATCGCACTGTTACCGAAACCTTTCACTGCTGAGCAATTGCATCGCACTCTTCGCCTGGCACTCAATTCGGCTGGCCGCGCCGAAGTCCGGCGCGCAGCCTGATTCCATGACTCAAATTCAATGACAGGTTCATTACCCGTGACAACGTCAGACTCTCGATCACTCGTAAATCATTCACTCGATCTCGAGTACGCCGAAGAACATGATCAACGGCTGCTGATCGTCGATGATGAAGAGCCGGTGCGAAATCTCTTCGCTGCGTACCTCGCAGAAACCTACACATGCGAGACTGCTGCCGATGCGCAGGAGGCGCTCGACATGCTGGCGCGGCAGCCCTACGCGTTGGTCCTGACAGACATGCAAATGCCCGGCCTCGGCGGCATCGAGCTGCTTCGCAAGATTGTCGAGCACTATCCCGAGACCGCCGTGATTATGATTTCCGGAATCGATCGCACTCAAAGAGTGATCGATGCCATTCGCGTCGGTGCCTCCGATTATTTGATTAAGCCCTGCGAGCTCGACGTGCTGACGCTCTCGATCGAACGAGCACTGGAACGACGCATGTTATTGCGCAATGCGCGCCGTTACAAAAAAGATCTCGAGCTCCGAAATGCGGAATTGGCCCAACAGAAGGGTGAACTCGTTCGGCTCCAGGCACAGATGGTGCAATCAGCGAAGATGGCCTCGCTCGGATTGCTGGCGGCGGGCGTGGCGCACGAGCTGAACAATCCCGCGGGCTTTATCTATAGCAATGTCGACGTGCTGCGGCAGTATGTTGAACGGCTTAAGAGATGTTTATTCGCTTACGACGAGATGACCCTGCCAAATCAGGATGCGGATCACATGAGTAAAATCAAAACCGAAATTGACTATGACAACATCGTCGACGATCTGGGATCCATATTGTCCGATTGTCACCTGGGCGCCGAACGCATCCGCGACGTGGTGCAGAACCTGCGGCTGTTCTCGCGTTTGGACGAATCAGAGATCAAGCAAGTGGATCTCAATGAAAGTATCGAAGCGACTGTTCGATTGCTATCGCATTATTACAAATCCGGCCGGATAACTTTGGAACGCAACTATGGCGTGCTGCCGCTGGTCAATTGTTACGCGGCCCAACTGAACCAGGTATGGATAAACTTGTTGGTGAACGCCGCGCAGGCCATCGAAGACAACGACGGCACCGTGGGAGTCCAGACATTGAGCAATGGAAAGACCGTCAGCGTCTCATTCACTGATTCCGGCAAAGGCATCTCTCCCGGGAATATCAAAAAGATTTTCGATCCGTTTTTCACGACCAAGCCGGTAGGCGAGGGAACTGGACTGGGCCTTTCCATCTCTCACGGCATCGTCGAAAAACACCGCGGGAGCATTGCCGTCGACAATATTCCGGGAGAGGGCACCACGTTCACCGTAACTCTGCCGGTTGACATTGAAGAAACCGAAAGCTCTTAAAGACTAAAGATCGAGTAGCGAGGGGAAACTGGAAATGACTTACAAAATTATGATCGTCGACGATGAACCGGCGAACCTGCGAACACTTTTGCGCTTGTTCCGTCAGGAGTATCAAGTGATCACCGCAGAGTCGGGCGCAGAAGCGCTGAGCTTGTTGCAACAGCACGATGTCGCGCTAATGATTTCTGATCAGCGTATGCCGCAGATGACGGGCATCGAGTTGATGAAGAAAGCGGTCGAGGTCCGGCCCCAGATGGTCAAGATTCTGCTCACCGGTTACACGGACATTGGCGCGCTGATTGAATCTATTAACTCAGGCCTGGTCTATCGGTATCTGACCAAACCGTGGAACAACGATGACCTGCAGCTGACTGTCGCCCGCGCGCTTGAGCATTACGAGATAACCAAATCGAATTGCTTGATTGCAATGGAAAACGAACGTCTGCGGGCGAGGTTGCATTCGATTAGTGAAATGGCGGTCGAAGGGTTCGATGAAGTCCGGGACCGTAGGACCAGAGAGAATAGACCCCTTAGTTTAGTGCAGCCCGAGGTCTATGAATTGCCGGCGTAAAACAGAACTTTCGTTTAGAGGCGGGCCACCGCCCGCCAATTCTGAGTCCACCGAATATTTCGTTTAGAGGCGGGCTACCGCCCGCCATTCCTTAGTTTATCGAATACGGGCGGGCAGTAGCCCGCTTCTAAACGCTTGTCGCTGAAGTCTCAGAACCGCGAGCGGTAGCGAGCGGATCAAACATTCAACTTGAGTGATTGATCCGCTCGCTACCGCTCGCGGTTCTGTAACGGCTACTTGCATCCACACCACATCATGAATTAAACCTATGCGCGGCTTGAGCCGTAGTATCAACGGTTCCTGGCGTTTCGCACTTAGGAGGAAACTCATGCACAGAATTCTGGCGTTGATTGCGATCGTGACAGTGTGTGGCTTCGCCGCTTCCGCGCAAACGGCTGACGAAATCGTCGCCCATTATATGAAAGCGGTCGGCGGCATGGACAAAATCCAGTCCGTTCACAGTTTGCGGCGGAGCGGCAAGTTCATCGGCGGCGGTGGATTCGAAGCTGTCATCCTGCAGGAAAACAAACGCGACGCGTCCGTGCGTGAAGAATTTTCGCTGCAAGGCATGACGGGCATCAACGCCTTTGACGGGAAGACCGGCTGGAAAATTGAGCCGTGGAATGGAAAGAAAGATCCCGAGGCTCTCGGCGAAGAAGAAATGAAATCCATCGTTGAAGACGCCGATTTTGACGGGCCGCTGGTCGACTACAAACGAAAAGGCAACAAGGTCGAGTTCGTCGGCATGGACAAATTTGAAGGCACTGACACCTACAAGTTGAAAGTCACCAAACCAAACGGCGACTTGTACTTCTATTATTTGGACACGGACTATTACATGCCGATCAAGTTCGACACGAAACGCGTCGTGCGCGGCGAGGAGCGCGAGTACGAAACCGCTCTGGGTGATTATAAATTGGTGAACGGCTGGTATTTGCCGTTCGCTGTTGAAGTCAATGTCAAAGGTCATCAGGACAAATCAAAATACGTGTACGACAAGATCGAAGCGAACATGACGTTGGATGATTCGCGTTTCGTCATGCCGATTCTGCCGAGGAAAACGGGGCAGTAGCCCGACCGTCAGGGAGGGCGTGTCAGAACCGGGAGCGGTAGCGACCGGATCATAAGCTCAACTTGATCGATCGATTCGTCTTGCTACCGCTCGGGGTTCTGACATAAACGAACGCCCTCCCTTACGGTCGGGCTACCGCCCCGCTTCGCACAATCGGTCCGTTCTATAAACATTTGGCTCCTAACGGAGCCGGAACCGAGCTCTTTTTCGAGGATTAATCATGACGCGAAAACTACTCATGTTCATCATTGCGGTCGCTATCAGCTTTGCGCTTTGCGCACTCGCCGCCGCCCAAACTCCGATCAAGTTCGATTCGGAAACGATTTCAGGACTCGGCGCGCGCAACATCGGTTCCGCAGCCATGAGCGGCCGAATTGCCGCAGTCGATGCGGTGCAGGAGGGCCAGCGCCTGACGATATTTGTCGGTTCGGCTAGCGGCGGTGTTTGGAAGTCTCTGAACGGCGGCGCGACCTACAAGCCGGTTTTCGACAAGCAGCCGGTCCAATCGATCGGCGCGGTCACGATCGATCCAAAAAACCCGAAAGTCATCTGGGTCGGCACCGGCGAAGCGTGGACCCGCAACAGCGTCTCGATCGGCGACGGCGTCTATAAATCGACCGACGGCGGCGAGAATTGGACCAACATGGGTCTGAAGAATTCTGAGCGCATCGCCAAGATTCTGGTCGATCCAAACTCTGATGACACGGTTTACGTTTGCGCGCCCGGAAGATTATGGAGCGACAGCGAAGAGCGCGGCCTTTACAAGACGACTGACGGCGGAAAGACATGGACCAGGATTCTGGCCGGAGCGAATCTTTCCACCGGCTGTTCGATGATCTCAATGGATCGCCACAACCCGCGAACTATCTATGCAGGCATGTGGGACTTCCGGCGCAAGGGCTGGACCTTCCGATCGGGCGGCGAGGGCCCGGATGCCGTTAGCGGCAGCGGTTTGTTCAAGAGCACAGATGGCGGCGCGTCATGGACGCAGCTCGATGAAAAGAGCGCACAGGGCTTGCCCTCGAAACCGTGGGGCCGCATCGCGGTAGCCGTTGCTCCTTCGAAGCCCGGCACCGTCTACGCAGCTATTGAAGCGGAGATTCCGAAGGATGGGCTTTATCGGTCAGACGATAATGGCAAGACCTGGCGACATCTGGATCGCAGTCAGAACATGATCTGGCGGCCATTCTATTTCGCTAATTTGATCGTCGATCCAAAAGACGAGAACAAGATTTACAAAGCCGGCGGATCGCTGATCGCGAGCAGCGACGGCGGAGAGAGCTTCAGCAATATCTCCGGCGGGGCGCACGGCGACTTTCACGACGTCTGGATCAATCCAAACAATACCGACAACGTGATCACTGGCGACGACGGCGGGCTTTGGTATTCATTCGACGGCGGCAACCGCTGGTGGAAAGCGAACAACTTGCCGGTATCGCAGTTCTATCACGTCAGCCTCGATATGGACCGGCCCTATCACGTCTATGGCGGCCTACAGGACAACAGTTCATGGATCGGCGACTCGGCCTATCCGGGCGGGATCACGAACGACCGCTGGGAAAATATTTACGGCGGCGATGGTTTCTGGGTGTTCGCAGATCCTTCTGATCCCGACTATGTCTACGCCGAATCACAGGGCGGCTACATTGGGCGCGTCAATCGCAAGACGCACGAGTCGCGGGGCATTCAGCCTTTGCCGAATTACAAGGAAGGGAAGCTGCGTTACAACTGGAACACGCCCATTCATGTGAGCCCGACGCAAAACGGAACGATTTACATCGGCGCACAGTTTTTGTTTCGCTCGCGCGATCGCGGTCAGACGTGGGAGCGCATCTCGCCGGATCTGACCACCAACGATCCTGAAAAGCAGAAGCAGGAACAGTCGGGCGGCATCACGGTCGATAATTCGTCCGCCGAAATGCACACGACGATCTTTTCGATCTGCGAATCGCCGAAGAATCCAAACCTGATCTGGGTAGGTACGGATGATGGCAACGTGCAAGTCACGCGCGACGGCGGCAAGACCTGGAAGAACGTCGTCAGTAATATCAAGGGTCTGCCCAAAAATGCGTGGGTGACGTCGGTCGATGCCGGGCACTTCAGCGAAGGCACGGCCTACGCGACTTTCGACGCGCATACTTTTGGCGATATGCGGCCCTACGCATATCGGACGAACGACTACGGACAGACCTGGACGCAGATCATTGCGCCGATCAGCAACGTCAAGGGCTATGCGCATGTCGTTAAGGAGGACCTGGTAAATAAGGATCTGCTTTTCGCCGGAACTGAGTTCGGCTTATGGGTCTCGCTTGACGGCGGCAAGCAGTGGGCGCAGTACACCGGCGGCGACTTTCCAAACGTTGCGGTGCGCGATCTCGCCATTCATCCACGCGACAAGGATCTCGTTATCGCCACGCACGGCCGCGGTATTTGGATCATTGACGACATCACGCCGCTACGAGCACTCACGCCTGAGTTGCTGTCGAAAGAAGCAGCTTTCGTCGAGGAGCGACCAACGGCCCAGCAGATGCCCGCCGGTGGCGGTTGGGTAAATGGTGACGCGGTCTTTGTCGGCGACAATCCATCTGACGAAGCCGTGATCACTTACTATCAACAGAAGCGTCATATCTTTGGCGATCTTAAGATCGAGATTCTCGATTCAACCGGAAAAGTTCTGGACACAGTGCCCAGCAGCAAGCGACGCGGTTTGAATCGGGCGACGTGGTCCATGCGCTTGAAAGCGCCGCGCGTGCCGACTGCAGCGAGCGCGGCGTTCGGCGCCTCAGTTGGTCCACGCGTGTTGCCGGGGACTTATACGGTGAGAATGACGAAGGACAAGAACGTCTACACGACGCAACTGGTGGTGACGCGCGATGCGCGCTCAAGTTATACGGCGCTGGATCGCAAGGCGCAGTTCGATCTGGCGATGAAGCTTTACACTTTGCTCGGCGACATGACCTTCGCCGTCGATCGGATAAATGGAGTTCGCCTGGCGCTTGATTCTGATGCGGCACAGTTGCCCGCTAACGATCCGCTCGCCGCGCGCTTGCGCACTGCGTCACAGCAAGTGGATGAGCTGCGCCGGAAAATCGTGGCGACGAAAGAAGGCGGCGCAATCACCGGTGAAGAACGCTTACGCGAGAACCTGACGACACTCTATGGCGATATCATCGGTTACGAAGGCCGGCCGGCGCAGATGCAACTTGGACGCACCGACGCGATCGCGCATGAGCTGTCGGATGTAGTCAGAGATTTCGACGCCTGGTCGGCGAGGGAATTAACAGGTCTGAACTCGGCGCTGGCGGCAAAGCAGTTGCCGCCGATCAAGGTAATCACAAGAGCAGATTGGGAGAAAGAATAGGAAGCAGACAGGATTTACAGGATTAACAAGATTCAATAAAAGTTCAGAACTCATCATGCTGATTCTTATCTTGTAAATCCTGTCTATTTAATCCTTCGGATCGGGACTCATCACATCAACATCGACTCGCCAACCGCTTTCTTTTTTCCAGACTCTGACGTAGCTGCCGTGCTCGACTGTCACATCGCCTTTTCTTAATTCGTACCCTCCGTACGTGTAACCCAAATCGCCCGACGCCGAAACATCCGCCATCACCGGCTTCCAGGTAAGCGTGCCTGCATTTCCGGAGATGAGCACCAGAGCATTTTCTCTTCCGACAACTGGCGCGATGTTCTGCCGAAGCACCCTCGCATCGTTCGCGAGATACGCGTCAAAAGCGGCGGTTGCGCCTTTACGCCCCGACAGTCTTGAGAATTCCTCTTCCAATTTGATTAGCGCGGCCCGGCCGCGACTTACATCAAACTTCGTGTCGCCAACTGACGACTCATCGTGCAACGGAAAGAGTAGCAACTTCGTCGCGAATGATTTCTCACTCGATACGCCGCGATCAAGGACTGCTCTCCACGAGCCGTCGCTCTGCTTTTTCCAGATCGTGAAGTACTGTCCGAAGGCCACTGGCTGATCCTCAGGACCGTTCGGGCGAAACTCCCAGGGCCCGGTCGTGTAACCGAGATCGCCCGCGCGCGAAACATCAGCAAAGATTGGCTCCCAACTCAACAAGCCTTTGCGCGGTTGACGCTCAGTCCACCATTTCTTTCCGTTAACCGGGCCAGGTTGAAAGACAATCCCATCGTCAGCAAGGAATTCAAGAAAGGCGTCGCGCGTTCCTTTCGTCGCGGCGGCTTTGGCGAAGGCGTGCTCCATCTCAACCAGCGCGCGACGATTTTGCGTTCGCTGGCTTTCTTTTTGAGCGGAGACAATGCAAATAAGAGCTGACGTCGTAACGATCAGCGTCGCGATGGCGATGGGTTTTCTAAACATGGAGACCTCACAAACGACCAACTACATATCATTGGCACTGGCGTTTGACAATCAAAGGTGCATTATTTCGATTTTACTCTGCGACCCTCCGCGGAATCCTCTGCATGCCTCTGCGGTTAGCTCTGGTCTCTGGAGGAATTACCGCAGAGGAGAATCCGAGGTCTTCGCAGAGGATGCAGAGAGCAACTTTATGCGCGCCGTTTTGTGGTACGCTTTCCGCATGGCGGATCGGCCGGCAGCATCATCCTCGCGATCACCCGAATCACCCCCATCACCATTGGGCCGCCGGCTGTGGTGGCTGATTGCTGGCCGGGCTGCGACCGCCGTTCTCCTCTTATTAATAGCGGCGGCGTGGAAATGGAGTTCACAAAGCAACTCGATCAATTCGTCCCGCTCGGTCACGCCGTTGATACTCAGTGTCGCCGGATTGACGCTTGCTTATTGTGTCGCGCGTCTTGCCTGGAAAAATTATCTGGTGCAGGCGAGACTTCAGATTTTCCTCGACGTGGTACTGGTGACGTGGCTCGTCTGGATCAGCGGCAATATCAGTTCGCCGTATGCGGCGCTCTATATCGTCATCATTTCCGCGGCCAGTCTGTTCCTTGGCCGGCGGGGTGCGTTGATTACCTCGATTGGCAGTGCGGCCGCGTTCAACGCATGCACGCTGTATGCATTGACTCGCGGATTAGGGAACGAGACGCTTGCCGATGTAGCTCAAACCCTGGGGCTTTCAGATATTTCATTTCTAGTGGTCGGTCTGCTGGCGGCGAAACTCGCGCACAGTCAAACCACATCTCACGTGGAGTTGGCGGCTGCGACGCGATCACTGGCGGACTTACGCGTTTTGCATCAGCGGATTGTTGAATCAATTCGATCGGGAGTGATCACCACCGACCTGCAAGGGCGCATCTATACTTTCAATGCCGCTGCTGAAGAAATCACCGGCTACAAACTTGCCGAAGTCCGCGACGAGGACGCATCAATGTTTTTTGGCGATATGTCGCGGCAGATTGCTGATTCAATGAATGCCGCGGCCACGGGAAAGGTCAGCCCCCGTTTCCAAGCCGATTGTTTGACACCCAATGGATTGGCGCTGAGACTTGGTTTCACGATCGCGCCGCTGTCCGGCGAGTCGGGAGAAACCAGCGGCATGGTCATCTCGTTTCAGGACCTCACGGACGTGCGCGCGCTTGAAGAAACGTCGCGTCGTCAGGATCGAATGGCCGCAGTTGGCCGCATGGCCGCGTCGATTGCGCATGAAATCAGAAATCCGCTGGCGGCGATGCGCGGCTCGATTCAAATGCTGCGCGCCGAGATGGATGGCGATACGGAACAGGCGCAGTTAATGGAAATCATTCTGCGCGAGTCTGATCGACTGAACAAAATCGTTGCCGACTATTTGAATTATGCGCGCCCGCGCCCGGCCGAGTTGAAGAACGTCGATATCCGCGCGGCGATCAGCGACACGCTTAAGTTGCTGCGTAATAGCGATGAGCTAACCGATGAACATTCGTTAGAGGAGGATTTACCCGGTCGTCCGGCGATCGTTTCGGGCGATCCCGAGCAACTAAGGCAGGTATGCTGGAACATCGCGCGCAATGCTTTGAAAGCGATGCCCCGCGGCGGCACATTCCGGGTTTCGCTGCAGGAGGCCGACGATAATCGGTTGCGGTTGACGTTCGCTGATAATGGTTGCGGCATGACACCCGAACAAGTCGAGCACTTGTTTGAGCCGTTCACTTCAACGACCGGCGGCACGGGTTTAGGGCTTTCAATCGTGTATCAAATTATTCGCGACCATAATGGTACAATCAACGTGAGCAGCAGGCAGGGTCAGGGAACGGTGATTACGGTGGAACTGCCCGTCAGTAGTTAGAAAGATTATTTGACATTTGGGATTTGACATTTGTCATTAGCTATTGTGCAGTCAGGTTGAGCTCGAAGGAGACGAAATATGCGAGAAGGTACGGCAACCGCGCGAGAACCCCAATCACAGGCGGACGTACTGGAAGAACGATTGATTGATTTCGCTGTCCGAATCATAAAGCTTTCATCCCGCTTGCCCAAGAACGCCGCAGGCCGACATATCGCTGGACAGATTCTGCGGTCCGGGACTTCACCGGCTCCTAATTACGGCGAGGCAAGAGGAGCTGAGAGCCCGGCGGATTTTACTCATAAGTTGCGCATCGTTCTAAAGGAACTAAACGAGACCTCGATTTGGTTGCGGATTATTCAGCGTAGCGCACTGGTCAAGAGCCAATTGCTCTCGGATATCATTCGAGAGACGAACGAGCTGTGCAGAATATTCGCTAGCTCATTAAAGACTGCAAAGGCTCGGAAGGAAATTAATAAATGACAAATGTCCAATGACAAATGTCAAATAATTCTTTAATCCCATGGCTTCAATTCTAATCGTCGATGACGAACTCAGCATGCGTCAATTCCTGACGCATCTGTTTCAGCGTGACGGACATTCGATCCGGGTCGCGGAGAACGGTCGCAAAGCGATGGCGATGCTCCGCGAGCAACCCGCCGATGTGATCATCTCTGACGTGAAGATGCCGGACATGGGCGGCATCGATCTGTTGCGCGCGGCGCGCGACCTGCAACCCGACGTCGAAGTGATCATGATGACGGCGTTCGCCAACGAACAGACAGCGCATGAAGCTTTTCTGCTCGGTGCGTTCGATTTCGTTCATAAGCCTTTCGACAACAACCTGCTTAAAGAAAAAGTCTCGCGCGCTCTGCAAAAGATTTCGATCGTTCATGAGAAGCAAGCGTTGCAGGTCGAGAACGATGCCCTAATTAAGGGGCAGCGCGCGCGGGGAAACCTCGGCAACATCGTCGGCCGATCGGACCGCATGCAATCGGTCTATCAAATGATCGAGACCGTGGCCCAGGTGCAATCGACCGTGCTCATCACCGGTGAATCCGGCACGGGTAAGGAACTCGTCGCTCGCGCGATTCACGATCTCAGTCCGCGGGCACAGAAACCTTTCGTAGAGATTAACTGCGGCGCGTTCACCGAGACGCTTTTGGAATCCGAATTGTTCGGTTACATGAAAGGTTCATTCACTGGCGCTACGGCGAACCGCAAAGGCTTGTTTGAAGCTGCCGAGCAGGGGACGATCTTTCTTGATGAAATCGGCGAGATGTCATCGGCGATGCAGGTGAAACTTCTGCGCGTGCTGCAGGAGCGAAAGGTGCGGCCGGTTGGCGCGCACGCAGAAATAGAAGTCAACACCCGCGTGATCGCCGCCACGAATCGCGACCTGGCGGCGATGGTAAAGGATGGGACCTTTCGCGAGGATCTGTTTTATCGAGTTTCAGTGATTCCGATGGAGTTGCCGCCCCTGCGCGAACGAGGTTCGGACATCGCGGAACTCGCCGAACACTTCATCGGGAAATATTGCGCGCAAGCGGGGCGGAACATTGCCATCAGTGGGCCGGCGATGCGCCTGCTCGAAAACTATTCATGGCCCGGGAATGTGCGCGAGCTGGAACATACGATCGAACGCGCGGTCGCGCTTGAGCGCACAGAGTTGATTCAGCCTGAGCGCCTGCCGGAGCAGATTACCAATTTCAGCCAGACGCGGATCAGTTCTGATCTCCAACTGCCGGATGAAGGCATCAACCTGACTGCACATCTCGATCAACTCGAGAAGACTTATTTGCTGGAAGCGTTGAAACGCACGGAAGGGAACCAGACAAATGCGGCGGACCTGTTGAAAATGTCGGTGCGTTCGCTCCGGCATCTTTTGGACAAGCACGGCATTCGCGGACTCACTGCGCAGATGCGTGACGAACGTCGCACCGGAGATGTAGTGCCGCGCCGGCGGGCCGCCGATCCTTATCCGCGACGGCGCGTGGAAGACTTTGACGATCAAGGCGAAGACTCAGGCCACGCCGCGAGCGCCGGCGAACGATCGTAGCTCCGCGATCGATCGATCAATCTAAATCAATAGCTGCTTAGTTTTTCTTTTCGTCCAAAACCGATCGGGCGATCGCGATGGTTGCGCTCGCGCGAGGAGCTTCGCGTTGAAAACCGCGCGTCAGTTCTACCGTGCGGTTATAGTCTTCTTTCGCCAATTCAGTGAAGATTCCCGCCACATTGAATTCCGAGACGCTGGAGCTCCTGCTCGAAGACATCCCCTTTGACTGCATGGTGAGTCTGATCAATGCGTCTTCTCCCGTGAATCCGTCCGACGAGTTGGCGGCTTTGATCGCTTCGTAAACTGCATCCCAACTCCGGGCCCGATCCAGCGGCAACAGAGCATTGGCGATCCCCATCATGGCGCGAGGCCGATCAGCATCGAGCTCTTCGATCCGCCGGGCTTCAGCTGTTGCTTCTTCAATTGCAGCTAAGGACTTTTCGCGATCAGTCCTGGCGAGAAGCCTGGCCGCTTGCAACAGCGCCCATGATTTTTGAAAGTGGGTCAGATCTCCGTCTTTTGCCAATTGAAAAATCATGTCGATATCTTTCTTATCGATCGCACGCATGATTAATGACCCGTCAATGAAACTGCTGGCCTGCTTTCGCAAATCGCTATCATCGATTTTCGCGACAAAATCGCGCGCGCGAATGTCGCCCTTCTCAACGTAAAGTCGCGCCATCTGAATATAAAGCGCGTTGCGCTCTTCAGAGGTCTTGGCCCGATCAATCCGATCCTGGAGGATCTTTTCGCGATCATCCAGTGTTTGTGGCGGGCGTATCCCCTCGCGCAACCCGTCATCATCGCGCTGCCGGGCGTCTTCGGGCACTCCTGCCGCCAGCGCATCTGCCTGCGCGTGAATCGCTTCTGCTAATTCAGGCGGAGCAAATTGATCGAACAATGGCTGAAGCCGCTTCAGCATTAGATACTTTCCCTGCACGCCCGCAGAAGTCTGATCCTGTCCCGGCGGCGCCAACGGTCGCAGCAAAATGTCGCCCGCCGCGCGAAAGAATGCGTCACGCAATTGCGCCGACACGTTGGGCGCTACATTTTCGCGTGATGTCGAACTGGTCGAGGTGCCGCCATTGTTGCTGAACGTAACGAACAGATGCGGTGTGAAGATGTATGAAGACAAAAACGAAACTGTGTTCGCGTCGGATTGCAGATCAGCGTCGGCGCGCGCCAGAAATGCTGAGTAACGCAGGTCAGCGGCAGCGGCGTCTTTGTCACGCAGGTATGAAAGAAAATCCAATCCCTCACGAGTGAGATTCGTCAAAGCCGGATCCGCAAATTGCAGCGCGCGCGCCACATCGGTATCAAGTAACTGGCGCGCCAAATTCAGACGTTGAGCCGCGCCTTCGGGAGCATCGAGCGGATTGTTTCGTGCGCGATCAGCGCTATCGCTCGCTTCCTGCTGCTGCTCAACTCGCAGCTTACCCAGAAACTCTTCGCCCAGGGCCCGGTCTCGCCTGGCGGCCAATCTCAGCACTTCGCCGCGAATATTGGGTGCGCCCATGACGCTAACGCTGCCACCACCGTTGCGCGCCTTTTGTTGTCTGATATCTTCCTCGACCTTTCGTTGGCCTTCCTGATCGACGATCTCCGCGGACTCCCAGGCTTTGCGAAACAGCGCCCGCGCGCGTTCCGGATCAGCCGACCACAAAACATCGGCGATGCGAGCCTGCGTCCGCGCACGCAATGTCTGATCGTTGAAGCGCCCGGCATCGGAAGCCAGACTGAGGAGTAACGACTGAGCATTCTCGCGACGCTCTTTCATCACGCGCTCGGCTTCAGCCTCTTTCGCCGACTTCGTCGTGTTGGTTACATTTTTGGTCGCGGGCTTATTCGCTTCGGAAGGTTGCGCGATGGCCGCACTGGAAAAAGCGAACAGGAAAACCAGAGCAAGCAGGCTATGACGAAACATGAGATCTCCTCGCAATGTGGACTGAATAAGTGGGCGTCGATGGGAAAACGCGTGAGGAATGCGTTTAGTTCCAGAAAGATGGGAGCGCAGGCATCTTGCCTGCGGTTCGCCGTCATCTTGACGGCATCTCAAACAAATAATCGCTGCGGGCAGGGTGCCCGCGAACCGCACGCAGGATGCGTGCGCTCCCAATCAAACCGCAATCACTTCCAGGTCAGGATCGACCTGTTCTTTCAGCATGCTTTCAATCGCCATCAACGTTCCCGTCAGCGAACTTGGACAAGTACCGCAGGCACCCTGATAACGAATCTTCAAAGTGTGATCGGTGAGGTCGAGGATTTCCAGATAACCGCCATCGCCCATCAGGTAAGGCCGCACCTTCTCATCGAGTATTTCGTTGATGCGCAACAGGCGCGGATCGTCGCTCGTCACGGCCGCGATAGCACCACCTACTGCGGACGTATCTCCACTCGCCGATGCGTTTGCGACTGACTGCGCGGCGCGAATGGGAACGGCCAGGATTGGGAGCAATTCATCCCAATCTGCGGCGTTCTCTTTCTCAACCGTGATCATGTTGTCCATGTAGAAGACAGACGCGACGCTGCCTACATCAAACAGAGAGCGCGCGAGTTCGTCGCTCTGCGCCTGATCATTTGATCCGAACTGGCGCGCGACGCCGGCGGTCACCGGCTCGCGCAGAATGAACTTCACCGCGTTGGGATTGGGCGTTTCCTGAATGTCGCTAATCTTTGGCATGTTCTCAGACTTAATACTGCTTTCTTTAAATTGTTAGAGACATTATAGACCGTTCGATCAACGATCACGAATTGATCACCGGGAGAGTGCATTTCACCACAGAGGACACGGAGGAAAATAACGATCGAGAGTCAGCCGTGCGATGACGAGTCAGTCATACTTATACCATCTATTGCCTCTTCTCTGTCTCCTCGGTGGTTTGAACTGAATAATGCCAACGAAATCCTTAAAGAAAGCCACCGTCAAAATCCTGATGTAACCCCCTTGAAATCGGGGTGCCCCGCCAGTTAGCAAAAATACTTGCAGCAATTGGAAATGGAGCATATACTCGCGGGCCTCGCTTGCCCCTACCTCAAAAGGTGAGACAAGTTGAGACGAGGCAGGCGATTTGCGAGGGTCGCCTGCCTCTCTTTATTTTGATCAGCGTCTCACCCGCTTCCGCTTCACTCTCCACGCAACAAATGCTCCGCCCAACAAGATCAAAGCCGAGACTATACGCGCCGGGACTCCATGAATGACCAGGGTGCCTCCTCGGCCCCACAGATAGAGAGTCCCGGTAATGAGTCCAACCACCGCGCAAATGAAAGTGACGAGAAAGTAAAGGCCAAACATCGCGACGATGAACACGAGACAACCGTTGAAGATGTACGCCGCGGGTTTGTTCTGAGCCAGCACGAGCGGGTTCGTAGACTCGTCCTTTGTGCCGGTGAGTTTTTGATGAATGGACCACTGAACGCCGTCAAGCCACTTGCGAATTTGAATGTTGTAGTAACCGCCGACATCGAACAACATGTATCCGCGCCAACCCGTGCGCTCTACTAGAAGTTCTATGGCGACCTTTGTTTGATCCCCGGCCGATTGAAATTGAAGATGTGCGATCGCCTTATGTGAAAAACTATAGCCTTCTGCCGTGAAGCCGTCGGGTGTCTCGGTAATCTGCCACCCGAGCGATTCGCGCATAAAGGTGCGCGCTGCTTCCACAACGACGTCGCGTGTCGCCGGAAAGATTCTCTGCTGATGAAAATGCTTGTACTTCCAATCCATGCGCTTAATGCGCGGAGTATAACGCCTGGTTGAGTTCTAAAAAAGAGGGCGAAGCGCGGCCATTTAATAGCCCCGACCATCAAGTCGGATCCGCGCAAATCTGTGGCTAATTCTTCTGGGCACCATCCACATCGATAATGACCTTTCCCCGCGCGTGCGCTGCTTCCACATATCGAACGGCGTCGGCCACTTCACTCAGGCTGTAACGCCTATCGATCACTGGCGTTACTTTTCCCTCTTCAATCAGCGCGGCGAGAGCGCCCAGATCCTCTTGATTCACTTTTGTCATGAAGGTGATGAACTTCTGAGTCGCAAACGGTGACTGTACAAGTTGCTTGATCTGGCCAGTCAGCAGCTTAACCATCGATCCGCCGAGGCCTATCACGCCGGCGCCGATGTATATTCCTTTGGGATTCAAGACGCGCCGGTGCGCGCTGAAGGAATGGTTCGCCACGAGATCCAGAATCACATCGTAATGTTCACCACTCGTTGCGAAATCCTCCCGGGTGTAATCAATGACATTGTCTGCGCCGAGAGAGCGGACCATTTCCACGTTCCTCGTACCGCAAACGCCGGTAACCTGGGCGCCCAGCGATTTGGCGATCTGCACCGCAAGTGTGCCCACGCCTCCCGCAGCGCCGTTTATCAAAACCTTCTTGCCGGACTGAATCTGTGCCCGGTCGCGCAGACTCTGCAAGGCGGTGAGTCCGGCGATCGGCAAGGAAGCCGCTTGCTCAAACGATAGGTTACCCGGCTTGATGGCCAGGGCCGACTCGCGGGCGCAGGTATACTCAGCAAAGGCCCCAGCGCATGCCCCGAACACCTTGTCGCCCGGTTTGAACTGCTTAGTGTTCTCTCCGACCGCTTCGACCTGTCCCGACACATCACGCCCCGGTCGGGTGATCTTTCCTTTACTTCGCGC
>Ga0193730_1000197_pt1 | contig 19221 bp, 19 predicted proteins | sample U1a1metaG_FD_144919 | JGI IMG/M metagenome (GOLD analysis project Ga0193730, IMG submission 144919) | Soil microbial communities from a riparian zone of the East river system, Colorado, United States - U1a1 | ecosystem: Environmental > Terrestrial > Soil > Riparian zone | place: USA: East River...
CTTCGGCAGCGAAGGTGAGGTGAGCGAGCTCGACGGGTTGTCGATCGATGCCGGCGATTGGCACATGAACGTGCGGCCTTCGAACACGGAGCCGCTGCTGCGGCTGAATCTCGAGGCGCGGACACCCGAGCTGATGGAGCGCAAGCAGGACGAAGTGCTTGCGGTCATCCGCTCGTGAGCATCGAGCTCGGCCACGTCACCGACCGCAAGCCGCCGTTCAAGTACGCCGCCTTCACGCGCGTCGGCTTTTCCGACACCGACGCGCAGGGAATCGTCTACTACGGGCGCTACCTGCCCTACTTCGACCAGGCGCGGGTCGAGTACCACCGGCACCTCGACCTGCTCAACGAGGCGACGGGCGAGGAGCAGTTCGTGATGCGTGCGTCCTCGGTCGAGTACTTCGCGCCTGCCCAGTTCGACGATCTGATCGAGATCTTCATCCGGATGCGGAAGATCGGCCGGACGAGCGCCACCTACGAATGCGCCGCCTATCGCGTCGACGACGACGTCCTGATGGTGACTGCGACTCAGACGCTCGTGCTGGTCGACCTCGCGGAGCGGCGGGCGCGACCGATCCCGGACTGGTACCGGGACGCGATCCGGGGCTTCGAGGACGGCGACTGCGAAATCGCAGCCGCGTGAACAGCGGTTCGATCGACCAGCGAGGCGCGCTCGAGGCGGTGGAGCGAATCCTCAACCGGGGCGGGAATGCCGATGTGGTTCTCCAGGCGGTGCTCGAGGCGCTTTACTCGCGCGGCGTTTCCTCCGCGAGAGTCCTGTTCATGGAACACGGGCGGCTCGTCGAGGGGTCTGCGGCCGGCAGAGAGGCCGAGCGGATCGCCGTGCCCGTTGTCTACGAGGGCTCCGAGATCGGCCGGCTCGAGCTTGCGGTGGGCGACCTCGCGTTCGCAGAGCGGGTAGCGACGCTGATCTCGCCGTACGTGGTTCGACTAGAAACGAACGGAGATCGCTGAGCCTTTTCACCCGAGCGAAGGCAATGGGCAAACTAGCCCCGCGTAACTGCGCAGTTTCCGCGGCTAAGCGCGCCGGGCGCCCGCTCACCGTCCTCGAAGCGAACGGGCGCCTCAGCACATGCGCTAACCCTCTCCCCACTCTTGTTTTAGTCGGATCGGCGCGGCGCGCTATCCCTCGTTCAAGGTACCCCGCCCGTTCGAGGGACGATCCCTCGTTCGAGGGATTTGTGCGGTTGATGCGTATTTGTCACATTCACGCTGCAAACAAGGCACATTTTCCCCGATAGGATCGCGGTGGGTGGTGGGTTAGGGGTGCCCCGGGCGAGTGGCCGCGAGGGACATGTCACCCTTTTGGGGGACCGGACGAGGTGAAAGCGGTTGGTGGAGAAGCTACGACGGCGTGACGCGATAGGCGTCGAAAACCGCGTCGACGTTGCGTAGCGCTGTCAACAGCCCGCGAAGCGCCTTCACGTCACCGACCTCGACCACGTACCAATTCTTCGCCAGCTGATCCTCAACGTGGCCGCCGTACTCGACGATGTTGGCGGCGTGCTCGGCGAAGGTGCGCGCTACATCCTCGAGCAGGCGAGGACGGTCCCACGAGTCGACCGCGATCTGAACGAGGAAGCTGCGTGTGGCGCCGCCGTCCCATTCGACCGGTGTGAACCGCTCGGGGTTTCGGCGTAGGGCCTTCACGTTCGAGCAATCGCCTCTGTGAATCGTGATCCCCTTGCCCATCGAGATGTAGCCGACGATCTCGTCGCCGGGCACGGGGGTACAACACTTGGCCAGCCGGACGAGCACGTCCTCGACGCCCTTGACCTTGATCCCGAAATCGTCGCCTGCGATCGCGCGGCCGCCCTTGGGGGCCTTGAGCGGAACCGCCTCTTCATGAGCGACCTCTTCGGTCTTCAGCCGATTGAGGACTTTGTTGACGATCTGTCCGACCGGCACCTTGCCCGAGCCCAGAGCGACGTAGAAGTCCTCCGCTTTCTTGAAGCCGGTCTCGCGGATCACCTGCGCCAGGACGGCCGAGCCCACGAGCTTCTTGTACGGAAGGCTCTGCTTCTTCAAAGCCTGCTCAAGCGCATCGCGACCCTTCCGCTCCGTCTCCTCTCGCGTCTCGCGCGAGAACCACTGGCGGATCTTGTTACGGGCGCGTGACGAGGCCGCGAGCGCCATCCAGTCGCGCGATGGGCCGCGCCCGGTCTTGGTCGTCAGGATCTCGACGACGTCGCCGCTCTTCAGCCTGTAGTGGAGCGGCACGATCCGGCCGTTGATCTTCGCGCCAACGGTGCGGTGGCCGAGATCCGTATGCACCGCGTAGGCGAAATCGATCGGCGTCGACTCCGCCGGCAGGCTCTTCACCTCGCCCTGCGGCGTGAAGACGTACACCTCCTCGTCGAAGAGATCGGTTCGGAACGTCTTCATGAACTCGCGCGGGTCGGCTTCGTCCGCCTGAGACTCCATCAGCTGCTTCGCCCACGCCGTCCACTGGGGATCGCGCTTGCCCCGCTTGTACAGCCAGTGCGCCGCGACGCCGAGCTCGGCGATCTCGTGCATGTCGCGCGTGCGCACCTGTATTTCGAGCGGGCGGCCCTCCGGCCCGATCACGGTCGTGTGCAGCGACCGATACGCGTTGAACTTCGGCATCGCGATGTAGTCCTTGAACCGTCCCGGCATCGGCTTCCAGAGCGAATGGATCAGTCCGAGCGCGCCGTAGCAGTCGCGGGTCCCCTCGTCTCCCGACCGCTCCACGATCACGCGCATCGCGGTCAGGTCGTAGATCTCGTTGAACTCGCGGCCCTTCTTCGCCATCTTGTCGTAGATCGAGTAGAAGTGCTTTGCGCGGCCCGAGATCTCGGCCGGGATGTCGACCTTGTCGAGCTCGAGCTGCAAGGTGCCCGACGCCTCGGAGACGTGTTCTTCGCGGTCTGTGCGCCGCTCGGCGACCATCGTCTTGATCTCGTCGTACTTCCGCGGATGCAGTGTCTCGAACGCGAGGTCCTCGAGCTCCCACTTGAGCTTGTGGATACCGAGGCGGTGGGCGAGCGGCGCATAGACCTCGAGCGTCTCGCGGGCCTTCTGCAGCTGCTTCTGCTTGCCGAGATACTCGATCGTCCGCATGTTGTGGAGGCGGTCGGCGAGCTTGATCAGGATCACGCGCTCGTCCCCGACCATCGCCGCGATCATCTTCCGATAGTTCTCGGCCTCCGCCTGTTCGCGGCTCTGGAAATGGATCCGCGTTAGCTTCGTGACGCCCTCGACGAGCTGCGCGATCTCGTCGCCGAACTCCGTCCTTACCTCGTCGATCTCGGTTTCGGTGTCCTCGACGACGTCGTGAAGGAGCGCGGCGGCGATCGTCTGCTCGTCCTGCCGCAGCTCGGCGAGGATCTTCGCGGCGCCCCAAGGATGCCGAATGAACGGCTCGCCAGAGCGGCGCTGCTGTCCCTCGTGCGCCTCGGCGGCGAAGCGAAACGCCCGTGAGAGCAACTCGCGATCGACATCGGGGTTGTAGACCTCGATGTCCGAAAGCAGCTCGTCGAGCAGCTCTTGGTGCTTCTCGCCGGTTTCGAGGACGCTCATAGAAAAAGTGTACTCCGGGTCTCTCGGGTCACCTCCTTTCGGTCAGGCCGCTTCGGCGAGGCCTGGCGGCTCCTCGAGCAAGCGGCGGAACGCCGGCGATTCGAGGAGATGGCGACGGCCGGACTCGTCTTCGCCGAGCTCGAGCTCAGCGAAGATCGTCGCCGCTTCGGGCGGCCACGCCTCGGCCCCTTCGCGCCAAAGGCCGGCCAGCCACTCGCGCAGCTCGCGGTAGCGCGGCTCGCCGTCGAAGACTCGTTTGACCACGAGCTGTGGCGCGACGGTTCCGTTCCAGTGGTTCTCCTCGAGCCGGAAGGCGACGTCAAATCGCTCCTCCTGGCGGAAGCGGTCGAGCTGCCGTCCGAAGCCGAAGGCGATCGCGCTGCCGGCATCCCGGGCGCCGTCCTTGACCCGGAAGCGAAGGTGCTTCCCGTCCCCGACGGTGGCGACCTCGCTGAGCTCGCACCCGGCCACGAGCAGGGTGACACCGGGATTCCCGAGCCCGAACGGCGCCAGGCGCGAGAGCTCTGCACAGAGGTCCAGCGTCAGCTCGGAGCCGTGAACAAGCGCATCGATCGGGATTCGTGGCCGGAGCTGCTCTTCCGGCAGATTCGCGTCGGCGTGTGCAGCAAACGCTGCCGCGAAAGCTTCAACCTGACCGGGCTCGATCGAGAGACCGGCCGCGGCGCGGTGGCCCCCGAAGCGGATGAGGTGGTCCGAGCACGCAGCGAGACCTCCGTGCAAATCGAAGCTGCCGGTGGAGCGGCCAGAGCCTTTCCACTCGCGCTCGCTGCCCGCGATCAGCACGACAGGCCGGTGATAACGCTCGACGAGCCGGGAGGCCACGATCCCGATCACGCCTTCGTGCCATTGCTCGCCGGCAAGCACGTAGCCCCGGCGTTGCTGCTTCGCCTCCGGCCACGACTCAACCTCTTCTACGGCTGCACGCAAGATCCGCTCCTCGACCGTCTGCCGGTCGCGATTGAGTTCGTCTAGACGATGAGCGAGCCGGCCCGCCTCGTCGCGATCATCCGTGAGCAGCAGGTCGAGCGCCGCCTCCGGATGACCGAGCCGCCCGGCCGCGTTGAGCCGGGGTGCGAGACGAAAGCCGACCGAGGCCGCGTCGGCGGCAGCCGGATCGACACGTGCGACCTTCATCAGCTCCCGCAGGCCGGGCTTCTGGGTGCTCGCGAGCGCCCGCAGGCCGGCGATCGCGAGCCCGCGGTTCTCGTCCACGAGCGAGACCACGTCGGCGATCGTGGCGATTCCGACCAGATCGAGATGGCGCAGCAACGCCTCCGAGTCGGCGCCGAGGAGAGCCTGGCCGAGCTTGAAGACGACCCCGGTGCCGCAGAGCTCACCGAACGGGTACCGCGAGTCGCGGTAGGGGCCGACGAGCGGGCAGTCCGGGAGCTCTTCGGCCGGACGGTGATGGTCGCTGACGACGATCTCGAGACCGAGTGCTTTGGCCGCCGCGACCTCAGCCGTCGCCGTGATCCCGCAGTCGACAGTCAGGACGAGACCGCAACCGTCATCGGCCAGCCGCGAGAGAGTCTCGCCGCGGACCCCATACCCCTCGTCGAAGCGGCTGGGCAGGTGCCACTCCACGTCGGCTCCGAGCTCCCGCAGGATCAGGACAGCCAGCGCCGTCGCGCAGATGCCGTCGGCGTCGTAGTCGCCGTGCACGCAGATGCGCCGCCCGTCGGCAACCGCGGCGCGAATCGCCTCGCACGCGGCCGCCATGTCCCCTAAGCCGAGAGGGTCGTGCGACGGCAGCGCTCCTTCGAGAAACTCACGCGCCCGAGCCGCGTCTTCGTATCCACGCCGAGCGAGGACTGCTGCCGTGACCGGGCTGAGCCCGAGCTCACGGGCGAGCGCCGCGACCACGTCGCGCTCACAAGGTTCGATTGTCCAGGTGCCCTCGGTCATGGGCAGTCCACGCTAGGGACGGCGCCGGACGGAATGAGGGCGGGATTCTCATCCTGCGGCCGGAATCAGCGCCGCCGCCAGCAAACGGCACACTTTCGTCACAAAGGCGTCGCTTGCGACGCCGATCAAAGAGGTCGCGCGATTCACTCGCGCGACCGCTGATCCCGGCCTCAAGGGTGGGCGCGAGGCCGCATCGCCTCGCTAGGCCGAAGACGTGGCGCTTATTCGCGCGGAAGTTCGACGCCGAGCACCGTGAGCACGATCCCGACCACGACGACCGCTGCGCCGGCGCCAACGATCAGCCGCGGATGCTTCGACTCGCGGAGCGAGTCCGCAGCGGCGCGGAACCAGAAGACGCCGAGCCCGGCGACCGCGGCGGCGATGAGCACAACGACCGGCGCCAGCAGGGTGACATGGCTGATTGAGACGTCGAACAACCACGCGACCGCGAGCACGAGGGCCCCGACAACGAGGCCTGAAATCGCCGCCGCTCTAGCGCTCATCTTTGTCGACTCTAGCCGTGGTTATCCTCTCCTCGTGCCGGAACCGAGCTACTCCTCAGGCGACGATTACGTCGTCGAGTTCCTCGGCTATCGCTTCAGCTTCAACGCGTTCGACTTCGAGCAGCGTGTCACCGCGGCGGCCGTGAAGCTCGGTCTCGTCGAGGGCAACGACTTGGACGACGAGGAGACGGCCGACCTCGTCGAACTGACCGCCGACGGGCAGATCGCGGACCCGCGCAGCGGCCTGGGCATCTATCTCGTCCGCCACTGGGAGCATCTGTCACTCGTCGGCGGCGAGTCCCTCGTCTACTGGCTCCGGAAGCTCGTCTTCCGCGGCGCCTGGCTCGACCACTGGGTCAAAGACGGCCGGCTCGAGGTCGCCTGGGAGGACACGACCGGCGAGTTCGCCTACGTCGACCCGCGCGGAGACCGCGCCTTGCTCGAGGTGGCGCCGATTCCGTCGTGGCACGAGGTGCAGTTCAGGCGCTGAGCGGGGACTCTTAGGCCTCGGCTTCGGCGACCGAGCGTGGAAACCGGGTCGGTGAAAAGCTCATCGCACCAGCCGGCACCATCCAGGGAATGACCTTGACGGAGAACCGCCCGATCTGGACGGCCGGATCCTGCTCCTTGAGCTCGCGCGCCCGCTCGGGCTCGACGTTCAAGATCGAGAGACCGCGCAACTTCTCGTCCGAAAGAGGACCCGCCACGAGCAGATGGCCCGCTTCGTGCAGGTCGGCAAGGTGCGCCATGTGCGCGTCCTGCAGCGCTGCAGCCGCCTCTTCGTCGAGATCGGGCGCGTCAGGGCGCAGGATCAGCAGCGCGATCGTGTACCGGTCGAATTCCAACCGGCTAGAACAGCCGGTCGCCGTCGGTTTCGGCCGGCGCGCCGACGTGGGCGCGTCCGAGCTTCGTCACGATCCGGCCGCGGGGCGTTCGCTGGATGAATCCGAGCTGAAGTAGGTAGGGCTCGTAGACGTCTTCGATCGTGTCGGGCTCCTCACCGAGCGTCACCGCCAGGGTGGAGAGCCCGACCGGGCCGCCGTCGAACTTCTCGACGATCGCCCGGAGGAGCGCGCGGTCGGAGCGCTCCAGGCCGTCGCCGTCGACCTCCATCAACTCGAGGGCCTCGCGCGCGATCTCCACCGTGATTTTCCCCTGATGGCGAACCTCGGCGACATCGCGGACGCGCCGGAGAATCCGGTTCGCGATCCGCGGCGTTCCTCGTGCGCGGCCGGCGATCTCGGTCGACGCGTCGCCGGAGATCTCGACTCCGAGAATTCGAGCCGAGCGCCGGACGATCAGCGCGAGCTCATCGGGCTCGTAGTGCTCGAGCCGGAAGGTCATTCCGAAGCGGTCGCGCAGGGGCGTCGTCAGCAGCCCCGTTCGCGTGGTCGCCCCGATCAGCGTGAAGGGCGGCAGGTCGAGGGTCAGCGTCCGGGCCGCCGGTCCCTGCCCGACGACGATGTCCAGCCGGAAGTCCTCGAGCGCCGGGTAGAGGATCTCCTCGACCGCGCTCGAGAGCCGGTGGATCTCGTCGACGAAAAGAACGTCGCGCTCCCCGAGCCCGGTCAGAATTGCCGCCACGTCGCCCTTCCGCTCCAGCGCCGGGCCGGCGACCGTGCGGAGCCCGACGCCGAGCTCCTCGCGAACGATGTAGGCGAGGCTCGTCTTGCCGAGGCCGGGCGGACCGATCAGGAGGAGATGGTCGAGCGCCTCCTTGCGGCCGCGCGCGGCTTCAAGCGTGATCGCAAGCTGCTCCTTGACGCGCTCCTGGCCGACGAACTCGTCCAGGTTCCGCGGCCGCAGCGAGCGCTCGAGCTCGTCCTCCTCCGGCCGAATTGACGGCGCGAGGAACTGCGTCTCTTCGGCCGCGGCGCTCATGCTGCCTTCTTCAACGCCTCACGGACGCGTTCCTCCGGAGGCGCCTCTGGATCCGTGCCGGCGAGCGCTTGCTCCGCCTCCGTGAGCGAGTAGCCGAGCTCGACCAGCGCGTCGCGGGCAACGAGGTGTGGCTTTCCGTCGTCTCCAGGGCGCTGGCTCTCGCCCACCTGGCCGACCGAGCCGAGCTTTTCCTTCAGCTCCAGCACAACCCGCTCCGCGGTCTTCTTGCCGATCCCGGGGATCGCCTGGAAACGCGCCGTGTCCTCGAGAGCAATCGCGCGCCGCAGCTCCTCCGGCGACGAGCCGGAGACGATCGCGAGTGCGACCTTCGGGCCGACGCCCTGTACGGAGAGCAGCAGCTCGAAGAGCTCGCGCTCGGCAGCGTCGGCAAAGCCGAAGAGTTGGAGGACGTCTTCGCGCACCTGGAGGTAGGTCTCGAGCACGACTTCTCCCCCGCCCTCGGCCCTTCGGCGTGCGCTGGCAGTGGGGTTGACGAGGTAGCCGACGCCACCGACATCGAGCACGATGCCGGTCGCCGAGCGCGTGACGACCTCCCCGCGGAGTCGCGAGATCATGGGGTCAGGTTAGGCGCGAGGTCGGACGATCCTGCGCCGCCGACCCCGGCCGGCGCGAGCTCACGCGATCTTCATCAGTGGCGGCGCCAGGGCGTGGCAGATCGCAACCGCCAGGGCGTCGGCCGCGTGGTGCGGCGTCGGTGGCTGCTTCAGGCCGAGAATCGCCATCACCATCCGCTGCACCTGGGCCTTCTCTGCGCGCCCGTAACCGCACACCGTCTGCTTCACCCGCGCGGGCGCGTACTCAGCGCACTCGACCCCGGCGTCCGCGGCCGCGACCATGACGGCACCGCGCGCCTGGCCTACGGAGAGCGCGGTGCGGGCGTCAGCGCCGACGAAAGACTCCTCGAGCACGACGGCGTCCGGCGCAAACTCCGCTATGAGCTCGTGGACCCCGTCGAAGATCGTCTTGAGGCGCAGCTCGGGGCGGCGCCCCGCCGGGGTTCGCCAGCAGTCCCACTCCACCCCCCGGAGGCGGCCTCCTTTTTCGTGGACGATTCCCCATCCGCATGCAGCAGTGCCCGGGTCGATGCCGAGAACTCTCACGCCATGACTTTAGGCACCGAGCCGGACGTTCCTGCCCGCCGCCACCGGCGCGGAAGTCGGCCCGCGACGGCCTCGACTGAGGCGTCGCTTGCGACGCCGGCTGGAGGCCGTCCGGGCTTCGCCCGGGCGGCCGGGCTAACTAACGGTTGCGATCCGTCGATCGCCCGTTACGACGCGACGGCCTCGACCGAGCCGTCGCTTGCGACGCCGGCTGGAGGCCGTCGCGGGCGGCCGGGCTAACTATCGGTTGCGATCGGTCAATCGTCCGTTTACGACGCGACGGCCTCTAAGAGCTGCTCGGGGATGTCGAAGTTCGCGTAGACCTCGTTGACGTCGTCGAGCTCCTCGAGCGCGTCGGTCAGGCGGAGCGTCTTTCGCGCGGCGGCTTCGTCGTCCAGTTCGATGGTCGTCTTCGGCACCATCGTCGTCTCCGCGGACTCGACCTCGATCCCCGCCTCCTCGAGCGCCTCGCGGACGGAACTCAGCGACTCGAGGGACGTCGTCACCTGGAAGGTCGAACCGTCCTGGGCCACGTCCTCGGCCCCACCCTCGGCGGCGGCGAGCATGACGCTGTCCTCATCGGCTCGGTCGGCGTCGACAGTGACGATCCCGCGCCGCTCGAAGAGCCAGGCGACCGCGCCGGTCGTTCCGAGGTTGCCGTCGTTCTTCGTGAACACGTGCCGGATGTCGGAGGCTGTGCGGTTGCGGTTGTCCGTCAGCGCCTCGACGATGATCGCGACGCCGTTCGGGCCGTAGCCCTCGTAGACGACCTGCTCGAAGGTTTCCGTGTCCGCTCCGGAGCCGGAGCCGCGAGCGATCGCCCGCTCGATGTTGTCCTTCGGCATCGAGTAGGAGCGCGCCTTCTCGATCGCGTTCTGGAGGGCTAGGTTCGAGGCCGGATCTGGCCCGCCCTCTCGCGCGGCGACGATTATCGCGCGCGCGAGCTTAGAGAAGAGCTTGCCGCGCTTGGCGTCGGCTGCGCCCTTCTTGTGCTTGATCGACGACCACTTGCTATGCCCGGACATGGCTCTCCTCCCGAACGAGGTCGAGGAAACGCTGGTGGACGCGCGTGTCGTCCGTCAGCTCCGGATGGAAGGAGGCGACGATGAAGCGCCCTTCGCGGAGGAGAACGGGCTCGCCGTCGAGCTCCGCCAGCACCTCGACCTCCGGCCCGACCTCGCGGACGCGAGGCGCGCGGATGAAGACGCCCCGGAGCGGCTCGCTCTCGCCGGCCAACGCGAGGTCAGCCTCGAAACTCGCGATCTGCCGTCCGTAGGCGTTCCGGTCGACCTCGATATCGAGGGCCCCGAGATGCCCGCGGTCGAGCACGATCATCCCGGCGCAGGTTCCAAGCATGGGCCCCTCGAACGCTCGGACGGCCTCATCGAGACCGTAGAGCCGCATCAGGCGCATGAAGGTCGTCGACTCGCCGCCGGGGATCACGAGGCCGTCGAGCCCTTGCATTTCCTCGGGCTTGCGAACCTCGACAGGCTCGGCGCCGAGCCGCCGCAGCATCGCCGCGTGCTCGCGGAAGTTTCCCTGCACTGCCAGGACGCCGATCTTCATGACGCTGATTGTAGTTTCGGGCTACAAGAGCTCGGCGCCGGGGATCGCGCCACGGCGCCGCCGTGCAATCAGCTGCGCGATCACGATGAAAACGAGTCCTAGCAAGGCGAACGACAGAGGAGCCAGCCACGGTCGCTGCGCGCCCTGCTCGTTCCCGCCGAAGCCGAAGAACGGGAACAGGAGGAATCCCAGCGGAAAGAACGCGAAGAATCGAACGTTCGCCCATTTGTCGGCGAAGTGCGTGGTCACCTGCAGGAGGCCCCAGGCTGCCAGGACGACCCAGCTCGAGCGAAGAAGGCGATCACCGATCACGATGTAGAGGAGCGACGCGACCGCGATCAGGATCCAGTCGAAGTCGCCGTCGTGGAAGAACCAGAGGAGCCCTCCGCCGATCGTGAGCCCTGCGACGACGTGGAGCCAGAATCCGTAGATCCTCGATCCTCCGCTGTCAGAAGCCAGGGCCACGGAGAGCAGAGCAAGGCCGTACGCAATGGTCACGATCGCCGACCAGTCCCCGCCACCCGAAAGGAGGTCGGTGACGAAGAACCAGGCGGTACCAGCGACGACGAGGACCAGAAGCGGAAAGCGAAAGATGCGCAGGGCGACAGCCGCAGAGACGACGGCTGCGAGTTCGAGCACGAGCAGCCAGAAGCGAAATCCTTTGAACGCGCCGTCGTTGACGTCGCCCAGCCATCCGAACCACTCCAGCAGCGCGCCGAAGAACACGACGAAGGTGGCGACCGCACTGAGAGCGTAGAGGCCCGCAGTGATGAAGCGGTCGTTTCGCCTGGACATGAACGCCAGGAGGGCCAGGATCGCCAACACGAGCGCCGACCAGCCGACGAACCCGCCCGCCCCATTGTCGCTGGCCTCGATCGAGAGGAGACTCAGCACGGCGGCCAGGATCGTTAACCCGCCGAGATAGGCCAGGAAGGAAGCGTGCGACCACGGCACGCGAACCGCGTTCATCGCACAGAACTGTGACGAGCAGCTCGGACGACCGAGGTTTTTAGCTTCTCGCGGTGGCGATGAACGACGTGCGCGCGGGCGGAGCCGGGCTTGGCCCGGCGGGAGCCCAACAACGAGCTGTCAGAGAACTAGAAGGAGGGAGCTCATGAGGGAACCTTGGGTTCCCTCATGCTTTACCAGCCGCGCGTTTCCAACAGGTCTTCGGGCGCGAGTGCGGCGGCCGAGAGACCGCTCATCGCATCGCCGAGACCCTGCGAGACGCGCGCGAGCACCGCGGCGTCTCGGTAGTGCGTCGTCGCCTCGACGATCGCCTTCGCCCGCGTCGACGGATCCTCCGACTTGAAGATGCCCGAGCCGACGAAGACGCCGTCGGCGCCGAGCTGCATGCACAGCGCGGCATCGGCCGGAGTGGCAATCCCGCCGGCCGTGAAGGTCGGTCGGCGCCTGCAGGTTCTTCGCCTCGGAGTAGAGCTCATCCTCGTGCAACGACCCCAGCCTCCGGATCCCGCCAAAGACCGCGCGCATGTGTGTGACCGCGTTGACGATGTCGCCGGTACCGGCCTCGCCCTTGGTGCGGATCATCGCCGCGCCCTCCGAGATGCGGCGGAGCGCCTCCCCGAGGTTCGTGCAGCCGCAGACGAACGGGACCGTGAACTTCCACTTGTCGATGTGGTTCGCCGTGTCGGCCGGCGTCAGCACCTCGCTCTCGTCGATGTAGTCGACCTCGAGCGATTCCAGGATCTGGGCTTCGACGAAGTGGCCGATCCGCGCTTTTGCCATGACCGGGATCGTCACGATCTCCTGGATCTCGCGGATCTTGTCCGGGTCGGCCATGCGCGCGACGCCGCCCTCGGCGCGGATGTCAGCGGGAACCCGCTCGAGCGCCATGACGGCGACGGCACCGGCGTCCTCGGCGATCCGCGCCTGGTCGGCCGTAGTCACGTCCATGATCACGCCGCCCTTCAGCATCTCGGCGAGTCCACCCTTGACGCGCATCGTTCCGAGCTCGGCCATGGTCCTGATTCTAGCCCGTCGCCTCGCGCCGGTCGGGGGAATCGGACGCGCCGACGAACCGGCGCGCCACAGCCACCGACTCGGCATCGAAAGCGATCCAGAAGCAGAACGCGGCTAGAGGAAGCTCGGCGACGAGCGCCTCGACCGCGGCCCACGCGAGCTCCGTGCCGGGCCGCGACGTGAGCGTGTCGAACCAAGCGTCGCAGAGAAGTAGCGTGCCCGCGATCGACGCGAAGATCGGCAGGTTGGTCGACAGCCGCACGAGGCCGAACACCGTCGCCGCGACGGCGAGTCCGATCCCGATGTCGAGCCCCGGCCACACGATGTCCCAGTGGACGGATTCGTGCTGCGACGGCAGGCTGATGCTCAAGTACACCGTCCACGGCAGTAGCGCGACCGCGACGCCGCCCATGATCACGAACGCCCAGTGCCGGAACCGGAGGAGGCTCCGCCCGGCTGCCAGCTGCGAGCTCAGCTCTCGGCCTCGACCGTCACGCGCCGCCTCGGCTTCGGCAGCTGGCCCTCGGCCCACATGACCGCGAGCCCGGCCCGGGGCAGTCCCAAGGCTCCCTCGTAGAGCAGGTAGCGGGGCTCCCAGCGCGGGAAGAACTTTGCATTGAAGCGGTAGAGGCTCTCGATCTGGAAGAAAGGATTGCCGAGCGCGACGAGCCGGCCCGCGAGCCGCTCGAAGGGGCCACGCGGGCCATGCATGACGCGTGCGAAAGCCGCGAAGTTGAGCGAGATCTCCTCGACCCCGGCCTCCCCCAGCGCCTCGACGGCACGGACGACCAGAAACTCCATCAACCCGTTCGGCGCCTCCCGGTCACGCCGCATCGAAGAGAGCGACATCGCCGCGCGTCCGTACGAGGGAACTAGATGGAGGAAGCCGCGGATGCGCCCGCCGGTATCGCACCCGAGCAGGACGACGCCGCCGGCGTCCCTTTCGGTGCGGAGCGAGTCCATCGACATCGAGAAACCGCGCTCGGCCGCGCCGGCGAGCCAGCGCTCCGTCACTGCCTCGAGCTCGCATAGGGTGCCCTCGTCGAGCTGGGACACCTCGGCCAACTCGGCCGAGTAGCCGCCCTTCTCGAGCCGAGCGACGGACTGGCGGACCTTTCGGATCGCCCGACCTTCGAGCGAGAAGCTCCCAGTCTCTACGACCGCCTCGTCGCCGATGTAGAGGGCGCGTAGCCCGGCCTGCCGCCAGAGCGGGACCAGGGCCTCGCTGACCCCGCTTGCGGCAAGCTTCAAGCCTCGCCGCTCGGCGTAGGCGACAGCCTCGGAGACGAGCCGTGGCAGCGCAGCAGGCGGCCCGACCGGGTCGCCCGAGCAGAGCAGGACGCCGTTCTCGATCCGATAGGCGAGAAAGGCGCTGCCCTCCCGGTCGAACAGGTACTGCTTGTCCCTGCGGAGCTTGAAGAACGCGAGGGTGTCCGTGCCGTACCGGCGGACCAGCTGCCTCGCCGCGCGACGGGCCTCGGCGTCCGGAAGGCTCCTCGGCGCTGCGAGCGGCCTGAAGACAAGGTAGGCGATCGTGAGCAAAGCGCCGAGCGCGAGCAGGGAGACGGCCAGCGGCAGCCGTCCGACGTCGTCACGGAACGCGAGCGGGCCGGGCTGCCAGATCACGGCGTCACCGGCGGCGCGGAGAATCTGCCCGAACGACGCATCGTTCGGCGCCGCTAACGCGACCGAGGTCACGATCAGAACCGCGGTGCCGGCCATCACCACAGGAACACGCAGAAGCGCCGAGCGCAGACCGACCGGATCGTGACGGACGTGAAAAGCCCCTCGGCCGAACCAGAGGAGGCCCGCGGCACCGAAGCTCCACAGCGACTCTTCGAAGTCGAGACCTTTGACGAGGTTAAGCACGCCGAGCGCGAGGAGCAGGCCGACCGCCACGTTGAGCGCGCCCCGACGACGCCGGTAGAGATAGAACGCTGTCACGATCAAGGCCGCCGCGGCGGGCAGCGCGAGCGCATGGAAAAGACGGATCTCGTCCAACGACTCGACGTTCCTCAGCAAGAAGCGATGCCGCCAGCCGGAGTTCGGCGTCGCTGCCGAGACGAGGTTGACGATGCCCGCAGTGAACGCCGCGAGCGCCGCGAGCGCGGGAAGCGAATCGGTCCGGCGCAGTCCCCGCAGCGGCGCCGCCCGCTGATGCAGTCCCATCTGCCACGAGGCTGTATCCCGCTTCGAAGGGACGATGTCGCGCCAGTCCTTCGCGACGAGCCAAACACCCACGAGCGCCGCCAGAGCCGTCGCGAGGGAGAGGTCGACGAGGTCGAAGAACGAGCCGACGACGAGAACGACCAAGACGGTGAGTCCGAGGTGGTACTCGTGGATCCTGCGGCGAAGGACGTAGACCCGCGGTCCGAACGGGTGTCGCTCCAGGCGGAGCATCGTTCCCACACTGTGCCAGGGAACCTGGACCGCGGCCAGGCGGATCAGACAGAAGCGGGCGTCGAGCCGGCTTCGCCTGGCTGCACGAGGCCGCATTCGTAAGCCATCACGACCGCTTGGACGCGATCGCGAAGGTGCATCTTCATCAGGACGCGCGCGACGTGCGTCTTCACCGTCGTTTCGCCGACGACGAGGCTCTGCGCGATCTCGGCGTTGGAGAGACCGCGGGCGATCAGCTTCAACACCTCACGTTCTCTCGGCGTCAGCTCCTCGATCTCGGGCGGAGCGGTCCGGACGTCGTTGGGGGGATGGCGGACGAACTCCTCGATCACGCGCCGGGTCACCGACGGTGCAAGCAGAGCGTCGCCCGAGCAAACGGCGCGGATGCCGTCGACGAGCTGTTCGGGCGGCGCGTCCTTGAGCAGGAAGCCGCTCGCACCGGCGCGGAGAGCCTCGTACACGTACTCGTCCATGTCGAAGGTCGTCAGCATCACGACCTTCGACTCGACGCCTTCGGACGCGAGCAGGCGTCTCGTCGCCTCGATCCCGTCGAGCTCAGGCATTCGCACGTCCATCAGCACGACGTCGGGCTTGAGCCGGTAGGCCTCGGTGAGCGCCTCCTTCCCGTTGGCCGCCTCCCCGGCGACGTCGATGTCCTCCTCGGCGTCCAGGATCATGCGGAAGCCGGTGCGGACGAGCGCCTGGTCGTCGACGATCAGCACACTGATTCCCGTGGATTTCTGGGCAGCTGCCGCACCGTCGTCGTCTGTCACCTCGTGGCGGTCTGCAAGCCGCTTCGAGCCGCGGCCTCCCTCGTCGATTCGAAGGTCGGGAAACTCCGCCGGGAGGTCGGGGGCAAGCAGCTGGTAGATCCGCACGGGGCGGTCGAAGTCCTTCAGGGTCCGGGGCCCGAGATCCGAAAAATCGAGCTCGCCGAGCTCTTCCTCGTCCTCGAGCAGCGCTTGCGTCGTTTGCGACAGGAGCACCTGTCCCCCATGCGCCGCCGCGCAGATGCGAGCGGCTCGGTGGACGGCGAGACCGAGGTACTGGTCACCCCTCACGGTCGCCTCACCCGTGTGGATTCCGATCCGGACGCGCATCTCCGTCTCCTTGGGCCACGGATGGGAGGCGAGCGCGCGCTGCGCCTCCACGGCGGCGCCGACCGCATCCTTCGGTTTCCGGAAGGCGATGAAGAACGAGTCGCCCTGAGTGTTGATCTCGTGACCGCCGGCGTCCTGGAATGCAGAGCGCAGCAACCGCTCGTGGTCGGCCATCACATCCGCGTAGCGGTCTCGCAGTCGCCGCACCAACTCGGTCGAACCCTCGACATCCGAGAAGAGGAAGGTGACGGTGCCGGTAGGGAGCTGGGGCATCACTCGCTGTTCATCGGGAGACGGGCGCGCACCTCATAGCCACCACCTGCGAGCGGCCCGGCGTTGAGCTCTCCGCCGACGACGGTAATCCGCTCGCGGAGCCCGACAAGGCCGTGACCGCCCCCATCCCCGCCGCCTTTGCCGTTTCCGTCGTCCGCGACGACGAGCTCGACCTCCCCGTTGCCGTAGCGAACGAGAACCTCGGCCCGATGGGCTTGAGCGTGTTTGAGCGTGTTCGTCAGCCCCTCTTGAACCAGCCGGTAGGCGGCCAGGTCGACACTCGCCGGAAGCTTCGCTGCCTCCCCCTCCACCTTTAGGTCGACGTTGAGGCCGGACTCTCGCACCTGGTCGACGAGTTTGTCCAGATACTGAAGGCTCGGCTGCGGGGCAAGCGCAGGCGCTTCTTCGGGCCGCCGCAGCACTCCGACCAGCCGCCGCATCTCGGCGAGCGCCTCGCGGCCGGTCTGCTCGACGATGAGTAGGGCTTCACGCTCGCGCTCCTGCTCGGGCCGGAGCAGCCGCCGCACCCCCGAGGCCTGCACAGTCATGACGCTGACGCTGTGTCCGACCACGTCGTGTAGCTCGCGGGCGATGCGAGCCCGCTCCTCGGCGACTGCGGCTCGCGCGCGCTCCTCGCGCTCGCGCTCGAGACGCTCCGCGCGTTCCTCTGCCTGCCGGTACTGGCTCAGCTTCGCGCCCAGGGCATTCCCGGTGAGCCACACGATCGTGAACAGGACGCCTATGAAGAGGAAGTCGCTGGCGCCCTGGGTCGGGTGGTTGTGGGTGACGATCGCGGCAGCGCCGAGCGCGATTCCCAAGCCGGACACCGCCTGTCGCCGTTCGGGGAGCATGCCGAACAGGAACGAGCATGTGAGGACCGCCAGGAAGATGGCGAACGGGAAGGTCACGAGACGTCCCTCGAAGAACGAAACCGCGGCCGCGTAGATGAAGAGTGCCGCCGGCGCTCCGAACGGGAACCGCCGTCGCGCAAGCAGCGGGAGGAAGAGCAGAACCGTTAGCGGGATGAGCACCCATAACGATCCGGTCGGGGCGTCCTTGTTGTGAACACGGCCGAAAGCAAGCTCGAGCGAGGCTTCGAGCACGCCCAGCAGAACGACGACGTCGAAGCCGTACCGCCGGATCAACGGCCAGGCCCGGCGCGCGAGGCTCGTGATGCGCGTCGTCATGTCTCGAAGGTAGTCCACCGCCGCCAGAGTGTCGTCGTCCGGGAGGACGACTTCAAGATCGTCCGCTGGGACGACTAGAAATCGGGCCGCAGGCCGACGAAGCACATCGGGCGGGCTCCTAGCGTGGGAAGCGACGCAACCTACGACCGAAGGAGCCACCATGAATGCAGTAGCAGCGGCGCTCAGCGACGAGCGCGTCTTGCTCGACCACAGCCCGCCGGCGGTCGCCGCCCACGAGATCGCGCGGCGCTACGGCGAGGATGAGACCGCCGTCGACGCCCTCCGAGGCGTCTCGCTCGAGGTCCCCCGCGGCCAGCTGACCGCCGTCATGGGACCCTCGGGCTCGGGCAAGTCGACGCTGATGCACATCCTGGCCGGCCTCGACCAGCCGACGAGCGGCTCCGTCGAGATCGACGGAATCGACATCACCGCCCTGAAAGACAACGAGCTGACGAAGCTCCGCCGCACGCACATCGGCTTCGTCTTCCAGTTCTTCAACCTGCTCCCGATGCTGACGGCGGAGGAGAACATCGTCCTGCCGCTGACGATCTCCGGCCGAAAGCCCGAGGCCGCGTGGCTGGAGCAGCTGCTCGCGAGCATGGGCCTCGAAGACCGGCGGAAGCACCGCCCCGCCCAGCTCTCGGGCGGCCAGCAGCAGCGGGTGGCGATCGCCAGGGCGCTCGTCTCCAGACCGACCGTTCTCTTCGCCGACGAGCCGACCGGAAACCTCGACTCGGCCATGAGTGGCGAGATCCTCGAGCTCGTCCGCCGCTCGGTTGATGAGCTCGGCCAGACGACCGTCATGGTCACCCACGACGCCATGGCCGCAACGATCGCGGACCGCGTTTTCTTTCTCGCCGACGGCCGGATCGCCAAATCACTCGCCCGGCCGACGCAGGCCCAGGTGGTCGACGCGATCCAGGAGGTGGCCGGACTATGACCCGCGTCGCGCTCAAAGGGCTCCTCGCCCGCCGTCTCCGGGCCGTCCTGACGGCGCTGGCGATCGTGCTCGGCGTCGCAATGGTGAGCGGCAGCTTCGTCCTCACCGACACGATCTCGAAGGCGTTCGACACGATCTTCACCAGCTCGTACAGCCACACGGATGCGGTCGTCAGCGGCAAGAAGCTCGTCGACTACTCGAACGGCGGCAACGCGACCGTCTCGCAGCAGGTGCTCGAGCGAGTCAAGCGGATGCCGGACGTCGAGGCGGCTTCTGGCGCGTTGATCGACCTGAACGGCGACTCGACGCACGCGACCCTGATCGGCCGCGACGGCAAGGCGATCCAATCGAACGGGAACCCCACCTTCGGCTTCGGGATCGACCCCTCGCAATCCCGCTTCAACCCGCTGAAGCTCAAGTCGGGCACGTGGGCGACCGGGCGGAATGAGGTCGTCATCGACTCGGAGACCGCGAAGAAACACCACTTCGAGGTCGGGGACACAATCGGCGTCGCCGCCAGCGGCCCGAAGGAGCAGTTCCAGATCGTCGGCACCGCGACCTACGGGGACGTGAAGTCGCTTGGCGGCGCAACACTCGCGATCTTCTCGATCCCGACCGCGCAACGGCTGCTCGACCTCCACGGCTACTCCGTGATCTCGGTCGCGGCCAAGCCCGGCGTCTCGTCCGGCACGCTCGTCTCGGAGCTCAAGAACGGCCTGCCGCCGACCGCGCAGGTGCGAACGGGAAAGGAGCAGGCGAACGAAGACAAGAAGGGTGTCGC
>Ga0193730_1000198_pt1 | contig 19175 bp, 20 predicted proteins | sample U1a1metaG_FD_144919 | JGI IMG/M metagenome (GOLD analysis project Ga0193730, IMG submission 144919) | Soil microbial communities from a riparian zone of the East river system, Colorado, United States - U1a1 | ecosystem: Environmental > Terrestrial > Soil > Riparian zone | place: USA: East River...
TACACCGACGTTTGCCTCTCCCTCGTCCCCGCTAGGTCCGAGGTGCCGTCCAGGCACCCCCTAGCACACCGGGAGCTACCATCTTTAGATGGGTCCTAAACTTATTTCTAAACTGGTAACTTAAATATTTAATTAAAACCAACATTTAAATCACTATAGAATTTCAAGTATAAACATGGCTTCAAACATTGGTGCAAACTTCAAGTGTGGCTGAACATTTTAGTGACATTTAATTATCATTCCAAACTTCAAGTTTAAACTAGTTGATAATAATGTCCACAACTTGAGATTTTGTCCACAATTTAGATGCAATCCGAACTTGAAATTCTAAACCCGAATGAAACATACAGTAAAACTTGAAATTCTGACAACCATATAGATTATAACTTTTACTTCAAATTTAGGTTGACATTTGAGCATCTTCTTAAACAGGAAGCGAAACTTGAAGTTTCGAGCAGATCTAAACTTCAGGCGATGATTACCCGCTCCCCACCCGCTCATCGCCCACTCATCGCCCACTCATCGCCCATACATCACCCACTCATCGCCCATACATCACCCACTCATCACCTTGATTCAGGCAAAATAAAACACTGAACGTACTTGTCCTTCAGATGAGCTCAACGACCACGTATTATTGTTCTAAACTAATCGGGAAGCAAAATCTAAACTAATCGATGACTGCTCATTGACCTGTTATCCTCCCACCACTTAAATTGTAACACACAACTAATCCTATCCTGCGATTCAGCTGGGAAGAAAAAGAAGGAACAGAAATACATACCTTTGAGAGTGAGAGGACAACAACATCTTCCAAAGAAATACGGTATCGAGCAAAGTGGCACATCACCTCGTCAACTTTCACCACCTCGAGCCCTGTTGCCAGTTTAGCAGAATGCAATCTAGCGGGGAAATGCGGATAGTGCCTGAAAGGATCCACGGCTCCATCGCGTAAGGGAAGCTGACGTCGCATGGCAAAAACCATGCGTCCATCCAAGGAAAAAATGTGCTCGATGCAGCCAGGTTGGGGTGGCGAGGTTCTGTCGCCATTCGGATAGAAATAAATGAGGCTGTTACCAACGTGTGTTGAAGACCGAGTATACGTGACATGGTTATGTCGAAGCCGTGCACGCAATAAAGTGGTGCGCGTCTTCACAAATGACTTCAAGTCACGTGGAACTGGAGTTGAGGTGTCGTCTTCATCTGGCAGGTCTTCATCGTATGTCTCATGCAAAGGGGCATATGCCTTATCAAAAAGCCGCTTGCATTCCTGGATAGCTGGCACACAGTCACCCCTAGCAAGCCAGCGTTTTAACGTGGAGGCTCGAAGGAAGGATTTGAGTATGGTATGTTCCAGCTCCCCTGAAGGTACATCAGAAGGCGGTTTCAGAGGGCCAAAAAATGCAACCTACCAAATTTGTGGTTGTGGGGTTGGCGTTGGATGATACCAATGAGGCGCTCAAATGGAAAGCACCACCATGAGTGTACAGGGCCGAAGAGGAGCAAAAAATCGTAGATATGCAGAGCCATGTGATTATTTGGATGGTGGTGGGTATGCGTATGTATATCGGTGAGCTCTCTGACCCACGTTGCCATGTAGGTACGGTATAATTCAGCGCGTTCTCGACTTGTCGTCCGCCGGCATACTATGATAACAGCAGAGACAAGGGCCATAGTGTGGTCTAAAATTCGACGAAATTTCGCTGCTTCGTCAGGCGTTGGATGCGGTGACCCCTCTCCCCAAAGGAGGATAAGAGCAATAGGTAGATAGATAGTTATCATAGTGCGCCATTCGTCAGCTTTGAGGGTGCCTGCAGCCGCATCCCCAAAATTGTGGGGCACCGAGTTGAGCCACGATGGAGTGTCTGTATCCCTCACTACATCCCTAATATGCTGGAGAACAGGAGGTGTCGCGATCTTTGGCAGTGGAGTATGGCTCGCTTCCATAGGTTTAAGTTTCCGCTGCGTCATCAACATCAGTCCACGGGAAACAACTACATGATACTTGGCACTTACCCAGTCAACGAGAGCCTCAGCATAGTGAATTTTTTGGACTATACGATGCGTAGGATGCAGACCAAGGTCGTCACATACCCACTTAAGGGGAGGCTTATTCTTATGGAGCAGCCTCTGTTCCAAGGTCGTCATGCTTGCCTCAATGTCATTCTCATCATCATCTTGCACAGCGGCCACAAGAAGTTTGTGGATAGCCACTACTTGTTTGATATCCTTTTCCGTCATTCCACTGTTATCCGCTAGCCGGAAATCATGACCAAATGCCGATGGAACTTCAGGTTTGGCCTTCGCTGATGTGGTTGTCAGAATGAGCGCAAAACGAGCTTGAAATTCAGCAAGCCCTCCAAGGACGCAATGCATCGAATCTACAACTAGCTGCCGAGGAGGATCCCAGTAGGATAGTCGCCAAAGCTCGGAGTAGCGTATGCCATGCTCTTTGAATAGCTTTTTCTGCTCCGTTGAAGAAGACGCATCCCTCCACTGTTCAGCATACTGTCGTAATGTGTCCTTATCAAGTCGCTTCCAGTCCTGATGATGGAAGTCGGTCCGTCCAAGGGTAGTCAAGTGATAGCAACTGCAGACTGTACAATAGTGATGACTTTTCGGAGGAGAGGTTGCAGATACTTTTCGCGCAGCTATTAAATCGTTAACAGCGGCGGCGACGGCACTACGAGTTATACGGCCTTGTGGGAACGTAGCGGTTCGCGAAAAACGGATTCCACGTTCGAACGCAGGTACCAAATCATCCACGAGAGGCCGCAAGTAATGGTTAATGTCTGTGAGGTGAGGCTCTCGGGGGCCGGGGATTATTCCAGCTAGATACATATACTCTGAATCATGACGCATGTGAACCGGTAGGTTTAGACATGACATTGATATGACCCCACAAGAGGTACTTGCACCACGGAGGCTCAAGCCGTCAACATTGAAAAAATCTACATTCAAAGCGAATAGATAGCGTCCTTCCGACCCTCTGTCAACGAACAACTTTCCCTTCTCGTGTCCCTCGAAACTCCTTACGAAGTCGGCCTCGAAAACGTTCTTGACAAACTCAGGTTGATCGGGAGACTCCTTCAGGTCATCACAGATCTTGTCCATCATCTCTTCGATGTCCTTGTTAGCAAGTAAACCGGCCAGATAGTCTTGAAACTCGTGGTAGACGAAGGTTTTGATGGGTTTCTTGTCTTCGTCGAGCAAGGCGTGGTTGCATCCGTCTGATTCAGGTATTGGTTTGTTGGTGCACCGTTTAGGATAAACACGGCCATGCGGCTTATAAGTGCAGTGGCATGCCGGACAAACTGCATAGATTGTAGTGCGGCCATCAAGGTTGAACCGTGACAGGGCTTGTTGGATGGTGAGTGGAATTTGTTTCAAGATATGTTCGTCCGTTGGCCTTAGGGGTCCACCTTTGTGCTCAAAGGCCTTGCGAATAAGAGTATGTATAAGACGCATCACAAGATCGCCCGCTTGCCGACCGACATGCATGATGACACTGCAGACGACCCCAATGAAGATTGCAACTTGTGCCAACTCGCCAGTGCGATTGATTGGGTCGTCGAAGTGATGCTCTGGCGAATACATCAGAGTTGGAAAAAAAGAAACGTAGACAAGTAGACGCTTACTAGTGTCAAAGTCAATGGGACCCTCGATTTCGTAGGGCATGGTATTCCTAAGTTCCACGACACGAGCCTCTAGCTGCTCCAGCATCTCGGACACTTGATTCTGATGCTCGGCGACGGACTCCACGCTGCGTCCCACGTCAAGGCCAGAACGCAGGTCGATGAGCTCAGACTCCAAAGAACAGAGCGTCTCATGTGACGTTGTCGGCGCCAATTTCGCCATGGAAGTACTAATACGCAATGTGATGGCATCGAGCACTTCATGTGCTCGAGTGCTCCGTCGATCACGGTCCTGCTTCCTCGCACTTCGGTTATAAGGGAGTGGGCGAGTAGGCGGTAAAGAAGAATCAGATGGTGGGAGAGAGCAGGCCGAAATGCGGTCTGTCGCATTTGACAAGGGGCTTTCGCTAGCATCTTCGACAACTCCGTGAGTAGCAGATGCATCAGCATCGGGTGAGAAGGCCAGACGCTCGAAGGCATCAACAAGGTCTGTTATGTCTGGTACACCTGAAAGATCGGGAAACCGATCGCTACTGGATTGTTGAAATTCCTCGCGAGAAGTGAAAAACTTGCTTGGTTGATCAGGCACATTTGGTCCGTCGTCAGTCAGTGTAGCTAGAGTAACTTCGGCTTCCAGCCTTGCGTGAAGTTGAGCGCGCTCAGAATTGAGGCGAACCTGGTGAGCACTAAACTCCGCGCGCGAAAATGGCCTTCCCTGCGGTCCATGTGATGACTGACATTCAGAACAAGAGCAGCGCGAAAGACTGGACGGAGAAGAACGGGCGGGCATCGAATTAAGAGATGTCTAATTCACAGCAGATAACCAAATGTGTGATGAGGGCGATGTAGGCCTTGACAGACTCGTTGGTGCTTGACACCGGCGAGTGAGGTTGAAGGAGTTTGCGATGCCTTCGCAGACTCGCTGGTGCTTGACACCTGCGAGTGAAGTTGACGTAGGCGATGTAGGCGTTGCCCTTGTTGTCACGGGCTGACTTTTAATTTCAAGGCAGAGCAAACAGGCGACAAGACAGGTCAGGTGATGATTAATGATTACCCGCTCCTCGCTCACTCATCACCCATACATCACCCACCTTTAATATGATTCAGGCAAAATAAAAGACTTGTTCTTCGGATGAGCTCAACGACCACCGTCTACTCAACATATACAATTAAAAGAGGGTCACAAGCGTCCATACATGATTGGTAGGTTTAACAGTGCAAGCTACGTATGCCGGAATACAAAGAGGGACAGAAGAATGTAAAAGATACAACGATGATTAATGATTATGCTACGGTGCGACGCCGCTTGTACCGCACGGTTACTTCGGTCACGACTTTGGCTTCAGCCTCCCTTTTTCGCTTCAAGTCCTCCTTTTCCTTCGAGAGTAAGTTGCGAGTGAGACAGTCCAGAATTTTCTTCGTTGCGTCAGATTTAGTGAGGTCGTCCAAAGCCACAATCGCGACGGGGTGGTCACCCTCGTCTTCAACATCCTCCGCATGGACATGCGGTATGGCCGGATGGGAAATGAGCACACGGAGAACACTATGCGTCCCAGCCATGGCGGTGCGATGGTCCAAATGGTCCAGACCCTGCAGAATGCGTTCGTACACAACTGTATCCTTCGTCACCCTGGTCTCCTGCTCCTTCGCCTTCTCCTTCTGCTTCTTCCGCTTCTCCTTCCGCTCTGCCGCACTCGACTCGGTTGTATCATCTTCTACTGTTTGACGCTGCGTCAAGAGGAACTCAGGAATTGTTGTACGCAACGCATCCTTGCAGTCTGATGGTGGCATATATTTTTTTGTGTTGTGCTTTACCTGCCCCAATACCCAAATCAATGTTCCATCATCCAACAATAGCGCCAAAGCGAGGTCTGGTCCCACGAGGTATGGCGGGAAGCAGAATGGAATGCGATCTGGATCGTGGACCCAATCAGCGAACTCCTTCGAAGTCTGAGGGCTATGGCCATGGCGGTAAGTGGTCCCTCTTAAGGGTGACGACAAATCGACGAAGTGCATTTGAAGTCGCCCATTGACTCTCTTCAGCGCAACTAAGCGCGCTGAGCGATGGAAAAGAGGACGATCTGCGCCGACGAATGTGAAAACTTTGGATAATGGGGTGAAGGCGGAGAACTGGAAACCTAAGAGGAAGGCAGCAAGAGGGTCCATTCCGATCCCTCTTATGGCGTTGCTGTCGGGCGTGATGCGTTCATTGAGGAAATATTCATGAGTCCAAGAAGAGTTCTGAGAGAAATAGTTCGAAACCGCGAGAAGCGCGAGAGGTTCATCAGCTTTGATATTTCTCATATCAACGAATCGCGCAACGCCAAATTCGACCAGTTTCTCGCTGTCTTCGCCTAGCATCCTCGGTCGTCCAGTTATGATATAATCAAAGATAACAGCAGCAATTAAGTGACGTAGTGCATCCTCTATTTCTCGACGCTTAGTTATACGAGGCTGAACAACAGGTACTTAGAAACACTCGCACCTCGTTCCAAGTTCTTAAAATCAAGACCGATACTTTTCACTGGGATTAGTTCGATGGCAGGCTCCTTTTCGACATGTTCCGTTGCATCCGATGGTTGGTACATAGTCATGCCCGTGATGTATCCGTTCAGTATTCGATGGGGAGACTTGAAGCCGGCGGCAAGGAGACGAGCGACATAAGAGGCAGTGAAACGATGTCTGGGGATGGGATGATGAGCGCGTACTCCGAGAACAAAGCTAACATTGCACACCTGCCATGCAACCAATACTCCATCCTAAGCATCAAATCCTGCCCTGCTTCAGTGTACAAGAATCCGGGGGGTACGTATTGCTCGACATAGGCCCTCTGATCATCCCGTCCGTCAAATGCGCCTGTATCTGTTATCACTACATGGGACGTAACAAGTTCTTTTGATACCGCTGAACCCAGGATAATTTCGATGTCGCTCATGGAGGGGCCAGTGCCAGACACAGTAATAGGCATAAAACCGCGCCACGCCAGGATCAGCTCACGTAAAACCGGGCGTGGGGTATCTCCGTCAGCCGACTTGAACTTGCTTTGCAACATGTGGGCCATGTATTGCGCTTCATCGATGACACAGAGCATATCGTTGATTGCGTGACCCAACAAAGTAGCGATTTCCACACCAACTTCATGTATTTTCATTACGAGGTTATCGAGATCCATCCGTAATGTCAGGGATTTAGACAATAGTTCGAAGACATCCTCTCCCAGTAATGTAATCGGGGCAGCTTGGATCAAAAACCATTGCTCCCTGTGTTCGGCAGTAATGCCGCCAGGTTGAGCAGCGGCACCTTCCAGAAACAACTGCAGAATCAACACGCGAGAAAGTAAGAGGTGACAGAACCAACGGTGGACGTAGTTACAATTTTGCTCCAAAATATCCTGGAAATCGTCGGGGGGCAGGTCCCTCAGACGTCCGCAGGAAAAAAAATCATTTAAGAGGCCGAACATATCGCTTGAACCAATGCCATCCCCAGAGCGAGCAGTGAAATAGAAGCCCCAACGCCTAGTAAGTCCTTCAAAAAGGATACGCGTGTTCCCAGAACCGGAGGTATTGCAAAGAAATTTTACCCTTGAAAATAATAAAATGGCAGAATGTCAAGAGTATCAAGACACTCACGAATCCTTTGCATCAGCAAGCTTCCGAAGACACTCAGCGTGAGCAGGGGAGCAATTCCGAAGGTTGTGGAGTAAGAGTGCTGGTAAGGGATCATCTGGCGAGAGCTTGGGCAGTTTCAGGTTACTGATGAACTTTCGAACATCGTCGCTGGCATGAGGAGGAGCTTCAAAGATGGGAAGGTGCGGCTTCGTCTTGAAATAAACGTCGATCTTATCCCTAATCGATGATAGAAAAACCTGGACTATCTCCTCGTCGGTGGCCAGAGTCTGCGCGTTGCTGATCTGGCGCGTGTCAATGTGGAATTTGTTCAACTCCCGAATTTGCGCATAACTTTTCTTCTCGTTACAGGCGTTTAGAAGGGAAAGTATGGATGGATCGGGTTTCAACCGGTTGTAATCGATGGGCCATGTGGTAGAATATTCCTGCTCACAGCGGCTCAGGACCACCATCAATACGTCCTTGGCATTCCCAGCATGCACCGCACCTGGCTCCGTTATCCAAGATGGAAGATCCTCATCAAGCCGCTTATGAACCTCGGGTGTAAGGAAGTGTGGCATGGTGCACCGAGTACGGAGATGGATGATCTGGTGAGTGGTGTGTGGGGAAAGTGCAAAGTCACCAGCGGAAATGGTGCTACGGGGTGTTTAGCTGGCGAACAGTTCAAGGAGATACCAAAACTCACTAGTGCTTAGCGATGATTTGCTATGGGAGCGCTTGGATGGCGCGAACAGTTCAAGGACGAAACCTCACTAGTGCTTAGCACCGGTGAGTGGTCGGAAACCGACGATTTGCTATGGGGAGCGTTTGGATGGCTGGCGAACAGTTCAAGGACGAAACCTCACTAGTGCTGAGCACCGGTGAGTGGTCTGAAACCTATTGGGAGCGCGTGGATGGCTGGCGAACAGTTCAAGGACGAAAACTCACTAGTGCTGAGCACCGGTGAGTGAGGGAAACAGCGACCACCGAGTCAGTTGACGATGAGAGCTCAACTGGAAATTCGGGCGGGGCTTGAATTTCAGACAATTAAATCGATGCCATGGCGGAGCTCAAATTTTCAGACAAGTAAAGAAACATGCATGCGATTTCATTGATGGAAACTATAATCCATTAGATACTGGAAAGCAGCCAACTCATTGGAAACAGACAGCTTTTTAGTTTTCCGATGAACTTTCAAGCTGTGGTTCCACTCGGAACTGCTCTTAAGGTCAGCTGAGCCACTGCGAATACTCTCAAGGCGCCTTTGGAACCAATGTTCTGCGGCAGGCGACCAATACCCTACATTCATTGAGCTCCTCATCCACACCGAATGCTTCGGCCACCAGGAGGAATGGGACGCCTGGGACGACTGGCCTGCCAACAAAGTTAGAAAAGGTGCGAGGCTGACCACGAATGAAGTTACCAGTAAAAATCTTGTACACCCCACATATCATGTCCAGCTCATCTTCGGAGAGGTCATCATCCCAAAGGATCTGGTTATTTGGGCAGGTCAAAGCATGACCATGATAACACACATCAGCCGTGGGGCCGGTGAGAACATCCCCAGGCGAGAGGATTTCTTTTACAAGACGCCACACAATGCCCCCTTTCAACAGGGCGGCGCGCGAATGTTGCTCACTCTCGCAGAAAGCGCGTCGGATGGTCTCATATTCAGCATAGTCAACGGAATCCGGTCGATAACCGACCTCGCGGTAGCCAAGCACAACAGGTTCACGAGAAGATGAAACTTCGCCATCAGGAAGAGGCCCGGGGACACGAGTTGTGAAGGGAATACCCAACCGGAGTAGCTGGCGGATGATATCTTCGACATGTGGCCCCCACGACTCTCGGAGACATTGGAGAGCTGTGGCAGCATCTGGAACAGCAAGTTGGAAAGGGTGATGGTTTGAATGGATGTGTTCAAGGAAGAAAAGGACTTGTTTATCGATATGTCGTGGGCTTACTCGGATGACGCGGGTCTTGTTGCCCAAAAAGTGGGCGGAGCCCACATTGAGGTCCCAAAGCAATCCTGGTACATGGCCGTCGTTGAGAAGGGTCGATACGAAGTCACTGAGAGGGGCCTGAATTGCTGAAGGGACGTCGTTTTGAGGAAGATCATATGCCATAGCTTGACAGATATTGATCCAAGGTGGTGGCACTGCCTCTAGTCTGCGGTACGATGTACCTGACGTAGCACATACGAAACCAAAACGGCTGTAGGCCCACCTGAGTAGGTTGATGTTGTCAGTACCCGCATGGGCAACCTCATGGTCAAAGACGGCAATGAGGTCATCTTTATAACTCGGCGGGCAAGGGGATGAGGGAGGGTATTGAGGGGGTGCTGCAGGGGTTTGTGGTCGTTCTTCGGGCCACATACCGTCGTCGTCGTCATCATCAAATTCATTGTCAATGGTACTATCAGGATCGAACTCAGTGCAGACATCCCACTCATTCCGGAAAGCGTTGTAAATTTTCTGGCTGTTGCCATACGTATCCCACCACTGATCAACTTCTCCCCGGTTTGCCCTCGTTCGAATGCGAAATCCATCGACATCCATCCAGATAAAAACTACCGGACCCCTTCTTCCGGGTGCTAGGCAGTGTTCTTGAGCTTGCACACGTTGCAGACGACTTGCACGATCAGCTGGCGACTCGTTCTGTTCCCTTTTAGCATGGTCCACGGCTGCTCTGGCAAAGAATTGCCGCCATGTTTCTCCCCTCCGCTGACGGCTGTAACGCTCTGGCTCGGGAAAGTCGGAGGGCGGGGAGTTCGACTCGCGTCGTGGGACTGAGGTTGGTAAAGGTGGTGCATCAGATGGTAGCAGGCGACTGGTCAAAGGTAAAGGGCTGTCGGGCCAAGGAGGTAAAGGGTGGTCAGACCAAGCTGGGTGGTCAGCCCACTCCTCCGCAGCCGTTCTGTAGGACTTAGATAAGAACGACTCGTGGTGATCCGGCGATGACTCCGAGGGGAGGGATTGAGCGACACGAGCATCTGAAAGTTGAGACGATGTTGGACAATACTTTGCTATTTGGCTGTTATCCGCCACAGTGGCAAGGGGGCAGCCATCCTCTCCCCAATAAAACCATAACGGGATACCAGCACGAATAAATGCGGGGACGTGAGCGATAAATGGGCAAAGGGCGACGTTGATGACCATGCCGACCCTCGGGTTGTCCTTGGAAAAGTCACCAACCGGTGAGTTACGGAGGGACTCAACCCATACATTGTGAACGCCATTCTCCGTCAATATTCGAGTCCAACGTGTAGACAGATATAACAGATCATCTGTCGTCTTGGCAAGATAGGCGATAGAAAAGGAACATTGAGCCATGAGCGTGACAAAAGCATCTCGTGAGGTCAAAGCACACCGTTCAGCTTGGTATTTGTGCTTATGTGATCGTAAGTAACCAAAGGTACTCGGCGGTGGGGGGTCAACGGAACCCATGGGCACTAACATGCGCGACGCGGTGTCGAGAACACTTATGCAATGCCTCAGGTTGTTCTCCAATCTAGCCCAGCGCGCCTGGACTTCTGACGCTAGATGCCACCCACCATCGGAATACTGGATGGGCATTGTGGCTAGACGTTGGAATAGATTGCCTTCAAAACGGACTGTTGTGGGGACGAAACCGAGCCACACATATTCTTTCATAGGTAGTGCCAATCTGCGGGCCTGGCGTGGCCACGTAATTCGAGCTTGAAGTTCAGATCGGGGAGGAAGAGGTCCAGCGTTGACAGACGAAAACACGCCATTTTCCTGGATGAAAACCCTTGGCATGATTTGTCGGAGAGGGTGGGTGGCCGAAGCTATGGAATTATGGTGAGGAAACAGTCAAAGGGTAGTGGAAGGGCGAAACTCACTCAGGGGCTGAAGGCCGTGGACAGGACTCGTAGGTGCTTAACACCGACGAGTCAGGATCACAGTGAGAAAACAGGCGACGAGGCAGTGAAAGGCAGGACCACAAGCACTGAATTCGGCAATGAAGACAACTGCAAGTCAAATTGGAAGGAGCGTGCTTGACAGGCTCGTTGGTGCTTGAGACGAGTGAAGTCGATGTAGGCCTTGACAGACTCGTTGACACCGGCGAGTGAAGTTGAAGGAGTTTGCGATGTAGGCTTTGACAGACTCGTTGGTGCTTAACACCGGCGAGTGAAGTTGAAGGAGTTTGCGATGTAGGACAGACTCGTTGGTGCTTGACACCGGCGAGTTCAAGTGATGAGTGCTAAGTCAACAAAGAAATCTCCGAATCTGGACCTTTGTGGAGCGGAGCTTGAATCTTCACATCCCGACAGTCGCTTCAAGTTGATCGTTCAATGACCAACGACCAACTCTCAGTGGTTCAGCCGCTGAGAGTTGGTCAGGCGCTGATCCGTCAACATCCGCCATAAACTCCTTTAGGCTTGTCTTTCGTCTCTTACATGGCTCCCAGCGGTTTTTTTCAAGTTACCTCGTTCCAGTCGCTCTCTGTGGCTCAGCCGTAGAGAGTTAATTCGTACAGCGTGCAGTAGTCATTACTCTACTATCATACCTTTCGTCTCTCTGCGGCGATCTTGAACCACCTGAATTGCTCCTGTGAAACGCACAGCGTCATTCTGCGATAATTTTCACTCTGGCCCTCCAACCATTGTTTATCGTATAACGCTTCGGGTAGCCCGCAGACGGGATGGCGCTCGCTCCTTGTATTTCTGTCTCCTCGAATTCTAGTGACCGGTTTCGATCCTTGGGGCGAAAATATATCAGTATCCAAGAGGCGCTGTTTGTCCAAGATGTCCAGCTCTTTATCGATGTTACGCCTCCACTCCAGCACCTTCACGCGATAGACCGTCTGAATACCTTCAATGCTACTCTCCTCCGAACTCATTCCATCCGGGCCTAGGCGCGTGAGCAACTCTTGCAGCCACTCCCAAAGAGGCAAGTCGTCAGCACTCTCCTTCAGTTCGACCATGCATTCTACGATGTGCACTCGGCAGTCGAATTTCTGCTATGAAGTTAATAACTGTCACGATGACCACGAATCATATGCTCACATTGCGGCGTCGTTGGTTAACCCTTGCGTAGCTTCTACTGAGTTTGTATCTCTCGTTCAGCCTCTCCTCCACATCTACAGGCGCTTCTCGATCTCCAGTCGCCGTGATCCTCGGCTGGGTCGCTGCCCAGTACGACCTCACTCGTTTGACTTTATCTCGTAGCATATCTACGAAATAACGTTCAGATACCTTCGGTAGCCGCCACTGGTCTTCGTCCCCTTTTTGGATCAGTTTCTCTAAAAGAATTTCGATAACCCTTTTGTTCCAAACTGAATCTGGACCACTCCGCATGTCGATGTGTAAGTTACTATGGTCAGGACCGATGCCATCCCCTGCTTCATATTGACGAACATGCGTCGTATCTGCCGACTCGTGCTTCTCGAAGTCTTGGTCCTGTTCGATTTCGAAGACATCCTTAAAGAGATCTCGAACGTGCCTCTGCCCAATTGTAAGCCAATTTTAGATATCCTAGTTTCAGAAACTAACCAGATATTCCAGACGATCCTTTGAATCCATACTATTCTTTTCCCTCAGAAGATCCTCATCAATAGTGGCCTTTCTTCGACGGGAGGCTGTCTTAGTTGACTTCGTGCTTGAGGCGTCTAAGTTATGCATGCGTCTCAGGACCTCCTCCACAGCATCCACGAGTTCGTCACGACCAAACATTGCCTGGTTGTTTCGCAAGGGTGTCGGTCCAGATGGTCCGGGAGTGTCTTGTTCGGGGCCAGTCGATCGTGTCGGACCAGACGGTCCGGGAGTGTCTTGTTCGGGGCCAGTCGATCGTCGTTGACCAGATGACTCCATATTATCCTGGTAGACATGATGTCGTAAATTATAAATACGCCCGTTTTTAACGGTGACAACTCACCTCTCCATAAGCTATTAGAGTGGTCCTACTCGACATGGCTGGCCCACGCCTTGCCTTGCGTCGAAGCTTAGATGTGCTTGGCTGTCCCGACGAAGGCTGTGGATCTTCCGTCGATGTTCTGTTGTCGGACGATACCTGAGGTGCCGCATGTGATCGTGAATCTTGGTTGACCTGGGGCTGCGATTTCCGTTGGTTGCCTCGGCCAAAGTTTCAAATCATGCAGTGAATGCTCACCTTCTGCAGCAATCTTTGATACTGCTGTTCCAGTGCAGCTACGCGGTCTTGCTGCTCAGCCTATCCCAACAATATATCGCCGGCTGTCCTGAAGTTCAGATTTGCCACTTACCTGCGATCGTGCTAGCTTCAACTTCATCTCCTGCAATTCCTCCGTCCGCTTAAGGATTTCTGCCGTCTTCGCGGCAACTGTATGATCACTGTCTGCATGTGCCCGATTCATACCTTCCGTATGTGCCCGATTCAGACCTTCCATATACATCTGGTCCCTCTGTAGCGTTGCTGCAGCATAAGACGCTCGATCAGTTGCCTGTTGGCCGAGAAACGATGCCTCCATCTGCCGTGCGCGTTCGTCCTGCGCTTTGGTCAGCCTCTGCAGTTCTGCTTTTTGCGCCGCAATCTCGGCTTCGTAGACCTAAGTTCTGGTTAGCCAATATACGTCATTATGAATTCCATTTGTAACCTACCAGGGAACGTTGGCGAGATTTTGCCAGAACAGATCGTTGCTTTTCCTGAAATAGTTCGCGCAACTGAACGGATTTGTCCACTTCGATAATCCGCCGTTTAGTGTCCTGGTTCCACAGCAAGTCAGGTCATGCGATGATCTCAATGGTTGGCGTACGGCTTACATTTGTGGTTGTGTGTCCCTCCCCTTCGTCTTCCTGGCCATATCGCTTTTTCAAGCGTTCTGCTGCCTGGAGCTGAACTGTCTTAGTGTTCCGGCCGTCTTTGTCGATGATCAATGATATTTTGTTGGCCGTATGCGTTCCACCGGGTTGGGAGTCGGGACGAGGGTAGATGACTACGTCGTCCAAGTCGTTCGATGATTCGTCGTCGGTGAGCATCTCAATATCAAGCTGTTCTTGGGTATAATTAAGCAAGCCAGCGCTATTTTCAATGGGTGCCAGCGACTGCGACTCTCCTAGGCTTAACCCAGAAGAGTGATTGAATGGGGTTGACATAGTGTTGCAAACGCAGTCAAGGGCTTACTTATATGTTTATGAACATCTGACTCCGCCATTCAGAATCTTCTCCTTAACTCATCGCACAATAGACGCTGATTTGGGTCTATTGTCATTGCAGTATTCGGCTACCCTTCGGAGGGATCCCCTAAATGCTGGTACCGATATTCGGCACTCATTGATCGTTGCACAGTGGATAACCGCCGACTCATTGCTAATTTTCCGCACAAGGACTATCATCGGATCAGTTGGGAATACCATTGACTCTTTGATAATTTTCCGCACAATGAACATCATCGACTCGGTTAAACCTTATTATGGCGGTCTTGACCTGCCGCGGCCAACCCTAATTTGGGTCTGTGCCTGCCAAATTGCTGACTCAAGGCCCAGATCGACCGCGGCGGGCATCCGAACAGGGCGTTACCAAGTCACTCATCCTTACAATGAATATCATCGGCTCGGTCTAATTGAGCGAGGACCATCTCATGGCTAATTTCTCCAAAACATTGACTCTTGGACTGGATACAACCATCATTCCCTCAAATTATCTACCTCGTGACTCTATACCTAATTGTGAGTGGATATCGTGAGGTAAGGGCTTCGTCGCCTAAAAATGACGGTCCAAACATGATTATCCCACCCATACTTCGCCCGCATCGCCGCCACCTATTCGTCCGACAAGCATGGTTAACAGACGAACCTTTTTTCCTGCCAATCGTCACGTTAGTACTTCATTCCTGACCAAGAGACACAATACTCACAAACATTTTTAGACACAGGAATTCAGGCTTCGATGCCGATTATATTCGACACTGGCTACTAAGCCACAACAGACGACGGTCACTACCCGATGCCTGGATCGAGCTGCGAAAGCGAAGCGATACCCTTATATAGAGAGCCTCTTCGAAGACGCCCTATTGCAGCCGTATATTCACGACTGCGTCGTTCACGTTCGTGACGGAAGGAAGACCCACTGTTTCACTGTGTTCTTCAAGCGACACCGCCATCTTCGAATTAACAAACAATTCGAAGAGGGCATCAATTTCAGAGGAGATGCAGTGATCATGCGAGTCGGAGCAAGGGGCACTTTGGTAAACATGCGGGCAGGAGACAGTGTACTGTCGGACTTCGTTATGCGGACGTAAGTCAATGTTTTTTTCGCCGTGGTCATATTCTTATTAGCGTGCAGATTTGCGCGACGCTCTGATGACATCCGTCGTCGTGCGCTGCCCCGTTCTCTCGCAATGCAGACTTGAGTGTGTCCACAATCAGAGGCGTCTGTAGTTTTTGTCGGGCAAAGAAATCAAGTAGATATTATGTAAAGTAGATATTTTATCAAAGTGGATGAAAACAAGACGTTGCTTGAAGCACTGATATTCATCGATGACGCGGGGCTGAGTTCTATTACTGTCAAAACATCGTCTTATTCATACCAACAACGCATTCACCTCCCTTCAGCGATAATTCTATCGGCATTGACCCCGAATTCGGTCCTCCATCCAGCATTTGGATGGCGATTGAGACTGTGTCGGGTGCTGAGGAAGAGAGGAATGAACACCGACTCGCGAAAGCGCTCAACACATTTAAATTTTCATAATTGCGAGAAAATACATAATTGTCTATCCTACTTCTAATGAGTAGAATCGTTAGATGACGTCCCACTCGAGTCAAAGTACGAACCTTCGAGATCTTTCGATTGGACTTAGCCTTGCTCTTGCTCTCCGCTCTCGCACGAGTGGAGGTGTACTTCAAGCGCATCTTGATGATGTCAGTAACCGGCCAGCAACCGCTGTAGCCACTGAGCTCAGGGAAGCGTTCCTGAGCCTACGTGAACATTAGCATTACAATTCGGACATAGAGAACGCCAGATTCACCGCGCAGCGTACAGATCTGAGTTTGCTGAGCTTCTGATGCGAGAAACACTGGGTTTCATCGAGGTGATCTGCGATCAACTTATGCACATGTTTCTACGAACAACGTCAGACATAGGACGGAGTGGGGTGATGGCATACCTGTAGCCGCTTGAAATCCTTCCCATTCCAACCCACAGCCTCTTCGAGATTGTAACCACCACGTCCAGGGCGACCAGGTTCACCTCCCGGCCGCTGCACCCTCCCATCGGATGAATCGACTTCAGATAGAGCTGGTTCTGAAGAGTCAGACTCTGAAGAGTCAGAGTCCGAAGAGTCAGATGATGAAGACTCGGAATCCGAACGCTCGTCGCGGATACGGATTTGAGGTGCCTTGACTCTAGCGTGGATAGTTGGAGGCTTGATGGTGCGTCCAGGGCCTGAATTTTGCAAGAGCTCCTCACGGGCAACGGTTTTGGCTGGAGGCGGCGTATTGTAAGATAATTCAGTTCGAGAGGTCAGCAGGGGGAGTGGTGGGGGTGGAGCGCCAGGCTCAAAAAAAGCAGCGACAGGTCGTGAGGAAGGGGCCATCAAGGCAAAAGGATGCGGCCGTCTGGCGACGAGAGTTTATGATAGCGACGAGAGTGCCTTTGGTATGGGCAACGAGAGTGCCTTAAGGATGGGCGACTAGAGTGCCTTTAGGATGGGCGATGAGAGTGCCTTTTGTAGAGGTGACAAGAGTGCCTTGGAACTATATGAGAGTTCCGATTTGGTGGTGACTCAGTTGTAGATTCATTGTCATCATCAGCTACCAATTGCTGATTGGGCGGTGTCCCACCATTGTTGGAAGAGTCACGACCGAATGGGGGTGATTGGACGGTGCCTAGGCTAATGTTGGAAGAGTCACGACCGAATGGGGTGATTACTAATTTCCTTTTATGGTAGTTCAAAGCGTTCTGGCACTCTTGTCGCCTAGCACGAATAGATCAATGATTCAGCCTGTCATGACTTGCATCCGATTGTACATTTCCAGGAGGCGACTCGACTCGCTCCAAGTAATTGTTCAGGGCGTAATTATTAGCCGACTCGATCTATTCCAGAACATGAGTCGGATACATATAATGGTGAAGGGGACGTTCGTCTCTGAAAGTCACGAACATGTATCCATTTTCCCTCCTCTCTAGGCGGTATATATTCGCAGGTCGAATGACAGGTCATTCCGATGCCATCGACAGCTTGGCGATGTCTGGGGACGGAAAACTTCTTGCAAGTGGCGGTAAGTGACTTGGGTCAAAGAAATTCCGTCTAATGAATGAGACAGGCTCTGATGGCGTCAGATTTTGGGACATGAAGAAGATCAAGGAGGTTCCCTCCGCGCGCCCACCACGTCTGCGTGGCCAAGTGACTTGCATTGCATGGGTCAGTTGTCTCGAGGATTGTAAAGAGCTGCTATGCTATGGCACTGGGCTTGGATATGTTGTTTTCATGCGCCAGGTCGAACGAGATGTAAGTGAGGGAAGTTGTTAAAGAATGTGCTTCACTGAGTTCGCTCCAGGGTCCATTCGAGGACGCGTTTGCCAAGCGGGTTGGGACCGGTCATGAAATTACCTGTCTCGCTTGGGATGAATCCAGTGGGGCGGCAATCAGGATAGCAACTGGAACGCGAGAACGGCTGGTTCAAGTTTGGACATTCGAATCGAACGCGCGACTGCAATCCGTGTTTTCAGTTCAGCTCGACGTCACAATACCTAAGGCAATTTGCTTCGCCAACAACAAGACGAGGGACGTATACATCTTCGGTCTCTATGACGGAAATCTGTACGGCTGATCCTCTAACTTGTTTGAACTAACCGATCAACCGCGTTTTCCAATCGTAGGCACACTCTGAAAGGCGACAATGGCAACATTTTGTCAACTATTGACCTCGGCATACAAATGTGAGCTTACTTTACACGATTCGGCTGTCTGCTGATTTCAATGAAGCGGGGATGCCGCCATAAATTCTCGCCGAACGCTCTTTTTAGTGGACAACACAGAGAGCTTCGCTTTACACAAAATGGAAACCGGCACCTGCATCCGTGCTTTCCCGACTAATCGTCCGAAAATGACAGTCCCAAAACAAGTGGCCTTCGCAGAAGATTCCAAAGTGGTGGTGGGCGGCAGCGACCATGGTGTCTTGTATGTGTTTGACCGCCGGAGTGGTTCGCGATTGGACGTCCTGCGTCATGCAAGCGAAGGACTGGTTCAAACAATTACGGTGATGCGTCCTCTGTATACACCCATATGGCCCTAACAAATTTCAGACCCATGAGACAGATGACATGAGCACCATTGCAGGCGCATCATCTAGTAAATGTGGCCAGATTTCCATCTCCCTCTGGATCCGAAAGCACCCCAAGCCGCCTGCCAATCCACGCCCTAAGTGGAGTATATTGTCCCTCTTGGAGAATCTCTTACGTGCCGCCATGGCTTGCGCAGCCATCGCCTTCATTTACCAGAACGTAAGTCCACGAACGTCATCAATACAACCAATAACCATTCTCACCATTGAAATAGTGGCTATCGACACCCGAATCGAGTAACCAGATGTCGGATTATTGGAAGGGGTGGAGTGGTTACTGGAGAGTAAACGAAAACGTAAAAGTGCCATCAACACAACCGCGGCGAAAAGTCAGTGCGCCATCGATGGTGGACGTGAGGATCAACGTGAGGGAAGATAGGAGGTCGGACTCCCTGAAGGACATGGTTGAGCAGATAGTGAAGAGTATGGAAAAGGGAGAATGCCGCATGAAGAGTATGGAAAAGGGAGAATACCGCACGGTGACAACACAGCGGGGTCGTGTCGAAGGAAGGCAAGGCCAAGGGATCGAGAGCACTTCGCCAGTCAAAAACGGTGAAGATATGGTTTGATATGTCTGTTCCCCGAATGCATGTACGAATTAACTCTCTACGGCTGAGCCACGGAGAGCGACTGGAACGAGGTAACTTGAAA